>Ga0207997_1002074_pt1 | contig 10246 bp, 12 predicted proteins | sample AntAceMetag02UKN_FD_184777 | JGI IMG/M metagenome (GOLD analysis project Ga0207997, IMG submission 184777) | Saline lake microbial communities from Ace Lake, Antarctica - Antarctic Ace Lake Metagenome 02UKN (SPAdes) (version 2) | ecosystem: Environmental > Aquatic > Non-marine Saline and...
CAAAAGCTGTTGCGATATTTCTAACATCACCATCTATATCAGCAGTAAATAAAGCATAGTATGTAATATTTTCATCCATCCCACCAATATTTATAGTTGCAGAACTACTACTACTACAAGTGCTATTGACTATTTCTTTATGGTATCTACCATATTTTATTATATATAAACAATATTCAGATGCAATCAATGATGCGTCAGTATATGTCACTCCGAATTCATTAGAAGCTTCTATATAACTTAAAGAATATTGTATACTTTCTTCATTATAATACGCTTCACCAACAGTATCAGTAGTTGATATATATAGATTAATAGTAGTTCCTTCTATATATTCCTCATCAGTTTCTAATTTTCTAGTTTGCCATGGATAATCAACTAACCATTTATAATATTCTGTTTGTGTTTCTACATCAAAATATGCAACACCTGAAACATCCGTTTGATATTCTGCAACAGTTCTATAAACATTTTCATCATGAAAATATCTTTGAAGGTATACTATAGCACTAGGAACTTTATCTAATGTTAATTCATTATATACTGTTGCGGTTACTGTTTCAGATGAGTTTATTAAATATAAAACCATGTTAGTATGTGATTGCGTTGTTAATGTATAATATTTGTGTCTCTTTCTTCCATAACCATCAGCAAAGTATCTAATAGCATAATCTTCAGGGGTTAATAAAGAAACATAAAACAATCCTGTATTTGTTGTATAATTATATACAGATGTTGGGCTAATAAATTCTATACTAATATCAACACCTGATAATATTTCGTTTGTCTTTTCATCTTTGAATGTAAAATTAAAAGATTGTGCTTCGTATAGTTTGAACTGGTAATCATAATAGCTTGTGTTTACTGTGTAGTTAAAACTTAATATTTGAAAATTAGTATAATTTATCTTTATGTTGTATTTTACATTATCATCTAAATTATCTATATGATAATATCCGTTTGTTGTAGATCCATCTAAAATTCCATCAACATATATTGAAAATGTATTTAATACACTCCCTGATATAATGTTTTTTGCAGTTATATTTACTCTTGCTTTATTATGCCATATAAAAACTTTATCTATACATAACCCACCAAGATCACAAACTGTTATATTTGTTTGTTGTTCGCCAAGTGAACAACTTTTTATATCTTGTTTTGATAAATAATTGTAAGGATTAATCATTGAATCATTATGAAAATTAAATCCGCATGAATCATTGATCATAAAATAATCTAAGTTACTATCTGTTAATGTTAAATTATAATTTATTGTATTTGTAAAATTAGAATTATTAATATTATTTACTTCTGTTGGATATACTGTATCTACTATAAATGTATTGGTTGATGATGTTTCATTCTGTGTTGTATCGTTTGTTTGAAATGTATAAAAATAATAAGTATGACTTCCTCGTGTTACATCTTTATTAAAGTTGATAGTTTTTGTTCCTGCTGTTTGTATTGATGTTTCGTTTAATGTTGAATCTATATATAATTTAACTGTAAAATCATATTTAGATTTTATTGTTGTGTTTAGATCTGTATTTATTGTTGTTAAATATGTATTGTTAATAGGTTTTATATCTGTTATATTTATTGTGTCAGGTGTTGGTGGTATTGTTTCGTATGGATTATATCCTATATTTGAGTTATATAATTCTAATATTTCAGTTATATTTAAAGCACGATCCCAAATACCAACTTCATCAGTTTTACCATTAAAATGATAAGTAGTACCACCAGCATAATAACCATTTGTACCTAAATTAAATGTTCCACCTGTCGTATCATCAAGCCAATTACTTGAAGCCATTGTTCCTGCGTATATTCCATTTAAATATCCTTTAATACTACTTCCTGTTTGTGTTAAAGTAAGCATAGTCCATGTTCCAGTAGTATACGTTTCAGTAAAAGTTAATGTTCCACCATTTGTATATATTCTGAATGTTCCTGCCGATACACTTACGGCTTCAATGTAGCCACTTAAACTTGCACCTATTCTATAATCTAACAATGTAGCACTTGATATATAACTGTCCTCGTAAAACCATACATTTATTGTACCTGATGAAGAGGTTGAAGGCTCTAGTATTGTTATTTTATCGTTAGTTCCATCAAAAGAATAAGCACCATTAATTAATCCAGAAGCTGTATATGTTGCACCATCTATTGTTCCATTATTTCCATTTATTGATGAATCAATAGCGTTTGAATCATCAAATGACCAATACATTTGATTATCAGTAGTCAAATCAGCACTAGCAAAACTAGTCAAAAGAATTAATACAAGTCCGAATAATATATATTTTTTCATGTTACCCTCTAAATTTAATAAATAATACAATCAATACAATAAAACCTATTGCTACTGATAGTTCTAATATATGACTCATAATCCATCCTGTGTATACAAATTGACTAGCGTAAGGGCTAAAATCTTCATCTAACATTACATCATCATAAACATTGGCAATCAACATAGTTACAATGAAAACTGCAATTAGAATTATTACACTAACAACAAAGAAAACAGGATGTGTATCTAACATAAATACAGATATAATTACAAATATGATGAATAAAACAAACGCCATCATAATGGCAGAATCTAATGTGCTAGGATATTTTAAATAAAGACTACTTGATATTGCTTTTGCATCAGCTCCCATAGAATCATCTGCTTGTATATCTGTATTTACATCATCAAATACTTTCATAGCAAATATACTTCCTATAGCTAACGCTGTTATGATTAGAATGATTGTGATCAGTTCTAAAGGACTGTTTCCTCTTTTAGATTTTTCCCCAAAAATTCCCATTTTTCCTCTTTTTCTTATATTCGTTATCATCTGCTATATCATCAAGTATTGTTAATATGTCTTTGTCTGGGTTGTCTGCTTTCTTTGAATATACAAATTTTTTAAACTTTGGATTACACCAAAGCCTATCTAATTTTTTAGTCATCTCTTAAACACCTTTGCCCAAGCTTCTGTCTTTTTTGCCCAGTGGTAAAAAATATAAACTATAAAGTAAAGTGCGAATATGTAAAAGAAAAACTGTGGTATAGTTAATAGTAAATTCATACCTCCGTAAGGTTGAAAGATTACTTTTGCTAATCCCATTAATGTAATCATTGAAAAGAAAACCAAGAATAGTTTTAGTATAAAATGTTCTTCGTTTAGATTGAATGCGAAATATAAAAATATGAATGACATAAAACACATAGCGATTATCATAGCTATTATATTAAAACCTATATGATCATTAGAAATTCCGTAGTGTGTGACTTCAAACTGTGAACTTGCAAACCCACCAAGTGTTGAAGAATTACAATATATATTATAATAGTATTGACCTACATTAGTAAAATTATTTCCATCTATATCAAAACCATAATCATACATATGTGAAGGTGTGCTTTGTTCTAGTTCTGCGATGTGATGACCTAGTTTATTATAAAGATGAAAATAACAAGTTACTCCTTCATTCATTGCTAATCCATTACTTAGATTATAAACATGGAATTCAAAATCATAATCTTGTGCTTTTTTAAGTGTTTCAAATTTAGGGTATTTAATTTCTAAACCTACATCTCCTGTATTAACTTCTGTTAGTGGTTTGATTCCTATAACGGAAGCTGATAATAATAATAGAATTAGTATATAGAATATTTTTTTCATCTTCCAACACCTGATGCAAAACCACTTAAAGCGCCTCTTGGTTGTTGGCTTTGTATAATTTCCCTACTTGCAAACTGTTGTCCGTAGCTATCCCTTTCTTTATTGTCTACAGGTCTAGTCAAGAATAATTCTACTAATCTCAATATCTCATCTATAACTGTGTTAATATCACTATCATGTATTTCCCAATCATAACATTTTCTTACTATTGTTTCTGCGATTTCAACTCTTGCTCTTTCAATTAGATCCCAGTAATGATCAGGTTTTAGATTTCCTTGTGCTGTGTGTTGGTTGATTGTCATTCTAACAATATTACATAATTTTAATATACCTTCTGGATTTGCAAGTGAAACTCCAACTTGTCGTGATTCTTCGTGTGGTCTCCCTTCTTTATTATATATTATTATATTCTCTCTTGATCCTAAAAAATTTTTAATATCATCTATTAATGCTGCTGTATTAACTCGCATCATCATAAAACTACTATTATCTATATATCCTGCATTTGTTGATGCTATTTGTGTCATTGATTGTTGTTCTCTATCCATTATCATAAACCTCTGATTTCTAATCCTGTAAATATCTTTTTATTTTTTTGTGTAGATTTAATATTACCAACCACTGCAAATAAAGTTGGCGTGTATTTGTTTTTTTGTTTTAGTTTCTTTTTTTTGAATGTTTTAGTTTTCTGTTGTTTAAATCCTCTAAATATATTTAGAGCTGCAAGTGGAGGTGGTGGTGGTATATAAGGTGAAGGAGAAAAGCTTGGTGAAGGAGAAAAGCTTGGTGAAGGTGAAAGACTTGGTGAAGGTGAAAGACTTGGTGAAGGTGAAAGACTTGGTGAAGGTGAAAGACTTGGTGAAGGAGAAAGACTTGGTGAAGGTGAAAGACTTGGTGAAGGTGAAAGACTTGGTGAAGGAGAAAGACTTGGTGAAGGAGAAAGACTTGGTGAAGGTGAAAGACTTGGTGAAGGTGAAAGACTTGGTGAAGGAGAAAAGCTTGGTGAAGGTGAAGGAGAAAGACTTGGTGAAGGAGAAAAGCTTGGTAAAGGTGAAGGAGAAAGATTTGTGCTTGGTGAAAAGTTTGGTGAATGACTAGATGATATTGAAAATAAGCTAGGACTAACTATGTTAGTTGATGGATTTATATTATAAGATGGAGATGGAGATTTAACATTTAAAGTATTAGATTTAAACACCTCATTAGGATATAATGATTTAATCTTATCTATGTTACTAAAACTTTTACCTTTTAATGATGCTAATTCTTTTGATTGAGGAAAAAATCTTACTATATCTTTTGCTCTATGTGATTCTGGAGCAAAATAAACTTTCCCTTGTCTTACATGGGGAGTTAATATTGAAGCTGCACTCCTCATCCTACTTTCACTTAATGCCATATCTTTTCCACTTCTTAGAAATCCTGATTTAACTTTGATTGGTTTTTGTTCAAATCTTATTCCGAAAAAACTTTCTGGAGCTTCTTGGCCACTAGCACCTGATCCTGATAATGTATGTAAATCTACTTTATGAGTTTTACCTCCTATATTAGTTTGAACTAATGTTGGCTGATCAGGAGAAACAAATGCATAATCTGAATATTTTTTAGTTAAGACATTAGCGTGTTTAGTTGCAAATTTTCCTGCAGAATTTTGAGACTTAAATATAAATGCATCAACATCTCCTATCTCATTATATGATGATCCTCTGTGTTTTGGTCTGATTTGTATCTCTTGAGTTGGTGATCCGTATTTTAAAACTGCTTTCTTTCCCAAAAATGTTCTTTTGGAATCTAGTTGTTTAATAGTATAGTCAAATCCTTTTCTTGTTTTATATGATAATGGTTGTTTGTGTCTAATAATTTTACCTGCTATTTTAGTATTGAATGGTAGTTCTGTTGTATCTTTTATTAATATTTTTTTACCATTATTTATCTTATATACTTTAGCATCAACGCTTTCAGGATATAATTTACTTTTTACTCTTATACCTGATCTAACTTCTTTCATTATTGATCTATACTTTAATGCTTCATCTGATGCTAATTCTTTTATTAATGGATTTTTAGGAGTAGAAATATATTTAGCACTTGCTCTAGTTCCTGCTCCTGTTTTTAATACATTTTCTAAATATACTCTACTAAAACCATCTCCTACACTCATTGTTCCTTCTGGTAATGTAGCGGTATTAACAGAAAACTTATTACCAAATATTAAACTCGATTTTTGATTTGGAGTTCTAAATGGTAATGATTTTGTATTTAATATAGGTATTTCTTTACCATTTACAATTTTAGTTACCTTAGAAGAAAAACCTTTTTTATATCCTATAATATTTCTATATGATCCTGATGCATCGTTTTTTATACCAAAACTTCTTGCAGTTACAATAGTTTCTGGAATTTTCCCTGATGTTGTTATTTCTGATTTTTGTATACTTGGTTTTGGTAATGCACTTGGTTGTGGAATAAAACCACCACTTAATGCTAATTGACTACCTACTCTTGCTCCTATTCCTAATGCAGCAAAATCTATAGTTGTTTTTCCTGCAGAAAAGCCTTGATCGTATCTGGTTGGTGCATTTTTATACTCATAACCTTTAGATACAACATAAGCTCCTCCTAATACTAATCCTCCTGTTTGAATTGATGTTGCTGCAATAACGCTTGTTGATGCTAATGCAGTTGATCCAAATCCAACTGCTGCTCCTATTCCAACTTTTCCTGCAGTAGTTAATGGTTTATTTCTTATTGCATCATGATAAGCCATATCTCTCCCTAGTCTACCGCTCCCTTTAATATATTCTTCAAATGTTTTACCTTGTTTTACTGCAGAAACCATATCAGGTCTATATTTTCCTCTACCTTTAGGATTTAGAGAATTATAGATATCTGAAAATTTTGGAAAGGATCCTTTAGATATTTCTTTATTTTGTAATTCTTTATATTTATTTTTTTGTATTCCCATTATTATTTGTTTAGATGGTATGATTTTTTCTGTTGTATATTGTGAAACTTTTTTATTTGCAGAACCCAAGAAACTCATATTATTAGCTTCTTTATCAGATGATATAGGTGTAATCATGATGCTTTCTTTTTTTTGTTTAATAAATTTAGGATAAATTGTTGCACTTTTTGGAATTGTTGCTTTAACATCTGTTTCAGAAAGATATGTAATACTGTTTCCTGTTTCTGTATAATATAATCCTTTATCCAAGTCTACCTTCAAATCTTTACCTTGTTGTTTAAAAATATCAGATATAGCTTTTGCTCTAGGTCTTTCAAGTAGTTCTGTTTTTCTTTTTGATAGTCGTTGTTGATATTTTATATATTTTACATCATCTCTTTCTTGGTCTTGTGTATATACTTCTCTAAAAACATCTATTCTTTTTTGTGTTGTTGTAGTATCTATAACTCTTCTGTTTTTATCTTCTGTTCTTAATTGCTTTAAATCTGCTTTTGTAACATCTGTTCCTACTTTAGAATAATCAACTTTAGCGTTTTTATTTGGTGTTGATCCTTTTGGTGCTGTTACTAATTTATCAGTTATTCCATAAACTTTAGTTCCATTAGATTTAGTATATTTAACTTCTACATTAGATTGAGTATGTCCTGAAGAATGTTTAGGTATATGTGGTTGTATATCTCTTGCAGAAAATCCTGATTTGTGTAATATTGCTTGGGCTTGTGGTGATGATAAATCGTTTATATTAATGTTCTTTGATCTTAGTGTATATAGTAATTGTGATCTTCTAATATCCTCATCTCTTGCACCTATATACATATACTTATTATTTAGTATATAATAAGTATATATATTTTTCTATATCCTATATAGGATATATGTCCCATAATTAATATATATGTATTAATTAAAAACATATATGCACATGGTTGCGGAGATGATTTTTATGAAAAATGCTATTGAAATTAGAGAAATTGCAAAGTTTGGTATCAATGAATTACTAGGAATTGGAATGACATTCGTAGTTTTAGGTATTGGTCTTGCGTATGGTCTACAAGTAATGGGCGATGTTCAGGGAGATATGACTTCTGATAGTGCTGAATATAATGCTACTGCTAGTGCTATTGAAGGAGTTGGAAAGATTCCAAGTAAGATGCCAACAATAGCTACTATAGTTGTTGCAGCGGTAATATTAGGTATTCTGACTACTTACTTATGGAGAAGATAAATAGTTCTTCCTTTTTTTTATTTTTTTAATTCAAAACACACTCTAAAATTTCTCTTCTATTACTACATCTAATATATCTCATAGTTGTAGCTACATCTTTATGTCCTATTTCATCCTGAACTATTCTTGCACTCTCTACATCAGGAAATTTGGCTTTGATCTTCTTATTTAGATTGGTAATAAAAACAGCCCTTAAAGTATGTGGCGTAGTATTATACATTCGTTTCTTAGGTTTATCATAGAAAGGTTTTTCATTAATATGTTTTCTGAAATCGTAAAAATCTTTATGGATAGTATTATATTTTAAATGATATAATGTTGCACCATGACCATACGCAAAACAAATATAACCTTTACATTTCTTTATAATATTATAATATCTATTAATATGTAATATCATTCTTTGTTTTAATTTCGCAGGTAACATTCTAATTATAGTTTTACTTTGTTTGGTTGCTTCTACCATTACAGTATTACTATCAAAATTAAAATCGCCTACTTTAAGTGATAATGCCTCACTAGGTCTAATGCCTAGATCTCGCATTATATAGAAAAATATTCTATGATTTGCGGGTGTTCTTTCATTTATGAATTTCTCTAATAATAATATCTTTTTATCAGATATAACTTTCAAGTATCCTGTTTCGTATTTATGTGCCATCTTTCTCTCCAGCTTTCGCTAAGTGTAAAGTGCGCACTTTATTTTTATGTTTGACTTATTCTAAGTCAGTATCTCTCGTAATTTGCATAATGGAAGTTTAAAGATACTTCCTGTGCGATCTGTATTTATTTGTATTATTAAATTTGTTTTTGATTTTGTGATATGACATTCATCACCTTTATATGATCCTTTGAGTATCATTATTTATCTTTCCTGAAAATTGCTATATATTCTACATCAAAATTATCTATCATAGTTTTAACTAATCCTACAACTTCTCTTTTATTTTTAGCATTGAATTTATGATCAGCACTTCCAATATTTTCAAGTGATGGATTTTTAGAAAAACCAAATATTTCATAATGTATACTCATAAAGCTACACCTACATTATTATTAGTTATATTTATATAAGAAAAATTAGACTGAAACACACCGCCGTTAATAGCCTCAATAGTAGCTAAGTATTCAACACCTTCTTTTAAAACTTTTGTTTCTATTAAGCTTTTTGGTATAAAGCAATGAAACCCTGTTCCTGATTTTGTTATTTTTATTTTTAGTTGTGGTTTGACTTCCATTTTTTCCTCCATGATAATATAATATAGTTTTGTATTTATATGTATATATATATTACTATATAAACTTTACTGTTTTTTATACACATAGTGTGTATGTATGATGTGTATGTATTATACATATGTATAGTATGTATAAAATAAAGTATGTATTATACATATGTATAGTATGTATGTTTTAATTTTCGCTTTTTATAGACGATATTTTGTTTATATCAGATTATATTATATTATACATATGTATGTATGAATATGTATAGATAGATAGATAGATAGATAGATAGATAGATAGATAGATAGTATATACTATATTATAATGTATAGATAAAACTTTCACAAAGTATATATATGAGCATATATATCATTATCTACATGACATTAGAAATGAAATTCAAAGGTAAAAAAAAACCAATAGGAACTTCTTATTTTGTTTTAATACCTAAACCTGTAGCTGATTTCTTAGATATATCAAAAGAATATATATTTACAATAAAAGAGGTAAAACAAATTGAGAACGCATATTAATCTAACAATAGATTTAGATTTACATTACGAACTTAGAAGAAAAGGAATCAATATTAGTAAAATAACAAATGATCTACTTAAAAAATATTTAGATTTTGAAGATAGTAAAAATAAAAATATAGAAGAATTGAAACAAGAATTAGATAATATAAATAAAAATAAAGAACAAATAAAAATAGAAGAATCTATAATAAAAAATAAAATAAAAAGTGCAGAAGATGAAAAACAAAAAGAGCAAGACAAATTAAGAAGAGTAAAATACAACACCATGAAAGCACATTTGAGTGATATGGTATGATAGAAAACCCGAAACTTTTTTATCATGAAAAAGATAGAACTTATTTTTTATTTTGTCCTGGAGATAATCCTATATGTGATATATGTGGAAAAGAAATAGAAGAAACAGGAGTTATTCATTTTTCTTATTCAAAAAAGGAATTTCTAACTTTATCATATCATATTGAATGTATGAGTAGTAAAAAAAAGAATAAGCAAGAAGTTGATGAGTTTAAGATTTTTTATATTACAACAACAATTCCAGATTATACAATTCTAATCAAACCATCAGTTAGTTTAGTTAATGGTAGAATTACAGGCATAACATATTCTA
>Ga0207997_1002076_pt1 | contig 10239 bp, 13 predicted proteins | sample AntAceMetag02UKN_FD_184777 | JGI IMG/M metagenome (GOLD analysis project Ga0207997, IMG submission 184777) | Saline lake microbial communities from Ace Lake, Antarctica - Antarctic Ace Lake Metagenome 02UKN (SPAdes) (version 2) | ecosystem: Environmental > Aquatic > Non-marine Saline and...
CATATATGTATTTCGATAATAAATTACTGAATGATGGGGTTATTAAAACCTTCAGAATAATTTATTTTTTTCATGTTTAGTTTTAGGTTTCCTTGCGATTATTAATTTAGTTGCAAGGTTTTTAATTTATAAGTTGTACATTTGGTATATAAATAAGTATTATGGATGAAAAGATATTAGAAATAGTTATAGATAGTGTAGATACTTGTACGGATAATGATGGTAAGGTTATATTTTCAAGTTCATATATTTATATAAATGGTGAGCTAGTTGATTCAGACGGAAACCACATTGAAGCAGTATTAAGACATTTAGGGTATGATGCCAAAGTTTATTACGAATAGTTATGGAAGAAGAATTAGAAGAAAAGATTTTAGAGCGATTAGTTTTAGTTCAATCAAATATTAAGAATAATACTTTTGGTTTTGACACAGATGGTAGTTTTAAGCTAAGATTAGAGTTGCTGAATAATGAAATAGAACAATTAAAGTGTAAAATAAAAGACGACTATGAGCAGTTTTAGAACAAGAAAGAGTAGTGATATAAAGGTGAGATTAAGTGCTTTGAAAAATGCTGATGATTTTGCTAAAAAAACATTTATAGCACTTAGGAAAGATGATTCAACTTGGCATAGATTTTTACGTTTCTTTAGAATAATCGCACCACAAAGTTTATAATGGAGATAATTTTCAATGTTCGTGGTAACCGTAAACAGTTAGAATGTGCTAAAGCGTGGATAAATGATGATATAAGTGAAATATTATATGGTGGTGGTAAAGCGGGTGGTAAAAGTTGGCTAGGAGTTTCTCTTATATTTGGTGATGCATTTATGTATCCTGATACAAGATATTTTATAGCACGTAAAACACTTGCTGATTTAGTAAAATTTACTTCAGGTACAATAGGTAAGGTATTTGCAGATTGGAAGATTAATGAAAGTATGTATAAGTTCGATGGTAAAAACAATGTATGGAATTTACATAATGGGAGTAAGGTTTTCTTTTTAGATGCTAAATGGATTCCATCAGATCCAACTTATGCTCGTTTTGGTTCTATGGAAATGACACGCGGCTGGATCGAAGAAGCTGGTGAATTTGAAGATGAGCGTTGTGTTACTTCTTTAGCTAATAGTTTAGGTCGTTGGAGAAATAAAGAAACTGGGCTGAAACCTAAATTACTACAAACTTGTAACCCTGCCAAAAATTACTTATACGAAGAATACTATCTTAAAAAAAAGGATGGTGAATTACCACCGCACAGAGCATTTATTCAAGCATTAGTTGGTGATAATATTGCATTAGGTCAAGAAGTGATAGATGATATGACTAGACGTATGGCGAAAGACACATCAGCATTACAACGTTTGGTGTATGGAAATTGGGAGTATGATGATAATGAGTTGTCTATTTTCGATTATGAAAAGATTATCGGTTTATTTACTAATGAATATGTACCAAAAACAGGAAATAAATATTTAACTGCTGATATTGCTTATGAAGGTAGTGATATTTTTGCTATTGGTATTTGGGATGGTTTTGTCTTAGAAAAAGTTATTGATATTGAGAAAATAAGTGAAGTCTTGGTTTCTCAAAAAATACACCAATTAAGATTAGAATATGGAATACCAATAAGTAATGTTATTTACGATGCTGATGGATTGAGAACATTTGTAAAAAGTAGTGTTAAAAATGGACATTTAAAAGGTGCAAAAGCGTTTAATAATAATTCAAAAGCATTAAGTAGCGAAAATTATATTAATCTTAAAACACAATGTTATTTCAAATTAGCAGAAATGACAAAAAAGGGTGATATATTTATACAAGACTTAAAACACAAGAAACAAATAGTACAAGAGTTAGAGCAAATTTGCAGACAACCTGATAATAATGATGGTAAAATTAGATTAGAGAAAAAGTCAGATTTAAAGAAAAGATTATTACGTAGTCCTGATTTTGCCGATATGATGATGATGCGAATGTTAACCGAAGTAAATTCGTCACAACCACAAAAGATTATTTGGTAATTAAATTAAATTTTTGTATATACAATTTTTTAACTAACTTTGTACCTTAAATATTTTACATATAATGAAACTATCACAAAAGGAAGCATTAGAATTAATAAAGAAAAATCAAACACCAACACGTTTAGTAGAGAAATTACGTAAGGAATCTGAAATGCTATATGCTTTAATTGAAGGTGATTCATTTAAAGAAAAGTTAATTGACCAAATAGAATTTATTGAAGGAAGTAGCAAATCAATAGCACGTAAGAAATATTCAAGGGATATTCAAGACTTTTTTGAAAGACTATTCCAACCTTTAGAAAATATTTGGTATGCGACAGGAGGAAATAAAGTTTACGATATTGATGACGAAGATATAAAAAGAGAATTTTTATTCTCAATTTCAAACATAAAAGATAGTAATACACTTTCACATTGGATTCAAAATACAGGTATTAATTTATCTCACGTTGACCCGAATGGTGTAATGTTTTTAGAATATACAACGGAACATAAAAAGGAAGTTTACCCAACTTACAAATCTATTAATGATATTCGTTCTTATTCAAAGAGGGGTCAATTATTAGATTGGATATTATTTGAGCCTATTAAAGCAAAATTTCAAGGTCAAGATGTTAAACTTTGGCGAATAGTAGATGACACAATTGATAGAACATTTGTAGAGTTAGGACAAGAGTTTATTTATTCTGAACAAATGAGTTTCAATCATCCTTTTGGAGAAGTTCCAGCTTTACTAAATTCAAACATAGTAAAAACAGGAATGGATTATAGAATTTCTCCTATTACACCAATTTTAGGACTTTCTAAAGAATATGCACGTGACCAATCAATAAAAACCATCTATAAATTTACGCAAGGCTTCCCTATCCATTGGAGATATGTTACTGAATGTGATGAATGTAAAGGTAGAGGTAAAAATGATGATGGAGATAATTGTAGTTTTTGCGATGGTAGAGGTTATTTAACAAAAGGTGATGTTACGGATATGGTTACTTTACCCGTTCCAACTGCTGACCAAGCCACAATAGCACCGAATATTGCAGGTCATATTAAACCTGATAACGAAACTTGGAATCAATATACAACTGAATTAGCTACTTTAGAGCGTATAGCAACGATTACTTATTGGGGAACACCGCTTAACTCAATTGAAACTTTTGGAGGTCGTAAAACAACAACAGAGGTATTGTTCAATAAGCAACCTATAGAGAATAGATTAAATAAATATGCTGATTATGGTGAGTTTATTGAATGGAAAATGTCTGAATGGATATTGAATTTTATTGATGGTCAAAAACCTAGAAAAGAAAGCAGTATAGTTATAAACTATGGTAGAGATTATGTAATAGAGCCTAGTGATACTATATTAGCACGTTATGAGGAGGCTAAAGGAAAACAAGAGAATGATGTGATAATGGATGAATTATTTAGACAATATTTACAAGCAACATATCGCACAAACCCTGTTGAATTGGCTAAAAACTTAATAAAATCAGAAGTTGAACCGTATTTACATCAGAATTTAAAAGATGTATTTGATATTTTTGGTAGTGAAGAAGCTCAAAGAAAGATTTTGTTTAGCAAATGGTGGGGAACATTAATAAAATTAGATTATAGGAAAACTAAAGAACAATTATCGAGTGAATTTGATGCTTGGTTTGAAAAAAATAAAAAAGTAATAGAAAAAGTGGTTGAAACACAACCAATAGTTAATTAAATAAATAAGTAATGCAAGAAACAACAATGGTATCGTGTATCGTATATCGACTATTAAAGGAGGGTAATAGTTATGTTAAAAACGGTAAAAAAGTAGACAGAACAGATATTATTCTGCCTAGAGGTTATGTCGAAGAAAAAAATTATAGTTGGGAAACTAACGGACTTTGGCACGAAAAAGATGAAGAAAAAACAACGTTATTTTACGAGAAACAGGCGTTAAAGTACAAAAACAAGGAAAAAGCACAAAAGAAAAAAGGTCAATTAACTGAAGTTATGACTGAAATTCTTGATAATGCAAACAAACCAATTGAATTAGATGAAGATGTAGATGAATTGGTATTACTGAAAGCTGAATATTTCGAGAAATTCGGAAAGAAAGCACATCATTTATGGAAAGTTGATAAACTTAAAGAAAAACTACAATAATGGCAATAGAGAATTTAGAAGCGGTGGAAAAATCGCTAGGATTAGAGGCAGGAAAGCTAAGTGAAATGATTACAAGTGAGGAAAATCACAAAATTGATTTAGAAAGCAGAATATCTTTCTCAAAAGAAGATTACGATGCTCGTATAAACAATATTAAAAAAGAAACGAAGTTTAATTCGGTTGAGGAAGCTATTAAATTAGCACGTAGAGATAACGAATTAGATTTTACAGGTAAAACAATGGAGAATTTACTCGAAGCCTATGGTAAGAAAGTAGAATCTCAAAGTAAAATTGAACCTGAAAAAAGATATTCAGATTTAAACGATAACTTCAAAAAACTACAAGAAGTTAATCAAGGATTGGAAAGTAAATACACTACTTTAGAATCCGATGTTAAGAAAAGAAGTCAAAATAGGCAGATTAATGAAACCTTATTAAAAGATATTCCTGATAACACAACAATAGATAAAGATGATATTTTAGCGATTATGAAAGCTAAATATGATTTCAATATTGGAGAAGATGGTTTTGAAATTATTGATAATGGGAAAGTTTTGAAAAACGAAACTTCTATGAATAATTTAACACCAACTGAATTTCTTAAAACCTTTATCAAGCCTTATATTAAAGAGGTTGAAGGTGGTAAAGGTGGTAAAGACATAAGGGGAAATGCTAAAGAGGGCACTTTCGAGGCTTGGGATATCCAAATGAAAGAACAAGGAATTTCAGGTCAAGAATATACTTTAAGGATGCAAAAAGCATTTTCAGAAGGTACACTTAAAATGTAATAAATAAAATAGATATTGAAAAAATCTATGTAGTTTCATTAGTATATAGATTTTTTTGATTATCTTTGTTACAATATATTTAGACAGTTGTGCTTTGTGCTAAAAGCGTGGTCTATTGCGTGTCAGCAAAATATTCAATAAAAAAAGAGTTTAATTTTAAATAATAAATAATGGCAAATAGAACATTAGCTAATTTTAGTACTGCACAAGCAAGACTATTAGGTGCGTTTCAAGCACAAGAATTACGTTACAGAAACCCTGTAACATATCTTGCTTTTCTTCTTTCAAGTAATATTATGTTCCCTAATTATTCGGAACTAAGATTAAGAGAAGATAGAGCAATTGATACGAATTACAAAGTACGTTCAAGTAGAGCGTTAGGAGCCGCAGGTAGGGTATTTAACCATACTGGCGTAAAAGGAGATACTGGTGTATTAACACCATCTTGGGCAACTTATGATGATGGATTTAGTATGTCTTTAAAACAAGCTGATAACTCACTTTATAGTATAGATGAGCAATTAGCACAAGAAATGCAAACAATTACTTCTAACTTTGCAGAAGGATTAGAAACTGTTGCAACTGCATATATTTTTGCACAACGTAGTGGTGTGAATATCGCAACTGCTGAAGGTACTTTTGATGCAGCAGCTGATGCTTTTGAAATTACCGATGCTACAAATGGAAATAGAGCAATTCAAATCTCTAAATCTGCAATGCACGTTAATAAATATTCAGATTCTAATTTAGTAGCTTTCTGTGATACTGTTGCATACAACAAATTCTTATTTGATGCTGCACAAGGAGCGCAAAACTCAACTAACTTATCTTTTCAATATAATGGTGTTACTTATGTACATTCAGTTGAATTAGGTGCTTTAGCTGTTGCTGTTGATGCAACTCACGTTAAAGGATATTGGATTATGGCTGAAATGGGAACATTTGGTGTTTTACCTTGGATTCCTAAACAAAACAGAAATGGTGTAGAAACATCTGTTGATGTATATACTTCAATGGTTAGTCCTGTTGATAATAATATGTATGCTGTACATAGTTATGAGGATCGTGCTGATGCAAGTGGGTCTAATGGCTCTGCACAAGATACTGTAACACAAGTTGAGGTTAGTATTGATGTTGCTTTAGTAAAAGCACCTTTAACGACTGCAAACGAAACTATTTTCCAAGCATTTGCTTTAATATAATATGTTTCAAGTAGATAAAATATCAACAAAATTATACGGTCTAGTCGGGTTAAGAGATTCTTTTAACCCTGACTATGCAGTATTAGATTCTGATAATCAAATTAGTCGAAGTGGCTATTATGTAACTGACAACGCTTATGTGAAGTTAGAGTACATAAAAGATTCACAAGACTATAAGGATATTTCTGATACAGACTTTAATGTATATTTGAAAAGGTTACAAAATTCAAGTATAACTAATGTTTGTCATAGGGTATTTAATAGGTTTGATTATTTGGATAGAAATCTACTTTATACAAACGCACAAAATAAGGTTAATCAAGAAACTTTAATTGATGGATTTGTAGGTTATAGAATAGAAGTATCAAGAGAAAGTGATATTGCATTTGAAATTAAGCGTGTGTTGTTAGACTTCGACACGTTGGGCGACTTTAAGTTAATGCTCTTTAATACATCAAAGCAAACACCAATTTTTGAACAAGCTATTACAATAACCGATAAAACACAAGAAATAGTTTTAGATTGGAAAATTGACAACTCTGATATAATTTATAAAGGAGATTATTATTTAGGATATGTTAAAACAGCAACGACACCAATTCCTTTTAAAAGAGATTATGATAATTCTGACAGAATGAGTAATATTTCTCATTTGAGAATTGAAAAAGTTCAAGTTAATGGACATTCAACTGAAACATTATTTGATTTAACTTTAGAGGAGGGTTTAAGCGAAAATATTGGAATAAATCCTGATATTACAGTTTATGAAGATTATACTGATTTGATTATCCAAAATGAAATGCTTTTTGCAAGAGCGATAGAATTAGAATTTTCTATTGCTATTCTTAGAGAACAACTAAATTCATTAAGAACAAATAGTGTTCAAAGAGATGCAGAAAAACAATCTTTAAAAATATTAGCAGAGATTGAAGGTACTAGTGGTGAAAGTCCATTGAAACTTATTGGATTGCGTTCTTTATTAGTTGGAGAAATTCAGCAAATATCTAATGAAATAGATAAGGTAAAAAGAGGTTATTTTAATAATAGTATAAGAGTTAGCACTATTACATGATATTTACAAAAGAAAATCCAGTAGGTATAGACAAGCCAATTCAAATGCTTCAAGAAAGTTTACATACTAAACTTACCGATGCGTTTACTTGCGATGTTACAGCTTATGGAAGGGCTTATGTAGATAATAAAAATGGAGTAACAAAACCCTTATCTTATATTGGTAATGGAGAATACAAAGAGTTATTAACTGATGATAGAATAAGTGGTTTACATTTTTTCTTTATCGAGGATGATACTTCGGAAGTTGTATCACGTACTTGTATGGCAGATACAGAAGTTGATATTATATTTATAATAGACGACTTAACCAAAGTTAGAGGTGATATTACACATTATGCAGACGAAGAAATAAAAGAGCAAATTAAATCTTTTGTTAAGAGTTTCTATAAAATAACAACTGTAACTAAAGGAGAAAAAGCATTAGACGGATTTGATATAAGTCAATTACAATTTATATTTCCATATTTTGTGTTTAAATTAAAAGTAATAATTAAAGAATTTTAAAAAATAAAAAGAATGAGTAATTATAGTGAATTATGCGTAGCCGATGCCGCCTTATTAGGGACAGGTGTTGGGGTTTGTGCTAAATCGTTAGGTGCTGATGTAAAGTTTTTCTTAGCTGAAAGTACTTTTACGGGTACTGCTGCACAACTAAAAACAAAAGCATATTGGGATGCTGCTATCATAGCAAAAACGGTTATACCTTTCCCAGCAGTGCAAGAAATCGAGCCACAAGATGTTGAGGCTTCGTACTTTGAATCAGCGGCAGGTTCTTCCTTCCTTGTCAAAGCAGAAAAAAGAAAAACAATGTTTCAATTTATCGAAAATATTGTAGTTCATAGTGGAATGAAATCTCACGCTAATAGAAGTTGGAATATTTGGTATTACACAGAAAAAGGATATTTAAGATGTCATACAAAAGGTGTTGATTCTTATGAGGGTTTAAAAGCATCTCGTTTTTATGTAAATGCTCAAACAACTCAAAATTTCTCTGATCCTTCTCATACACCAGTTATCATAGAACAAAATGATGTAGAAGATTGGGATATGGAATATGCTGTTTTACAGCCTGATTTCGATATGAAAGATTTAGAGGGTGTTTACCAAGCTGATGTTGTTGTGAATAGTGCTGCAACTGCAACTGGTGATATTACTTTAAGTGTTACCGCTACTGTAAAAGGAACAAATGCTATTTTAACAGGATTAGTTTTAGCTGATATGGAGTTGAAAGATGAAAGTGGTGTTATTGTAAATCTTACAAGTGTAACTGAAACTGCTTCAACGGGAGTTTATACAATTGTTGCAACTGATGATGCTACCATTGGTACTATCGGATTAAAAGGTGTTATTACAATAGGAAGTGATAATTATCAATCATTACCAATCGCATTTGCAACTGCATAATGGTATTTAACGTAGGTAAAAATAGAATAGAGTTTAATAAGGGCTTCAAACCGAAGTCCTTAGCTCTATTTTTAAAAACATATTCAAGCGTTGGGAGTGACGAAGAATTAACAAAGATTTACGACAAGCTAAATGGCAACGATACTAGAGCAGATAAAAAGGTTGGAAAGGCTAAACGAAGCAGAAATAACAAAGCAGATATTTCTCGCAGTAAAGAAAGCTGAAGATAAGTTTATTGCTTTTAATAAGTTGCAGTTAAGTGAGGGTAAAAATGCTTTAGGAGTTGAGGTTGGTAAATATAAAGTAAGAACGCAAACAATAGCAGACTTATTTGAGCCGAAACCTATAAAACCTAAAGAAGCAGGTAGCCCATACAACTTTCAATGGAGTGGAGATTTTTTCGATGGATTTAAGTTAGGTATTAATGGCGATGAAGCAACAATTTTATCAAACGCTTTAGGTAGTGATGATAAATTACATTTTCTAACTTCTAATAATCTTTTCGGCTTAAACGATGAAAATTTAGCAAAAGTCATAAAAGAAGAAATACTGCCATTCATAAATAATTTTGCAAGAAGAACATTAAAGATATGATTTATACAATTGAAACATTACCAATAGTTACTTTTGTGAAAATTGCAGAAACTAATGAAATTCAGCGATTATTAAAACATTATCCGAGTAACAAGCATTTAGTTAAGTTTGTTGTTTGGATTTTTAAGTTAGAAAACAAATGGAAATTATTATCGGAAGAATACACAAAGCACGATGATAATAAGAAATCTAAGAAAGTCGATGAACTTAAAAGAAAGGTAAGCAAAGAGCAGGGAAAGTACTACGCTATTATAGCCGCTTTAGAAGTACTTAAATATGGAAGTGATACTGATATGCTTGAAATCATAAACAGTTACGGATATACTATTAAAGGAGAGTATTGGAGTGGATTAGAGCAAGTATATAAACAAGTTGCCAATCTAAAAAACAAAATTGATGCACTTGAAGATGAAATTAAAGCATATTCAAATGTTGGCGAAGAAAAAGACATAAATATTTACGATGTTTTAACTAATTTATTTACAGGTTTAGATATGCCATTTAAAGCAAATGAATTAACTACAATAGAATACATATTTTACAGAAAACAATTGATTAAAAAAATTAAGGCTAATAATAAAAAATAGATATGGCTTCAGGAGATGGTAAAATAAGGAAAGATGATTTAGTTGCTGCTGATGCAGTAAAAATATATTCTCAATTAAAAACAGAAGCTGTTACTACATTAAAAGCTATAACTTCAGCTTTACAAAAACTTAATACTGCAAAAGCTAAATTAGGAAAGACTACAAATGAAGATGTAAAATTAAATAGACAATTATCTGCTGAAATAAAAAAAGCATCATTAGCCGCTAAAGAAGCAAAAGAAGCTGATGATAAACTTACGAGAGCAAAAAAACAAGTTATTCTAAATCTAAAATTAGAAAAAGCAGAATTACAAAAACTAAAAACCGCAACTGCAAGTGCTGATAATTCTATAAGAAGATTAGGAACTTCATCTAAAAAAACTGGTGCAAGTTTAGGAATATTAGGTAATTCAATTAAA
>Ga0207997_1002077_pt1 | contig 10230 bp, 9 predicted proteins | sample AntAceMetag02UKN_FD_184777 | JGI IMG/M metagenome (GOLD analysis project Ga0207997, IMG submission 184777) | Saline lake microbial communities from Ace Lake, Antarctica - Antarctic Ace Lake Metagenome 02UKN (SPAdes) (version 2) | ecosystem: Environmental > Aquatic > Non-marine Saline and Alkaline...
TAATTAAGTTTACAGGAGTTCTGTTTTTTGTTAATCTTTGTATGTTCTGATTAAATGAAAGACCTGGTAAAAATGCAAGTGGGGGTGTTCCTTTTTGTTTGTAAGGTTGTTTGTATTTAGTTGGAGTATATTTTGAAGGTTTATACTTTGTTGTTTTGTATTTTGTTGGTTTATACTTTGGTGGAGTGTACTTTGGGGGAGTATATTTGGTTGGGGTATATTTTGAAGTAGTATATTTAGTTGGTTTATATTTTGTGGTTTTATATTTAGTTGGCTTGTATTTTGTGGTTTTATATTTAGGTTTCTTGTATTTTGAATGTTTGTATTTGCTTGTTGGGTAAGAAGATTTTTTGTATTTATAACCTTTTAATCTTCCACTTTTATAACGAACTTTGTAAACAGAATAACCCTTCTTTACAGGTGGCTTGTAAGCATAAGTTTTTGATGGCTTGGTTTTACTATAAGTAGTTTTTACTTTACTTTTTGAATACTTTGAAATAGTTTTTTTTGCAATACTTTTTTTGTATTTGTAACCTTTTGTTTTACCTGTTACTTTTGATTTTACTTTAATTATTTTGTAACCTGTTTTTGCACTTGGTTTGTACTTGTAAACTTTAGTTGTATTAATTTTTGTTTTTGTTGCAACTGTTTTTGTTGAACCTTTTTTTATGTTGTTAATTACTTTTTTCAAACTGTTAATTAACCCATTTTGTTTTGCGTAACTTTTTGCGTTCATTATTTGTTTAATTAAAATGTTTGCTTTTGCTCTTAAACTTGGAGAAGTATTTTTTAACATTGATTTATTCGCTTTAACTGTTTTTAGTATGTCAGGTAAATCTTTGTAAAGTCTTCCGCCTGTTGCAGAACCATATATTTTGGTTCTTAATTGGTCTCTTAAATTAAGTAAGTGTATTTGGTAAATGTCTTTTCTGAAAGCTGTTTGTGGGGGTAAGTCAAAAGTGTTTACTATGCTTTCTATTTGTGCGTAAGTGCTTTTTGGAGAAGAGGAAATGTTTAGTAGTTCTCCCCATTTTCCTTTTCCGTTTGCTCTGAATGAAACGTGGTATTTTGGTTCTCCTGCAAATTTACTAACTGTTATTTTTACTTGTGTTTTTTTGTAACCTGCTTTTAGTAAAGCTTCGTATAATTGTGTGGCTATTTTCTTTGCTCCATTTGTTCCAGTTAAACTATTTGCGTCTATGTCTCCAAGCTTTCCTCTTGGTGGTGCTTTAAGTTTTGATTGTGGAACTAAAACACCTGAACCAAGTATTACAAAGTCTCCTGCGTTTTGTCTTAAAATTTTGTTAACTACATTGATTGCTTTTGGTGAGTTTGAAATACTTTTAACGTCTTTTGCGTTGTAACCTTTTTTGATTGGAATGTTTCTTGACATTTTACCGAAAACTGTTTTGAATGCGTCAATTGCTTCTTTGTATGTTCTTGATTTTACTCCGTATTTTTTTCCAACAACTGTTTTGTATTGTCTAAATAAAACATAATTTTCAAATCTTGCTCTTAATCTTCCACCTATAACTCCGCCTGCTGTGGCTCCTAGCTGGAAGGCAGAAAACCCTGCACTTGTTTCTAGTGCTATTCTTTTTGTTCCTTCTACGTCTTTTTTTTTGATTGTGTCAAGTATTTTGAAACCTGCTGATGTTCCTTCAATAGCAAAGTATAATGGAATAATGTTTGCTCCTATTTTTTCTACGATAGCATAAACTTTTCCTGATTTTCCTGAACCTAACATTACTTTGAATAGTTTTGAACCTGTTCCTACGAACTTTGAAACTCCACCGAAAGCTCCACCTAAAGCAATAGTCATAGCCATTGAAACAGGGTCTTTGCTTCCAAGAACACTTATTACTCTTGCACTTGTTCCTATTCCACCTGTAAGAAACACGCTTCCAACACTTGTGTATGTTCCACCTATTTGACCTGCTACTCTTCGCAAATCTGCTTTAGTGAATTGGTTTGCTTCTGCTGAACTTATTGTGGCTTTGCTGACTATATGTAACAAAGTTAATGGGCTTATATCTGAAGTATTAATTTTTGATTTCATTATTAAATCTCTTATTTTTTTTCTAATGCTTTTTGGTATTCTTTCAACTACAAAACTTGGAGCATCTACTCCAAGAGTAACAAACGTAAAACTTCCAACGTCATAAATCTTATTGTCAATCCATCTTGCAACTGCTTGAACATTTTTAGCTACTATCTTAGCGTTTTTTATTTGTCTTGGGTTTATGTAAAGGCCATAATCAGTTATTGTTTTGTTTACTCTTTTTGGTTGTTTTGCAATAAACTTTTTTGCTTGTTGTTCTTGTGTTTCTTTTTTTGTAAACGTAACTGTACTTGGAGTTGGAGTAAAACTTGATTTCTTTGTTGTAACGTCTCTTATCATTGTTTTTTTGTTTTGTGATTTTACGTTTTTGCTTTTTGTTTTTGCTGATTGAACTATTCGATTTGCTATTTGTATTGCTTGTTTTGCTGTTAGGTCTTGTGGTCTTGGAACATATTTTTTTACACTTGATTGGGTACTTGCAATATTGTTTACTTGGTTTCTTTGTTCTTGTGTTGTTGCTTGTTTGTATAATTGGTTTAGCACAAAACTGTTTTTTACGTTACGGGGGATTGTAAACGCTTTTGATTGTGTTGCTTTTGAAGTTGGTTGTAATTTTGAGTAGTTTTGGAATGTTTTAGCATAACCTTTTAGAGCAGAACCTTTAATCCAATTTAAGTTGTTAGAATCTGTTTTTGCTTTAGGTTGACCATTAGGAAAAGCTGTGCTTACACCACCTTGTGCAGTAGTTAATACTCCTGTTCTCGGATTGTAACTTCCTACTGCCGAAATTCTTTGACCACTACTTGTTATTCCTGTTGCTCCTGATTTACCACTTAACCCCACGCTTTTAACTGGTTCAGTAAAAGTAACTGTTTTACCACTTGGAAGTTTAACACTTGTAATAGGAACATTTCTTGTCTTAGTAATTGGTTTGTTTGTTGAACGTGATTGTGCTACTCGTCTTTGTGCAGCACTTCTTGTGTTAGCAGTTGCTCTTGCACTAGCAGTTGGTCTAATTGTTCTTCCAAATCTAATCATTTAGAAAAACACCTTTTTGTTGTTGTGGGGAGGAAGAAGAAAGAAGAAATATGGTTACAATAATTCCTTCCTTCTTCTAACACACTATTTATCATAGTCTTGTTTTCATGGTAACACGGAACAAGCTTAAAGTTAAGAAGAGCAAAGGGAAAAGGTTTCAAAAAATCCCTTTGACTCTTCAAATATCCACCACAGAAACCCTTACCTAACCGTTTTGTTATATAGGCAAGCATAATTCAACGACACCCTTTATTGATTAGTTGTCTCATTGCTTCGGCATCACTCAACACACCAAACTTTCTTTTGAGTTTTCGAAAATTTTTTAGTTGTGCTTTAGTAAGTCTAAATTCTTTTCGTATTAAAGCTGTCTTTTTACCGTTCATAAATCAATTGCTTAATTCTGCAAATAAAAGGAGTGTGGATTTGAAGTGTTTACTCTACATCAAACAATACAAGTAGGATAACTCAATTTTCCGTTTTATCAAAAACTAATACTTTCGGAATTATAATCATAAAAATTAGATTTTAAACTATTTTATTTAATTTCTTTCTCAATTATTACTCTATTTTTTTCTAATAACCATTTTAATTTCTGCACTTTCTTTTCTTCAATGTTTAACCCTAGAACATCGATTGCAAAACTCTTAGGAACCGCCGTTCTAAAGAAATATTGGTACTTACCATTCACTTTTCTTCTATTTATTTGAACAGTAGTCGTTTTTGTTAATACCATACCTTACCACAATGCTTTTTTTTCTTACAAGCTTTTCTTTACTTGTTTGTATTGTTCTTTAACTCTTTTTACAAAACCTTTTTTGAACTCCAATGACTTGTCTGCAACACTTTCAACTTTGAAAGGTGAAGGTAAACCAGTTATTGTGCTTGTTACATCTGGCTCTGCTACTTTTCTTATGTCAGGTAAATCAGCTTTGCCTAACCATTCATTTGCAAAAGTAATTCCCTTAACATAATCAGGGTTTCCTTTTTGCATTTTTTTTCTTAATTTTTGATACGGGTTCATAATAAATCACTCCATCTGTTTTTGAACTCCATACCTTACCGCATACACTATTAATAATGTGAACAATTAACTATTTAAATAGATTGGCTGATATATATTTTTATAAGGAAAAGGGGCAAAGTGTATTGATTTTGCTGTATGTCCAGCGGGGGCACCAAGCTAAATCGTTCCACTTTTCCCCTGTTCTTATATATACGGAATGTGGGGTTTTTGTATGACAAACGGAAAGGAACAAGTAAATAACTACTTAATTAACATTACAGGGCAAGTAAGCCAAACAAACCATAAATTATTAACTGATTTTTTAAACAGATTAAAAGCAACTGTAAACGAACCTGATTATTCAAGGCAATACACTTGTTTAAGTCGGCTCAAAACAGTTGCAAACATATTCAACAAACCAATGACACCAAAATCATTGAACGAAAACGATCTAATGAGATTAAACAACACCATGAAAGACAAAGGCATAACAAGTGCCAAGTATTACAGGCGTGTTCTAAAACAATACTTTCGATTAATGGATAAAAAAGGTTTTGCTGATTTAATAGACAGCGATTTTATGAGAAACCCAAAGAAAAAGAATGGCGGAGACAAACTTGTTAATCCGCAACACTTTTGGAACTTAGAACAAATGACGGATTACATTAAAGAATGTAAAAGAGTTTCTCAAAGACAAACTGCTTGGGGTGGCCTATGGTTATCATTCGGAACAAGACCGCATGAACTTTTAGCAGGGAATAAGAGAAACATACAATACACCAAAACAGAAAAAACGCTAATCTTTGATGTAGAAGAAGGAAAAACAGGAGCAAGGCGTATAATATTAGAAGGAGACGAAGCAGTTGCAATATGGGAACTGGTTGAACCTTATTTGAACACTCTAAAAGATGATGACTTGTTGTTTCCAGTTAATTATAGAACGATGTATAAATGGCATAATAAGATTTGTGAAAAAATCAATATTCCTTATGGAGTTCCTCGAAAATTTTACATTGCAAGAAAACAAACCCTAAGCCATTTTTATAATAGTTACAAATTAGCGAAAGCTTCAAGTATGGCTGGTCATGTTCCTGGTTCTTCGGAAATGAATGCGTATGTCGGTTTAACCGAAACACAATTATTAACTGGAATACCAAGACTTGCTAAAAAAACTTGTCCTAATCCTATATGCAATTCTGTTAATGCTGTAACAAGAACTAACTGTTCAAAATGTAATAGTCCTCTTGATGAAACAGATTACAAAAATTTAATTGCTGTGGGTAATGAAAATAATGTTTTCGAAGTTGAGGATTTGAAAGCAAGGTTAGTTAGGAATGAGGAGAATTTGGCTAAGGTTTTAAGGCACGTTTTGGAGTTGAAAGCATAAAACCTACCAAACCCTTATATATAATGTTGTGCCATAAATAGTATATGAAAGAAAAAATGGTAGCAACAATAGATACGGACTTAATTAAAAAACTCAGAAGTAGGAAAGCAAAAACAGGAGTTCCGTTATCTTATGATGTTAATAGGATATTAAGAAAAGAATTAGGTGGAAAAAAATGAGTGGATTAACTAATATTATTGCGTTGATAGTTGGAACAGTTGGAATAGTAATTGTTGCAGCAATAATAGCTCTCGGAAAACTAATAGAAATGATTAAAGGAATAATTACTTTTCGTATTCAACAAACAAAAGAATATAACAAAATAATTAATTTAATACTTCAAACTGTTTGTTCTTCTTTTGATATTAATAAATATTATTCAAAAAGCGAGCCAACTTCAATAAGTGAAGCAAGCTCAATACTAATGTGCGGAGTTGTTTCATCTGAAGCAAGGTCGCACAAAAACTATTTCTGAACAGAACTTAGAAGAGTTTTGTAAAACACATAAACTTCAAAAAGGAGGTATTCAAGTTTTAGCTGAAAAGCTAAATCTCGAATTCTAAAAGAGGGGTTTTATGTTAAAGGGAAACAAAGCCCCGCAGGGCTCCGATAAAATAACTATTTCTTCTACAAATAAAAGAAGTGTTGAAACAGGCCTAAAACACAGATGCCCTTATTGTGGAATTACAAACGGCTCGAAAATGAGTAAATTTGTTATTTCAGGAAACAGATCGTTTTATGTTCATAATAATTGTTGTCGAGAAATTGCAGATTCTAATGATGGTTGTGTAGGAACAGCATCAGTTATTGAGTACCTCGAAAAAAACACAAATTACAACTTTAATAAAAAAAATTTACAAACTGATACTTGCCAACCACAAAAAGACTTTGTTACTCCAGCCAGAGAAACAAAAAAAACAGGGAGAGAACCAACCAAAGCGTTTTCTCTCTGGGGAAAAAAGTGATTTAAAATGCCAATAAACTATACTTGTTGCTTCTGTTCAAAACCAATTATTCCTGAGAAAGGAATGAACGCCCAAGCTAATTTATTACAAATAAAAAAACTCAGAGCAGTAGAGTTTGTTAATGAGGGATTTCAGTTTAAAGGTTCTGGAATAATAGAACGAAGTTTTTATGTTTGCCCTGTGTGTACTGTGGGAATTACTATACTTGCCAGAACAAAAGGACTAAGACAAATAGCAACTAAACTAATCGAAGAAGAAGATAAAGCAAGAGGACCACCCCAAACCAACAAATACAGAGTGAGAATATGATTTGCATTAACCCTTACGTTTCTGAGAAACAAAAAACCATTTGTGCAGAATGGATTAACAACCACGACAGTTGTTACAATTGCAAATATTCTGAAGAAGACGAAAGCGATACTTATCAAAAATTACTGATGGGAAAAACACACAAAAAAAAGGAGATGGTAACAATGAATGAAAATAAAAAAAAGGAAAAAATACCAACAAGAAAACAGTTAGTAAAAGCATACGAATATGCTGATGAAATTGAAGCAATGATACACCTAAACACAATTGAAAATAAAACAAAAAACTTGCTTTGGTTGAAAACATACTACAAAAAAATACAAATGATTGGCAAAATAATTGCACAATGCCACAACTCAATATACTTTCAAGAATGCAAAAAACTATTAGAAGAACGCAAAAAGAAAAAGGAGTTAGAATAAAATGAATAATAAAAAAACTGATAACCTACCAACAATAAAACAGTTAGTAAAAGCGAATGAAAAAATAATATTTGAAGGCAAAAAATACACTCAGATTGGTAAAGGATTATTTTCATGCGGAACATGTGGAAATGCAAATAGTTCAACAAACATTAATTATGCCATTCATAAAGACAACAAGCCTCCTAGTATTCAAAATATAAAAAAAGCATTAGCTGTTTGTTTTCGGTGTGGAAAAAATACAAAATTGCTAACAGGCGGAGCTGAAATATATGAAGAAGAACAAAGAAAACAGAGAGAACGAGACGCCAAACAATGTATAGCCCTACACAAGAAAAGAGAAAAAAGAAGGTTGATAAAAAATGAATAAAAATGATGTTGAACAGTTTTACGATTATCTTGACCAAAAAGAAACAGAATTAAGAGTTATAATTCCGCATGGTTCTGCAAAATCTGTTCACGTCAATAATAAAGAAGACTTTGTTAAAGAATGCCAAAAATACAATGAAAAAAGACAAGTTTACTGTGGAATAAATGAAAGAAAACATTTAGGAACACTAGCAGAAGACGTTCTCAAAATTCAAAGAATACCAATAGATATTGATTCAACCCACCCAAAAGATGAAGCAGCAACACAAAAAGAACTTGATAACGCTTATAGCGAAACAGGAGAAATAATTAATTTTATTAAAACTGAATACGATTGTTTTCCAAATCTAATTACAATGAGTGGTAATGGTTATTGTTTATTTTATAATTTAGATTTACCAAAAGAACATGAACAACAAGTACAAGAATTTTTACGCCAACTAAAACAAAAATTTGACAATGAAAAAATAAGAATTGATAATGTTGGAGATTTACCAAGAATAATAAAAGTAGCAGGAACTCTAAGCATCAAAGGAACTAATACAATAGAAAGACCCCACAGAATATGTAAAATAGTTCAATATAATGGACAGAAAACAGCAAGTAAACTTGCAGACGCAATTAAACTTATTCAAATAGAAAAAAAACAAAAAGAAAGAAAAGTAAAAACAAGTTATTTTGACATTCTAAAAAAAACAGATGCAAATAGTAGTGAAAGAACTTCTTGCGTAATGCAAATATTAGAATCGCATAAAACATGGAAAAAAGAAGAAATCCTTGACTATATTGCTAAACATACTAATTGGAAAAATTACAATCCAAAAATAACAGATGAAAAAATAATTGCAACATTAGATAAATATGCAAAAAAACCAAACCCAGTAAAACATGAAGAATTTCAAACAGCAACAAATCAGTTAATTGATTTTTCCGAATATGAAATTCTCTTTAAAAATACTCATAATCACTTAGACGCTTTCAATTTAGTAACTGAAGCATTAAGCTTAGAAGGAAAAGAATATTATGTCCTAAAAAAAATATTAACTTACAAAACAGAATCACTAAGACAACAAACAATTTCAATAAGAATAGGAAAAAGTGTTGGAGACAATCGCTTACATGTCATAATTGTTGGTGGAGCAGGAAAAGGAAAAGGCCAAGTAAAAAAAATAGCAATAGGAAAAAGAACTGATTGTGGAACAATAAACGCAAAAAGAACACACTTAGAACAATTAATTGGAAAAATACAAAAAAGTTATTCAAAAGAAACAGAACAAAAAGGATATTTCAAAAATAAAGAATTACTCGTTGATGAATGCCACACACTAATAACTGAAGAAGATAGAAATGATGCAGCAGTAATGAGTGAAATAAGAAAAGCATCAGACCCTTACATGTATAATTTAGTCGAAAAGAAATTAGTTGATACAAATAAACTTTCTTATTACCCTGAAACAAGATTTACTCTTTTATCTCATAATTTACGATTACCCCCAGTTTTTTTTGATTTAGGAACATTTAGAAGATTTCTTGCATGTGAATTAAAACCAGTTAAAATTAGTGAAAATGTTGCAACAAATAGTATGTTTGAAGAAAATACTGAACATCAATTTGAAGAATACCTTAATTCAGATTCAGCTAGATTTGATAATTTAGAATTCACAAGAGAAAGCAAACTAATCATACAAGAATATATTAAAATTTGGAATAGATTTACTTTAAAAAATCCAAACCAAAGAATTAGAATGTTAGCTCAAAGAATATTTATTAGTGTAAAAGAATTCTTTTTCACAATTATTGCAATATTACACATTTCAAAAAGTCGAGGACTAACTGACGAAAAATTAACTAGGTTAGCTTGTTTTGATACAGTTCATTTTTTGTTAAACACATTTCAACTTTATGCAAATAATAGCAACATTACTTTATCAAGAGATATTTGGCAAACAACAAACTTGAAAGAAGCAATGTTTTTTGAATGGCTTTATCAGAATAAAGCAACAAATAGAGAAGAAAGTAAAATTACTATTGCTGACGCACAAGACACAATTGGAGATATATTCGGACTTCAAACTAAACAATCAAGAAGTGTTTTTGCAAAAATGAAAAAAGATGGTTTCATTGATAGCATTCAAAGTTTTCAAGATTCAAGAACATGGTTAGCTTTTAATCCTAATTTTGATGGAAATGTAGTTTTTGAAGATGAAGAAGGCGATGATTTATTTTCATTTTTAGAAAAGGAAAAAATTAATTTACATGGTGGAAAAAATGAAGTTTAATGGTGGCGATGGTGGTAAAGATTGGGGTGTACCTCTACACGTGAATTCCAAGAGAATTTTGAGCCTTTTTATAGTAAAACTAAGGGTGTACTCATTCACTACCACCATTACCACCATGATTATTGCTTTTAAAAAATATTTTTGCGTAGGGGTGGTTTTTCATAACTCCTACTAGGATTAAGGCGTTGTTTCAGATTTTGATTGGTGTAACTGTTTTAGCTTTTGCTTTCGTGTGGGGTTTTTTGGCATGAGTTTTTCTGAGGAAACTAAAAAAATGATGTCTTTGTCTCATACTGGTTTGAAGCATTCTTTTGAAACTCGTGAGAAGATTTCTCAGGGTCGTTTGAATTGTAGTTCGGTTGCGTGTGTTTCTCGTGGTGGTAGGCGTTGTACGTT
>Ga0207997_1002081_pt1 | contig 10216 bp, 28 predicted proteins | sample AntAceMetag02UKN_FD_184777 | JGI IMG/M metagenome (GOLD analysis project Ga0207997, IMG submission 184777) | Saline lake microbial communities from Ace Lake, Antarctica - Antarctic Ace Lake Metagenome 02UKN (SPAdes) (version 2) | ecosystem: Environmental > Aquatic > Non-marine Saline and...
CATATGGCCAACAGCCCCAGGAAGCAATTCTACACCACCAAGGAGCTGGACGACATCGAGCACACCATGGCCATGCTGCACTAGCCAAACGCAGGGGTAGCGATCCCCTGCATGAGCATCCGCGTGGGTGTTCATACTAGGGATTGCGAAAGGGGAAATATTATGCAACATTATCAGAAGATAATCGGAATCACGGTTGAGACAAAAAAGGGAGCAAGCCAATTGACCCGTTGGCTTTTTTCGGTCTACCCGTCCGCAATGCCACGCTTTGACAATGGACGCTGGACAGACGAAGGGCATGTCATAAGTCAGTACGGGAATGCAAGAGGCTTTTCTGTCCAGTACGCTTTTAATCTTGCCGCTGAAAGCTTCACTCTCGAAAACGCGGAAGGCAACCGAAAGGATTATGCTGGCTATGATGGCAACACGGGGACGATCACCTATCGCGGGCAAGACATCGGGGAAATGACCGTCAAGTTTAATGATGCGAGCAAATGGGGGATTTCCAATCCAGATATTAGCGTCAACGGAGTTTCCCGCCCGTCTGAATCGGTTGGCAAATTCATCGAAGATCAGATTGCAAGCAATCTCCGAAAGATTGTAGAGGCAAACATAAAGGAGTTTCGCCTTGCTTGCGTCAAGGTGGCTAAAGAGCGCATGGGCGAGAGGGTGAAGGAGCTACAGGAGGAGTTGACACAGGCCAAGGTAGAAATGAAGCATTATCTTAATGAGGCGAAAAAGCAAGCGTAAGGCTTTGCGGTTCTAAGGGGTTCATCCTTAAAGCTCCTTGCCAGCGCAATAGCGCAAGTTCTATCTCTCTTGAAAGGGGAAAACAAGTGATTAGCCTATATGAACAGTACAGACCGAAGGAGTGGCAACACGTTATCGGGCAAGACAAGGCAATTAAAAAGGTGAAAGCAATCGGCAAACGTGGTCTAGCTGGCAAGGCGTTTTGGATCACGGGCAAAAGTGGTACGGGCAAGAGTACAATCGCCTATCTTATCGCGCAAGAGGTGGCAAGCGTGTTTGGTATTGTGGAGACTACAGGGCGAGAGGTAACAGTCAATTTCCTGCGTGACTGGTTGTCTAGCTGTCAGTATGTACCGATGCAAGGTGAAAGTTATTGTCTGATCGTCAACGAGTCGCATGGATTGAGCAAGCCAGCGATTGAATTGCTTCTGAATATATTGGAACAGATGGCAAAGGGGAAGGTAAACGCCTGTATTGTGTTCACAACTACGTGCGATGGCGACAGTCTATTCGAGGAGAACCTTGATGCAGGGCCGTTTGCTTCCAGGGTGATAGATATTGCTCTAGCTCAAAGAGGATTAGCGGAAGTATTCGCCAAAAAGGTGCATGAAATAGCGGATAAAGAGGGTTTGAATGGACTGCCAGAGAGTGACTATGTAAAACTGGCAAACAAGCACAAGTCTAACTTCCGTCGCATGTTGCAGGCGGTTGAATCCGGGGAAATGATAGCATAAGGAGAAAGCATGAGCGAATGCGTTGATCTACTCCTAGCCCTAGAGAAACTAAAAGAGGCCGAGGACTGTCTTGGGAACATTGGCGTGAGGTACCCGAAAAGCGGGTGCAAGTGGTGGGCCGAAGACGTAGGCGGCATATATACCGCCGTGGAATGTCGAGTGTGGAAACTTGAGGAGGAGGAAAACGATGATTGCATGGCATTGGATACGAGATGACAAGAAAACGCGATACGATGAAAGGCCAATTCGTGTTGGCCGATGGATGAAAGCACACGGCGAGATTGAGATGTGCCAAAACGGAATGCACGGCAGCAAGAGGATTCTGGATGCGCTACACTTCGCGCCTGGTCCGATTGTTTGCCGTGTTGAAATCGACGGCGAGATTGAGATGTGCCAAAACGGAATGCACGGCAGCAAGAGGATTCTGGATGCGCTACACTTCGCGCCTGGTCCGATTGTTTGCCGTGTTGAAATCGACGGCGAGATTGAGTGTGGCAGCAATAAGATTGTCGGTCGTCGTCGCAAGGTTATTTGGATGCTTGACGCTACGAACACGCTACACGAATTCGCTTGCCGATGTGCCGAAGATGCACTTGCGTTAATCAAGAATCCAGATCCGAGAACCATTGCAGCAATCGAGGCCAAACGCAAGTGGGTTCGCGGGGAAATCACAGACCAAGACCTGGCTGCTGCGCGGAATGCTGCGTGGGATGCGTGGGCTGCTGCGGGGGATGCTGCGAGGGCTGCGGGGGATGCTGCGAGGGCTGCGGGGGATGCTGCGAGGGATGCTGCGAGGGCTGCTGCGCGGAATGCTACGTGGGATGCGTGGGCTGCGTGGGATGCTGCGTGGAATGCTGCGGGGGATGCTGCGTGGGCTAAGATGAATCGTAGGCTAACGGCAATGGTCGTTGCGGAACACGAGAATAAAATAAGCCAGAGATAAGGAGAAAACATGCACACAAGAGCACCGTGGCGAAAAGACACCGAATCAGGCAACATCTATGGCGATGGGAAAACCGTTGCTTATGACATCGCACGAGATGAAGACGCTGACCTAATCGCAGCAGCGCCCGAATTACTGAAGGCGTTAGAGACTCTGCTTGAGTATGACCCATGTAGATGCGGATACACAGGGTGCAAGTATTGCAAAGCAGAAGAGAATGCACTCGCCGCACTCCATAAAGCAAAGGGTGGAAGCACGATATCGGGTGAACAAACGTCCGGGGATATCGGCAGAGGCAGCAGAAGTAAGCATATCTACTCTGTAAAGCCACCAGAAAAGGGGAAAGCATGAAGGATCAACAATTGAAAGAAATCGCCGCGTCTATAGATAAAATACTGGCAAAACTAGCGGACCGCACCAAGCGCAACGCTGAAATCGGGAAAAGCAAAGGTCATGAGGGGGACAACTGGACGCGCCAATACTTATTAAGTGTGAACTACTGGGAATCGTTCACCCCCCAGCCGCACACGGTAGAAGTACTTGCAAGGGCTAGATCAGCACTAGCCGTAACGCAATCTCACGCAGCATGGACGGATCGCCATAAGGAACTTGCGGATTTAATCGTGGGTGAATGCGGAAAGATCGTCGAACTGTTAGAGGCAATGAATCATGAAGGGGGGATAAAAAATGGATAAATACGCTATCATGTACGCGCGCTATAGTCCTCGACCGAATGCAGGGAAGTCAGAATCGGCCGAACACCAGATAGCAGATATAGAGAAATGGTGTGATAACAACGGATATACGCCTGTTTTAGCGTTTGCGGATAAGGGTTCTTCCGGTGGTGAATACGAGAGGCGAGGGATCTGGGACGCTATTCACGCCCTGAAGCGCGATTACGTGCTCGTGGTGAGGAGCCTAGACCGCTTGGCAAGAGATGTGTACCTACAGGAAGTTCTCTTCAGGGAGGTCAAGAAAAGGGGTGCTACGTTGATTTCCGTGAACGGAGAAGGCACAGAGGGAGACACCCCAGACGATGTGATGCTGCGGCAAGTCCTGGCTGCGATCTCCGAGAGGCAGAGAAAGGTGTGCGCGGCACAGACAAAAGCCGCCATGCTGCGTATGCAAGCAGAGGGGAAGATGATTAGCTCCAGTCCACCATACGGGATGATGGAAGACCCTGACAGCCCGATAGGTTTCGGTGGGCATCACACGAGAATGATCGTAGATGAAGAGGAAATGAAGATATGCCGCAAAGTAGTCGAATTGCGGGACGCGGGACTCTCAATGGATAAAGTCTGCTGCCGGTTAGAGAAACTGGGGATAAAGCACCGAGCCGGTCATACAAAGTGGAATAGAAACCAGGTCAAACGAATCGCAGATAGACACGGGAAGAAATAACTATTCGATTGTTAGCCATCTTTAACCCATTCATCACATGATATTGATAGCCAGTCCCATCGTATATGCGTTGGGTTATCTGGCCTTCTATATCGTCTCCAATTATCACTCGCTCCCCAGGCTCTAGTTTCATTTCAGTACCCTTACGTGTGTAGGGTGAAGTAGCTTGCCGTCGAATGCTTTTTGGACAGGATCTACTGATGTCTCAGGCATTAGATGCTTTAGCTGCGGTAGATCGTCATGGCTATAGATATACCCACCGAACCAATTATAGTCGAAGCATTCTGATAACGGCGTGATCTTACCGTTACGCAATATGATGAAATGGTTGCCTTCTGTATGATCTACTCTTACCTCTACATCCTCATGGGCCTCTTCTATAGTCCAGCCGTCAAGCGTTCCTTTGCGAATACCAACTAAACTTCCATCTCGCCATTTTAGTTTGCCGTCTTCCTCGTCCCACACAGCCGGATCGCCTACAATAGATATGTGTGTCACCCGCTTCTTCTCTTGCGCTGCTTGTATTGCTTCCCATAGGTTAGACATGTGTTCTCCTTGTTTATGACCGAGTCGAATGCGTAGCGTTAAGTGGCTCCCCGTAATGTGCGACTACTTATACTCCCACCTGTATTCGTATTCTGGTGTCAGCCAAAACTTCCACCAAGGAGCATCTGGAAATGTCTTTGTAGCTACCTTAACCCTTCTTCCAATACGCGCATACCATTCCATGTCAGTAGTTGGAAAGTTAAAGTCTTTTCCACAAAAACAGCAGACCCCGTCTATTACGATCTCGTATCTTGTTGCATGATTTTTACAATCAGGGCAAACGTACACCTTTTCCCATTCACTCATCTTTCTCTCCCTTAACTACTAAATTGGTAGCCGTTAGTATTAAAATAGTTCCTTAAAATACGGGGTGCGAGTACCGTTAAATGATAAATTGTCTTTCAGCCTCTCTATCTCTGCGTCCTTTTTCGCTAGTGCTGCTGCATATTCTCTTATTGCTCTGTTGCTGAGCACCATGTTGTCTTCTCGGAAGCTCTCTAGCTTGTATACTTTATCTCTCAGCGTGGATGTCTCTCGCTCTACTGCGGAGTTGATAGCGTCTGTAGCCTCAGCGAGAAGCCTTCCTTTACTCCACCGCGTTCCGTTATCAGTATACAAAGCACCACCATATCCAAGCATTTCGATTAACGCACTCGCCTCTTGTGGTATGTCCATTAGAATCTAACCTCCGGTTTTGGGCATCCGTTAGGACAAACTCTTGCCGACCAGTAACCAGTATGCGATGCAGTCCCGTCTTCTCCGTCAACATACACACTAAATACTCCCGTGTTATTGCACAGTGGGCAAAAAGTCACCTTCCCCGTACCGTCGCACCTACCACAGTTCAACTCGTAAGGCTTCGTGTGTTCTTGTGGTATGTCAGGCATTAGGCTTCTCCTCACTTACGCTCTGCTTGTCGTTGATCGCATCCATCAGAATGCCCTAGCGGTCCGTCTTCATGAATCTCGTAGCCATCCGTGTGCGCAGTTGCGCAAGGGCCACAGCAATAGAGAGTTCCTACCCCTACGATTCTTCCACATTCCGGGTTGTCACACAGCTTAAATTCACTCATCACTCACCTCCATAAATCACGGGAAACGAAGCCAAAGACCGACCCCGCCAAAAACCATATAAGAAATTCAAGCTCCATCACTTCTCCTCTGCGTCTAGGCAGTGTTGGCAACGTACCGCTTTGCTGTTTCTTATCTTAAGCCAGTCAGCATCCTCATACAAAATGCAGTCTCTTAGCCTATCATTGATCTCATCAAGCCACCTACACTCCCCACAGGTTTTGTCGTTTGCGTCGATCTTAGATTTAACCGTCCTCATCACTCCCCTCCCTTTTTATCCTCGCACCATTTCTTAAACCTGCGAACTCTGGACCATGCGCTGAAAATTATATATATGCAGACAACTGTAGCGGCTATTTGCGTGTAAATCTCCATCAATCCCCTCCCGGATACTCTGCGCCGTTAGCGCGTTGAAGTTGGTTCCATGCGAGAATGGCTTCCGATAAGGCTTTACAGCTTTTCCCTTGGATTACGTGACGTCCATACGCGGTCGATCTCCTGTTACTCTCAACGCTTACCCACGCCACACCGTCATCGTTTATATTAAGCATAACATCGGCCCACTCTTCCCCTTCTGGTAGCTTCACGGCGCATGGTAGAGGCTTAAGTTCTGGTAGCGGGAGAGGAAGGCGGTAGCATGCTGGGCAAGTGTCACGGTAGCACATGAAATCTTCACTCGCACTGGTATCGTTATTATCAACCCACCTCTCGTTGCCGACCTCCTCTTTTAAATACTCCGCCTTCCCCTTCACAAACTCCTGCTCCCAGATTTCCTTGAACAGTTCCTTGTCGTCTGCTTCTGCTAGTGTCTGGTAGCTAGGTGTGCCTGTAAACTCATTCATACATTTTCTAGAGCAGAACATACCGTTCATATCTCTACCATCGGCGTCATATCCATGCGAAACATTACAGCCGAACTCCTTTATCTCGAAACTCCCCTTGCACTGACTACACACACCATCCCGCTTTCCCTCTAGTGCTTCTATGCGGTCAAAGATTGAACACCAAAACTCCTTACTCTCGTCCATTATATCGAGTCCCTCTGTGTCTGCTCTCATTTCTTCTGGTGTCATTTCTCATCCTCCCATGCGATATCGTTCGTGTGGCCTAGTGGACATTTAGCCGACTCATTCCCCACCTGTGCAGATAGTTGGTACTGGCATTTGTCACCCCGGCAGACAAACTTCACTGTTCCTTGCGCTTCCGTAGTAAACCCTGCATACTCCCCGTTGATCGTAATTCTCTTCATTTCTTCTCCTTTAACGTGTATCGTTTTGCCAATGGCATCCCAAACCTTCCAATGCACTCGATAACACCGTCTTTTATAAGTTTTTTTATCCGTAGCTGCACATTTGTCCTGTGTATACCGAGATGCGTTGCGTATTCTTTCGCAGTGAATGATCCCTCTGGTGGTTTGTTAATTTCTACCAGCGCTTCGTCTAGCTCTGCGAAGTCTACAGCTCCAGCAGTTCTACCTTTTGCGCTTTCACTGCGTCGGTTGGTATTACGCTTTCCCATGAGTAGCTCCCTTTATCACACTCAAACCAAAGAAATCCCCAGTCAACTAGCCCAGAACATTGCCTGGCCCCGTACTTAGACCCCTGTGCCTGGAGTGCCGGGGTGGTCATCATGAGCTTTCGGCTATCTCCAGAAAATGAGTAGTAATGAACGTGACTGCGGATAAAAACATCCCCCCTTGGTACACCCTTATACTCACTCCATATCAAGTTCCAGTTGTTTTCTTTGTTGACCGCAGTGGATCTCCCATATGGAACACTGCTTGAGCCGATCTTGTGCTTACAGTCAAATGTTACCCCCCCGATCTTAAAGTATGCGTGTGCTTTTAGCACCGAGTCCTTCACCTTCGATTCCTTCTTGACAATACGCTCGTAGTCCTCTACTTGTCCGGTGTGGTAGGGTGTGCCGAACGTCAGTACCAGCTTCTTTGGCTTCACGAACCTGATAATCTCTGCGGCCATGTTTGCTTGATCGTTTCTGTCTGTAGCTATCAATTCCGTACCCCCTGATCTCTCACCCCTGCCGTCGATAGCATCTCCGTTGACTACTAGGAGGTCTGGTTGTGGTCGTGCCTTGACCTCTCGTGCAAAGATGTCCCAGAGTTTAGCCCGTGCCTTGTAGAGTAATAACCTTGACTTGTGTGCCTCCTCACAATGCTCATTTTGTGGCTTTTGCGGTCTGTCGTTCTTGCTAGGAGGTGTCAACCCTGCCGCGTGTCCACAGTGAAAGTCTCCGCATATCATTACGTTTTTCATCTATTCTCCTTTTGGTGTGTACTTTTTGACTCGGAATTTCGTTGGTGATTCTCCAGTCCTTGTTAGTGCCAAATCTCTCTCCTCACAGTATTCCTTGTCTTTTGTTGCCAGCTTCTTTGTTGAGGCCATTTCGTACCCGTCCCATATAGTCCATTCACCCCGCGATAGTCCCTCTACCACCCATACGTGTCTAGCCATTACATTTCTCCCTCTAGTAGTTCGTTAATGTCGAATGCTATCCGGTCTACTGCTTCTTCGGTGTAGTCCTCTAGCAGTATGTGAAGTGCCTCGTGAATCAGTGTCCAGCGTTTATTCTTGCGCCTCATGCCTCTCTTGAGGAGTATTGTGTTAGTCCGATAGCAGCAGCGGCCCTCTTGGTTCTCGGGTAGCCTAGCTGGTTTGACCTTCCACTTCTGGCCGTTTATCGTGTGCTGCATTTGTACTCCCATATAATCTTACGGACGAGTGACCGTGGAAGTGTGATCGCATCCCCCGTCTTGATGAACTCTAGCTCTTGTAGAATCTCGGTCGGTATCTTGCCTAGCGCGTCCATGACTTGCTTCTTCTCTATGCGTAGAGGATCGTCTTGGTATATGCTCATTCGTCCCCCTCAAAATCCCATACCTCTCCGAAAACCTGCTTGATCTTACACGTACCATCAGCACACTCAACCTCGTCATTATGCCCTGAGAATATCCGCTGGCAATCCTCGACCGCTTCTTTGCCTATGGTGATATATACAGGGAACTCTATCATGGCCTCGTTGTCGTTCTTCGATAGCAGTAACGCAACAAGCATCCTACCCATATCCCCTACGCAACTCAACTCACCGCTTGCAGATTGTACGTGGTGTGGTTCCTTGTCACTGTCTATCAGGTAGCTGTATGCGTCTTCGCAATTGTGACAGTCTTCTCTTGTGATGATATATCTAGGCATTAGTTGTTTTCCTTGAGTGCTTTCGCGTATGCTTTTATCGCTGGCCTTAGTTCATAAACCATCTCATCCGTATAGAGTAAGACCTCTTCGTAACCAGAGGAATGCCCTAAATCCCATGCGAGTTTGCTTACTGCACTGTGGAATTCTTCTGGAAGATTGCTTAACGCTTCTGCCTTTCTCTCGTTAAATGTTTTCTCGTCCATCACTCACCCCCTATCTCGTTGATTGCCTGAAGTAGTTCACATTCTGGGTTGTAAGTCTTGCAGTGTCCAATAGGTATCATTGTGTCCATGTCTATGTACTCTTTTCCGTTTTCCATGTGCCTATCTCCGACAACGCTTACCCCTATCGGCTCAACTATCTCTCTCCCGCAATAGTAGCACTTCACGTTATCACCTCCAAGCAGTCCTCAAAGGATTCTACTACGTGTACCGTTACCCGTGCAGTTCTCAGCCAGTGGTCGTGCCAGCGTACCTGTGTGTCACGTAGCTTCCTCTGGCTTGGGTACTTCTTGCCGTCTTTGACTTCTAGCAGATAGAGTTGGCCGTGGTAGCCTACTAGCAAATCAGGACAGCCGTCGCCTACGCTTGTGAGAGATTGCACACACGCTCCGATACCCCGTAAGCTTATCACAATTTGGGACTGGTTGTCATCTGCTCTACTGCGTCTCATACCACCTCGATTCCATGCGCCGCTGAGTGACACACCGGACACCGACCTTCCCCATTGGAAGTCTTGACTCGTCCGTTCTCCATATGTTCACTGGTCATCTGAGACTTGAATACGATATGGTGCGGCACGTACATGTTCTCCTCGTCTCCACAGTCACAACCACATGCGATGCACTTCCAGTCTTGCGCTTCCCATATTTCTATGGCTTGCTCTCTAGTGAAGTTCTTAGGGTTCACTGAATCGCATTCCTTACGTCGTCTAAGTCCCCTGGCTTACAGAACACAAGCGTATCATCCCAGTAGTCTCCATGCCCGTTTATTACGTCGGCCAAAACAATCCCAGCCCTCTCAGCATCATGGTAGTCTTCGTGCGACGGTGGCATACTTACGTCCCATGTCGGTATCTTCTTTCCGTTGCAGCAAATCATCTCTAGGCGCATTATATCTCCTCCACTACTCGACTGATTAAAAGTTTAGCCTCTCCTGCCCTGTGGCGAAACCCCTCTGTGTGTTCTTTACCGAAGTCTATAGGGTTCCGTAGTTCCTCTACGTCCATCTTATCCAAATGCTCTAAGAAATCAAGGGAAAGCCGAGTGACAATCGCTCGGAGACAATCATCCAGTTCTAGGAAATCCTGTGGTATCTTCTTAGAACAGTACCCGTAGTCCTCTGTAGCTAGTTCGTAGGCGTCCTGTTCTGGCTGAATGTCGAGTACGTCTGGATCGTCGAAGCTCATTGGAACCCCGGCTGTGTTCCTTATGCCGCTTCTTGGTATCCCTCCGATTAGGTATTTCTTGATCTCGTTAATCATCTGGGTTTCCTTGGTGAGTTGCGTCTCTGATTTTCTTCCTGTTGTTAAGCACCTTTCTCTATCCATTCTCTCTCTCCTGTC
>Ga0207997_1002087_pt1 | contig 10208 bp, 12 predicted proteins | sample AntAceMetag02UKN_FD_184777 | JGI IMG/M metagenome (GOLD analysis project Ga0207997, IMG submission 184777) | Saline lake microbial communities from Ace Lake, Antarctica - Antarctic Ace Lake Metagenome 02UKN (SPAdes) (version 2) | ecosystem: Environmental > Aquatic > Non-marine Saline and...
AATTGATTGGGACTGACCTTGCAGAGAGAACCACACTTAATAGATTGTTAGAAGAGAAGAGTAAGGTTAAATTAACTTTTCAGGTTATTGATGATAATAATGAAGTCCGCTATGGATCGGTGGAGATTGTCAGTTGTGATGCCAGAAGAAAACAAGATGTAATCAATTCTATTATGGGATTTGGTGGCCGGAATGTTATTCAAGAAGAAGCATCTCTTGAAGATGATGAAGTTGATTCAGGTATTTTCAGAATGTTGGCCGGTAAAGGAGAAGATACTTTTCTTTGCAAGATTGGCAATCCTTTTTATAGAAATCATTTTCTTACTACTTGGAGAGATCAAAGATATAAAAAAATCTATATTGATTATAAGATTGGATTACTTGAGGGCCGGTATGTTGAGAGTTTTATTGAAGAAGCCAAAACAAAACCGAACTTTGATATTTTGTTTGACTGCAAGTTTCCAAGAGAAGATCAGATTGTAGATGGATGGACACCATTGATAACCGAAACAGAATTAGAAAACGCTTTGACCGATGATTGGAATCCTTTTGGAATCTTAACATTAGGAGTAGATCCGGCAGACACCGGAGATAATGAAAGTGTGATTGTAGAGAGATCTCGCAATGTGGCCAGAGTAAAGTTTGCTGATGATAAAATTGAGTTGATAGATTTTTGCGGGAAGATAGTCAACGCCATTGATGAAGATAAGATTGATTGCAGGACCGGAGCTGTAGATAAAATTGGAGTAGGAGCTATGATTCCCGGAGAGATGAAACAATTAGGAAAACCAATTCAAGGAGTAAATGTTGGTGAGAGTTGTGATGATCCAAAAAATCAAGTAGAGTTCATTAACAAGAGAGCAGAGTTTGCGTGGGCCGTGAGAAAGTGGATTAAAGGTGGTGGCAAACTTTTAAGAAATAATCATTGGTATCAGATTTTAAATATAAGATACAGAGAGGACCATAAGAGAAGGTTGCTTATTATGAGCAAAGAAGATATGCGAAAGAAAAACATTAAAAGTCCAGATGCTTTTGATGCTCTTTGTTTGAGTTTTGCTCGGCCACAGATATTCTATACAAAGTCAATGGAGCAAGAACATTTTGACAGGAAGATGAAGGTGCAGCAAATTAGAAAAAGAAATAAACCGTTTAAAATGACAGGGTATTAGTATGATTATTGATTATCAAAAACTTTGGGATAGTATGGAGAAAGACAGGAAACAAATTTCTCAAGAAGGAAGAGCTTGGAAATATCAGAACACGAATGCTTTTAAAATAGAAGTTGAGGAAATTTTGAAAGAACTAACTAAACCTTTTTCCCCGAAGAAAAAATATCCGGCAGAAATGACGGAGATACAATACGAAGGAAACTTAATTGATAGATAAAAACTATGCCAGAAATAAAACTTACAGATGAAGAATTAAAAATAGTTTTGATGGTCAAGAAGAAAGAATTAAACTATAAAAAGGCAGATGGCTTTTTAAAAATGTTTTGTTTTCTGTTAGATAAAGATTTTTTCATTTGCAAGGGAGGTAAAAAGGTAGCTTTCTTTGATGGGCAAGGGAATCTCCGGCAGATAGGATCGGAACAGATTGATTGGAAGGGATAATGCCCTTGACAAGGTTTTATGGAAAGAATATAATAATAGAAAGAAGTTAATCCTAACCGAACAACGGCGGAGAAACTTCAAAGTTCAAGCGTTTATCTCGTTTGAGCATTGAAGTTCCCTGCCGTTTTTTTGATAAGCAATTCAATGACTATCAGAAAAGAAATAAAATTATATTTAACAAAACATAGGGAGGAAATAATAAGAGATTTAAAAAAGAGATTATTAAAACTTTTATGGATGATCAAGAACAAAAAAATATAGAGGTAGAAATCTATGTTCCCAATGCTGAAGATAAAGAAGAGCTTGATTTTGTTTATGAAGAAGTAATGGAAATGATAAAGATTCGGAATCAGCCATATCCTCAATTTAATGGTAGGACTTTAATTCAATTTGTTGATGATTCAGAAAAGCGTGTGCAAGGATATGTCCCAACCAGAGAAGAGCAGGGAAAGGAAGAATGGCAATCAAATGTTTTTAATCAGTCAACAAGAAATAAACTAAAAGCGTTGGTCGCAGGCGTAGCTTCTACTCCTCCGGATCTTCGTTATAAAGCTGTCAGTTTGCTTGATGGTGGATTAGATCTTCGCCGAGCTGGAGTGATAGAAAATCTTGTATCGCATTCAAAAAACAAAACTAATGTTGAAACAGAGATATTCTGGGAAGCGTGGACCTGCGCTACTCAAGGAACTGTTTTAAAATACGATGGCTATCTAAAGACAAAATACACGAGGAAGTTTATTAAAAGCTACGATCTTATCACCGGAGAGATGGAGTTTGAAGAAAAAGAAGTTGAAGTTAATAATGAATGTATTGATGTATTGATTCCAATCTCCGAACTTTTTATAAAATCATTCAAGGTCCACGATGTTCAGGACCAACCGGCCATAGCTTGGATCAGATATTTAGATTTTGATTCTATTGATAAAGAGTTTGGCCAATATAAAAACTTTAAGTATGTTCAAGACAAAGAACGAGTTGGAACATATCAAGATGAAACTAAAACATTTTTTTATGACAGATGGAAAGATAGAGTTGACGGTAAAAACGATTACGAAGTTATAAAATACTATAACAGGTTTAAAGACAAATACTGCATTGTTATCAATGGAGTTTTAATTTTAACTGCTCCGATGCTTTGGGGTAGAGTTGATAAAGTTTATCCGTTCTCCAAGACAATCTTTGAACCGTTTGCCAATATGAATTTCTTCTATGGCAATTCCCTACCGAATGCCAATATGGATGTGCAGGATGTTATCAATACGCTTTATAATATGTCTTTAGATAAGACCTACCGTTCAATGAATCCTCCACTTCTGGCCGGAATAGTTAATAAGGACCTTATAGAAATGGAGAATGAAAATATCGGAATGGAAAGCACTATCTATGTTCAAGATGTAAATCAGGTTAAGTATCAAGAGATTCCGGGCATCAATAATTCCGAAATGGCTATGATTAAATGGGTTGGTCAGGGAATGGATCTTGGCACAAGTATTGACGCAACACAGCAAGGAGTATCTGGCAAGGGAGTAACGGCCAGAGAGATTGTGATTGCTAACGAACACGCCAAGAAACTGAAAGGAGTATTCTTTATGTTCTTGACTGATCTCTGGATTCAGAAAACAAAGTTAAGGATATTAAACATTCTAACCAATTACACTCAACCTAAAGTTGAAGAGATTGTTGGTGCAGATGGATCTAAAACCTATAAAGAGAGCTTTAGAAAGATTTTAGTTGAAGGCAGTAAGTTTCCTGATGGCTCTTCTGGAACATTAGAGATTCAATTTGCAAACAAGGCAGATGATCTTCCAAGCAAAAAAGAATTAGATATTGAAGAAGAGAAGTACAGAATACAAGGAGAGAAGTATGAGAAAATCGGGATGCTTTCAACATACCTTGATGAATTTGATTATGATGTTCAAGTAATTTCAGAGAGCTTATACCAAAAGGATAGCGCAGAGGCCCAAGCAGTATTCCAAGAGAAGGCAAAGATAATGTTAACGCTCTTCCCACAATTATTCTTGGCCAATCAAGATGTTATGTTTGATGATTTTGCTAATGCTTATGGGGAAGATAAAACAAGATATAATTTAACACCACCTCAACCTACAGTTCCAACTGAAGGAGAAGGTGGAGAAGGAGGAGCGCCACCGGCAAAAAAAAGTCAACCGGCTAATGCGTTACCACCTTTACCAGTTAAATAATAAAGGCCGAATATGAAAAAAACAATAATTAAAATTCTATTTAAGCTATTAAAAACTCCGATTGCCATAAAGTATATTGATCAAGTAAGAAAAAAGGAGTGGCTTGGTCTGCAATATCCTTTACAATCATTTCACGATTATATCTCAACCCGGAACTTGCATCTGCTACAGATTTTGGGAGAAGGAATTAGTCACAATGAAGAGTATTGGATCAATGTTGGTAGGAGAATAGAGCTTGGTTATCTACTTACAGAGGCAAAAAGAGAATTTGAAATAGCTGAAAAGAATAGAATAAAAAAGCAGAATGAAAACATTAAAAACGAAGAGGGTTAATATCTTGACTTGTTGGAACGGATTGAAGAACACACCACCGAGAGAGTTTCCAAACATAGGAGAAATGGATAAAACAAGCGATCTTTTAGACGAGTTTAAAGGAATTGTACCTGATTTTGTAGAAATAATGATAGAAGGAGAGAAAATCAATACAGACATTCAGCTTGGTAAGATCAATCCAGAGGAGATAATGGCGAAGAAAGCAGAATTTCAGAAAAAAGCAAATGCTCTGGAAGATGCTACTGGAGAACAAGAAGTAGATGTGTTGCTTGAAGATGATGTGTTCAATACCTTTTTCCAACAGTTTGAGAGATGGGGAAAGAACTGGTTTCAAAAGTTAGATGGATTCCTTTCATTTAGGAAGGATCTAAACCAAGCAAACCAACATCCTAAAGAAGAGAAGAAGTAAATTAACAATTAAACTTAAAGAGAAGTCCGGGACTTCTACGCGGGCAGAATCTAATATCTCATACATTATTGCCCTAAGACGGTATTTAGTGATCCTGCTTGCATAGAAGTCCCCTGTCGGGACTTAATTCTATAAGGGTGCGAGAACTACGCACTTAAAATAAAAGTTTTAAAAATTATGGATGACCCAAACAAAGATTTAAAAGAAGGAGATGAGGAAACTCCTTCTGGCGCTGATCTGCCAGAAAAAAACTCCGCCGGATCAGATGATGACGAGGATAATGCAAGTGGTGCTTCAGGCACTACTGGCACAACAGGTACACCAGATGAAACGGAAACAATGCCCAAGTCCGAGTTGGAACAATTACGGAAGGATGCCGAAGATGGTAAGAATTACCGAAAGGCATTTCTTAAGTCCATTAAAGGCGAAGGTCGTAACCTTCCGGGATCAGAACCCGAAAAGAAGAAAAAAGTTGATGACGGAAATGATTTTGGTGGCGATGAACCTAATAAGGAAGAATTCGTTACCAGAACTGAACTTGTATTGCGTGATGAAAAGAGAGCCATCAACGATGCCTGCAAAGTAGAGGAAGTTCTTATTAACTGGGAAGATATAGTCGTCTTTTATCAGAGGCCGAAGGAGAACACTTACGAAACTCAATCGGCTGCTATCCAGAATGCTGTAAAGCTCTGGAAAGCTGATAAAGGTATTACTGATAAACCAGTTGATGAGGATAAAAAGAAGGCCGAAAAGGCCAAACAGGACCTCGCTTCTGAAAAGGGTTTAAACACGGGCAAGGACAAAAAACCAATTCCACTTAAAAAGACCATTATTCCTCACAAAGAAAAGATGGAAGATTGGTACGGTAAAAAATAATAAATAACTCCAAGTTAAAATAAGATATGATTACACCGTTGAGATACGATACAGGTAAGTTGACTACGATTAAAAGCGGAACTGTATCTTCAGCAACCATAACGAAGTTTGATCTATTGGAATGGGCCTCTGGTTATCTCCAGAGAACCACCTCTACCGGAAAGAACATTCAGTTTATGTCTATGGAAGATATAGTAACTGCATCAGGCGCACACGAGGATCTCCTTGTTTTGCACCTTGAGAATGTAGAATGCGAAGGAGATACTAATTCTACAGCAGCCGTTACTCATCGTGGAACTTTGATTGATTTGACCGATCACGATACTTTGAACGAGGCAGCATCTTCAACAAATGCTTTCTATGTTTCAGAGTTTATCAGCACATCCAAACTTCGGGGTTACTTCAAATTTTTAGTCGCCTAAACCTATGATTACAGTAAAAGATTTTCCAGCATTAACAGATGACCTTCAAGGTATCTTTAATGAGGTTGCCAAAACGAAAGTAGCAGATATGAAGGGTAATAAGGTTTTCAATGTCTTTGATACAAAACGAAGAACATTTGATCATCTTATCCTTCACGGTATTGGTGGCATTAAAGAAGTAACGCCCGGTCAGGATTTACCAAACATTGTTGGTGAAGAAGGAGATTCTATCACTTGGACACAGAGATACTTTGGTGGTATCGCATCAGTAACAAAAGCAATGAGGAAATTTGATCTGCATAACCAGATTGATTCAATCGTTCGCTCTTTGACTGTTGATGCGTTTGACAAGATTGACCAAAGTTTAGCTGATGTTCTTTTGCACGGATTCTCTGCTTCATCTTATACAGATGTTTACGGCGCAACTACTGCTGCCGTAGGTCCTGATGCGTTTGCGTTGTTCTACACAGCTCATTCCAATAACCTGAATACTGACACTTTCTCTAATATAATCACTTCTAATCCTGTTTTATCCAGAGCAGCTATTATAACCGCAAGAAAACAAGCGATGACCCATAAAGATCCGAATGGCCACAATAGGCCAATCAATCTTGATACTTTAGTTGTTGCACCTTCTAACGAGGATTTAGCCGAAAGAATTATTCTTTCTGACTTAATTCCGGGAAGCGCTAACAACGACAAGAATACCTTAAAAGGTAAAATCAAGAGGATCATTGTATGGGAACGACTTGAGGAAAATTCGGCTGGGACTGATACTTCAGCTTATTGGTTTATGTATGATTCTTCACTCGTTGGAGAAACCTTACAATGCCTATTCGCTGAAAGGCCATCTTTAGATGCGCCTGACCAGATTTATAAGAATAAGAATTGGGATTACTCCCTTGACTTCTTCTATACAACTGGTATCGGTTATGCTGCCTACATCTTCGGTTCTAATGCTTCTGGCTCTTAAACAAGTTAGATTGATTCGTTAGATTCCATTCCTTGTGGTGGTCTACCGGTGTTTGAACTCAAAGCTATTCGCGAGATTCAAGTGCCGGCAGAATAGCAGATCACCATTTTAAAGGTCAAATAAAAAATTAAACAAAACAAATTTATGTCACAGATGCTTGATTGGGGAAAATTAGTTTCACAGGGCCGAGCCAAAGCTCCGGGAATCTCTTGGTCAAACGAAGAAGGAATAGCAGTTGCTAAAATTGCACAAGCTACCGGTAAGACAATGGCAGAAGTTGCTCCCTATGTTAGAAAGGGAATCTTAACTTTGGAAGCATTTGAAAAAGCCCAAAGTAATCCAGATACAGTTAATCCGTTCTTAAAGTTGTCTAAAGATGATTTGCTTAAGAAAGCGCAAGCAATGGGAATAAACGCATCTACAGACGCTACTAAAGAAGTATTAGCCCAGATAATTTTAGAAAAAAAGCAGAATGATATAGTGGAAGCTAAAGCTAAAGCAGAAGAAGAGAAGAAAGCAGAAGAGGAAGCCAAAGATAAAACTGAACCAGAAGAACCGAAAGAGCCGGAAGAGAAACCGGCATCCAAACTTAAAGCTAAACCTGTCAAAAAAGCAGGTAGAGCGAAAAAATAAAGGTCGGGAATGGTTACCTAAAACCCTCAACATAATTAAAATCTTTTTTCGCCAAGATTTAATTCCAGAGCAATGCGGAAACAATTACTAAAGCTACAAAAGGGAAATTCTACGAGTGCTGAAAGACGCTTTGCAGAGATTCTCAAAAAGAATCATATTCCTTTCAAAGCTAAAGTGATTGTAAAAGGTAGAGAGGTAGATTTCTTAATAGGAAAATATGCGATTGATATAGATGGACACGATCAAGACGGAGCAAAGAATGTTCACTTGGTCAATGCCGGATATATCCCAATCCATTTTTCCAATCTGGAAGTTTATACTCTTCCTAAAAAAATGTTAAATAATAAATTAAAAAATTTATGTTAACAAATTTCCCAAATGGAGTCTCCAGTTTCGGAGTTCCAGTTATAGGGCAAGGTTCAGTTTTCGGAAATACCTGGTTCGTTGATGGAACAAATGGTAGTGATGGAAATAGTGGAAAAGAAGCTGGATTAGCTTTTGCAACAATAATAAAAGCTATTTCCTTCGCAGGTGACAACGATACAGTTCTTGTTGCTCCAGGTCAGTACAAAGAAACAGCTACTATTAACATTACTCAATCAAACTTGAGGTTAATAGCAGCTCATACTGGCCCAAGAAACGCCTTAACTCAAACTGAAATTAGACAACACGGAAATGTTGAAGTTCCTGTTATTACTTGTAATGTTCACGGTTTTGAACTTGCAGGATTCAGGATTACTCCTTATACAAGTGCTACAAGTACAGGACTTTTATTAGGATCAACAGCAAATACTTATGGAGCTTATATTCACGACAACTATTTCTATTGTGTAGAAAGTGGTGCTACTTCAGCAAACGCTATCACATTAGGAGTAGATGGAAGTTTTGACTGTGATTCTGCTTATATTTCTAATAACGATTTTTATCACGGTTCAAACTATATAAGTGAAAGAGGTATTATTGAGTGGAACTCAGCTACAAGATGTGTAATTATCGGAAACACTTTTCACCAATACGATAATCATACGACAAGTTATGCTATCAATATCTATGACGCAGATGGTTTTAGAGGTTCTATTTATGACAATAAATTCAACTTCTCTGAACTTACAGTTGAAGTAGGTGTTGCCGTAGCTATCAATAACCCAGTAGCGCAAGGTGGAGACCTTATGATTGATGGTAATCATTTCGTTAATTACGCAACTGACGATTCAATGATTGCTTCAAAAAATGCAGCTTGTCTTGGTCTTAACTATGCTAACGCTACAGTTATAGCGGTCGGATAATCTTCCTTGTGAGATTACTGTCTTTTCCGGCTTCCAGTAAAGAAACCGGCACGAGATAAATAACTAATTAAAATAACAATATGATAGATAAATACGGAAATTATGCCCTTACACATTGCACAATGACCGAATATGACGCAGCTACAGACGCAGATGTAACTATTTCATCAGTTCCTTGTGTTCTATTAGGAATATACATCAATGCAGTTTTATCAGCTCACGCGGTCAATGTAATGGATGCGGCATCAAATAAGATAATCCTACCGGCATCAATGGCTGCAGGAACAAAAATAGATTGCCATTCAGCAGAATTTGCTACAAGTTTAATTATTAACTCTAATGATTCTGCTACTGGGAAAATAGTATTTTTCTGGAGAGCTTTATAATTAACTGCTTAAAGAAGGAATGTAAATTAAATTAAAGAAAGCCGATGGCATTAAAACCAATAGTAAAAATTAGAGCTACACGATTAGGAACTCCCGGAGCTACAGGAGCTTCAGGTCCTTCCGGTGCTTCAGGACCTTCAGGTCCTACAGGCGCAGGTTCAACCGGCGCTTCAGGCTCATCTGGAGTATCAGGTCCTTCCGGCCCGTCTGGACCAACAGGAGCTGGTGTTACTGGTGCAACTGGAGTAATAGGAACAACCGGACCTTCCGGACCAACAGGTGCAGGAACAACTGGAGTTACAGGACCTTCTGGCCCAAGTGGATCATCAGGACCAAGTGGTCCTACAGGAGCAGGATTAACAGGCGCAACAGGTGCGACCGGTTCTTCTGGTCCTTCAGGATCAAGTGGCCCTTCTGGCCCATCTGGACCAACTGGTGCAGGAGTGACAGGGGCTACAGGTCCAAGCGGTCCAAGCGGACCGAGTGGCCCTTCAGGTCCATCAGGTCCTACTGGTGCAGGTACTACTGGAGCATCAGGTCCTTCCGGACTTTCTGGTCCTACGGGCGCAGGAGTTACAGGTGCTACGGGAGCTACAGGACCGAGTGGCCCATCCGGCCCATCGGGAGCTACAGGTGTTGGAACTACTGGTACTACAGGTCCAAGCGGACCGAGTGGTCCAAGCGGTCCTTCAGGCCCAAGCGGTGCTACAGGCGTAGGATCTACAGGCACTACTGGCCCTTCTGGTCCGAGCGGACCATCAGGTCCTTCAGGGGCTACTGGAGTAGGTAGTACAGGTACTACCGGTCCAAGTGGTCCTTCCGGTCCAAGTGGACCGAGCGGAGCGACCGGAGTAGGAACTACTGGTTCAACCGGCCCGAGTGGACCTTCTGGACCTTCAGGTTCTACTGGAGTTGGTTCTACAGGTGCTACAGGACCTTCAGGGCCTTCAGGTCCTTCTGGATCTACAGGAGCAGGAACAACTGGTGTTACTGGCCCAAGCGGTCCTTCTGGACCTTCTGGAGCTGGATCAACTGGTGTAACTGGACCTACAGGTCCTTCTGGAGCAAGCGGTGCAGGA
>Ga0207997_1002089_pt1 | contig 10207 bp, 5 predicted proteins | sample AntAceMetag02UKN_FD_184777 | JGI IMG/M metagenome (GOLD analysis project Ga0207997, IMG submission 184777) | Saline lake microbial communities from Ace Lake, Antarctica - Antarctic Ace Lake Metagenome 02UKN (SPAdes) (version 2) | ecosystem: Environmental > Aquatic > Non-marine Saline and Alkaline...
GAGGATAGCCGTGGGTTCTTCGAGAAATTCTACTCAAAGCCTAGTTGGTTTAGGAAGTGGTACTTCTATAAACATCCTAACAAAGGAATATATTTTCCTGTAGTTGATGACTACGTTAAGAAACATGAAGAACTAAGACAGATAGAGAAAGAGACAGGAGTATATCCTAGTGAAAAATTATCTGAAGTATACAATTGGCTATGGAGTAAACAAACTGCATTGAAAGCTTGGGACAAATCTAAGCCTGGGATGTATAACTCTATAGATAAACTTCGCCAGATCTGGGATAAAGATACTGCGGAGGATACGTTCTCTTACTTCGATCGCTTCTACCAGTCGCCAGGAGATAAAGGATGGGATGACTTTAGAGAATTCTATTTAAGCAAACCACAAAATGAATACAAGAGAATCACATATCCATTTGTTAGAGAATGGACTGCGTTAATGAAACAAGATGAAGAGAATAAAGAACTTGGTAATGATACCAATCTCGCGTCTGATTGGTTCTGGTTAGATAGCAATGCAGAAGCTAGAAAGATTTATGGCGAGAAGAATATGATAGACGCCACACATTCAAAGGTCGACTATTTTAGAGTATGGAAAGAAATTATACATGGTAGTGAAGAAGACTCAGATAATTATTATGAGAAGTTTGATAAGCAAGAGGACTGGTTTAAGAAAAATTACTTTGATAATCATCCAGAGAAGGTTGCATATTATCCACTTGCTATTGAAATAAGTAAACTTGAGTTTGAAGATTCTCAGAAGATGTTGTTCGATGAAAAGAATTCTGTAGCATTGGAAGCTTGGGAGAAAGCTAATCCTAAATATATTGGGTATAGAAGATTCTGGAATAACATGAGTAAGGAAAGAGAGAAAGGAATGACTGAGTATCTTGATTATTATTTCAAACCAGAGAACGCTGAATGGTTAGTTAAGCATGAGAAGAATCATCCTGGTGCTAACAAAGCATATGAATTATGGAAACAATATAATTCATTTGGTGATGAAACATGGGAAGAAAGAAAGTATAGAAGAGATTTCCTAAGAAGTAATCCAGAACTTAAAGCATGGTGGGATAGAAATGATACTGACGAAGAGGTTAAGTTACAGGAGAAGATTAATGGATATTATAATATAGTTGATAGTGTAGAAGACACAGGTAAAGGAAGAGATTATATATTAAAATATTTTGAAGCTAAGACTCTAGCAAAGAAATATCTTGAAGATAATCCTGAGGTACTAGAATTTTTTGAGAGACCCAAAGATGATTCATCTACTAATAAATTAGAGAAGAAGCTATTGACTCTTACATATGATTTCGAGAAACACAAACTTGTATCTGAGAATAAAGATTTAAAATCTTCTATACATAATAACTTGCCACCAGGTATCAGAAAGTTAGTATTGCTTCAAGATATCTATTTTAGTTTTGAGGATGACTTAAAGAAGAAGATGAACTTCCTTAAATTATATCCAGAGCTAGTTGAGTATTGGGATATTAAGAACCTACCTCCATCATACTTCACAGATAAAGATACCTTTAATAAATATGATCAGATACTTACTAAGGCTGATGAAATATTCGGTAAGGTTACACGTGGTTTTTATGACAGAGTTGATAAGCTAAAAGATATAATTCCAGATTTATCTTCTATAAATAATGAAGAAGAGAAGTGGTTAGCCAATAAATTATACACTCAAGCTATGAGAACATGGGCTACTACATTTGGAAGTACAATGTCTACGTATTACTTTAGGGCGCTTCCTAAATGGATAAGAGATGAATATTATAGAAGACATCCAGATAAGAAATACCTTTCTTACAATACATTGAGCAGAGCTTTAGCTGAAGGATTATCGATGGCTTATGGTAAGAGTGGATCATGGGCATTGATACAGCAGAAGAAATATGGAAAGAACATGCCGCATGATCTTAAGAATAAGGTACAAAATATTCTAGTTAAGAAAGGAATCTGGGCTGATAGATCTCAATGGAGTAGCCAGAAATGGGCTGAATGGTGGTTAAATGAAACAGCTAGAAAGAATAATCTTAGAAGAAAAGACATGGAGAATCTACCACTAATGATGTCTGAAGCTAGAAGAGTAGCTAAAACATATTCATCTTCTACATTGCCAAAGCCAATGAATATCTATGGTTTATTGAATCCATTCTTCGGTGGACCCGACTTTGAGATTGACGAAGTATAATTAAAATAGTATTATTAATATATAAAGTAAACATATGCAAGTACGTGAATTTGTTAAAGAACTGGCTAGGGCAACCAAGGATCCGAACTTCCTTGTAACTCCTGCTACAGAGTGGATTGAGATAATAAACTCTGCAGGTAGCGAGCTATCGCCTGATGTCATGTTTGAAAACTCAACAACAATAAACTTTAGTGATGTTGACGGAGATACACTGCAAGTTGATCTGTCGTCTACTACAGCATATCAGCAGATAGAATCAGTTAAGACTGTGTATCTTATAGACTCTGATAGCAAGCAGAACTACTATGATAACTGGATATTTGATAAAGACACATTGATGCTTAATCTAAATCCAGATACACACGTAGAAGCATCTCTTGCCCCTAGTGCAACTTATCCTACTATTAAAATAGTATGGTTAAGTATTATACCAGACACAATAGGAACTGGGGACATATCATTGAAGAAGGATGAAATGAATCTATTTAAAAAGATTTGTCTTAAGGAAGGTGTTAGAAGAATTCTAATGGATCATTTAAAGTTAGACAGATATAGAACATTAGTGGGAAGATCTAACGAGTATGTTCTCTTGGCTATCTCTCGTGACTACGCGGTTGAAATTGAGAATGATAAAAAGAACTTAGCGAACTCTGGCCAAGTAAGAACATTCTGATAACATATGAAAACTTATCAGGAACAATGTAATGCAGTTTATAGTCGCAGAGAAATTGAAGAAGGTAAGAGAAAGTATGAAAAGAATCCTGGAGCTTGGGGGCACTTCTATAATCCTGATGGGACATTGAAATGTCAAAGGAAGAAGAGTCCTAGTCTCTGGGGTAGATCTAAGAAACCATACAGTAATATGCCAAAGAGTATTCTCGCGTCAATGCATAAGGTGACAAGATCAATTGTACCCAGGGTACAGAAGCAAGCTACGCCTGTGCAGGTTACTGCGACGCAGATTAAAATGCTCAATGGCAGAGTAGTAGATTTTAAAATTCTAAAATATCCTAAAGGATGCAACAGGACAGAATACAATCGTATATGGATGAATAACTGCAGAATGAAAAAAAGAATCAGAGAGCTCCAAGATAAATACGGAATAAAAGTTAAATTATAATTATGCAATTACAATCAAAATTTAATTTGTATCTGGATTATAAAGGATACCAAGTTGAAGAAAAAACATATAGAGTTGTACCATCTCCGTTGATGGGTACTAAATTTACTACTGGTCGTTCAGCTTATGCCAGTTTAGATTTTTGGCAGATAGGAGCAGTCACTGACTTCTCTAAAGGAATGAACCAGAAGTTTATGATTGATCCATCCATGTGCTACTACTCTATCGGTTTAGATTTATCTAGACCTGGTGAGTTTAAACTTGAAAGAGATACTGTAGACTTTGAGGGGCTTCCTGAAGAAGCTGGTAATATCACAGCTCACTACAGAACATTAACTAAACTTTATCTAGGTGATGACGAAGGAAACATAATGTCTTCTTCTGACGGAGTTACATTCGCACTAGAGAAAGCTACTGGTGAGGCTAAGATATTTGGTTTCTATAATATAGTAGATAAATTATTTGCTACATCAGGGCCTGGATTTATCTGGGCAGACAAAGATCAGGATGGTACTTGGGTGAAGACAGCTCTGTCTACTGAGTTTCCACTAGAAGCTTATGATGAAGATACTACTGATTTCTATAGTGTATATGATACTACTCTTGCCGCACAGACATTTAAAGTTCCTATGGGAGGATCTACCTTCCATACATTAAAACTTAAACTTAAGAAGCTAGGTACTCCTGGTAATGATCTTACAGTTACAATACATGAAGAAGATCTTGACAATAAAGGAGAACCATTAGACGCAGTAATAGCGACCTTCACTTTCGCGAAGGCTTCTGTTACCACATCCTATGTTTGGATGGATGACACTATATCTGTCTTTGATCTCAAGGCAAACAAAACCTATTTCATAAAGGCTACTAGTGCCGGAGGTGGTGCAAGTAATTGCTGGAAGTGGATGGTTGCCAAAGGATCTTTATCTACTTATGACTTTGGTAATGCAAAGACATACGATGGATCTGAATGGACGGATCTAGAGAATGAAGATATGTATTTCAGTCTTACTAGAAATACTATTAATAAAATGTATTATCCAATGGTTGAATCTGACTATGGATTCGGATGGTTTGATGATGGTATCAGAAGAACAACAGACGGATATAACTGGGTTCCCGAACCACCTGATCCTTTATGGGTCATGCCAACAGGTGAAGGGATTCCATTGAATGCTGTTGTTATACCTAGAGGATTTATCTCAGGATCTAAGAGAGGTCTCTGGTCATTCGTAGGTGGTAGTTCAGGTTATAATATTTGGAGCTTCCCTGATTATGTTGATGAGAATAACTTTAAGGGCATGGATAAATGGAGTCACTACTGTATCTTCTCTGTTGAGAATCAAGGTTTATATTATACAGAAGGATCACAAGTGCTCCCTACTACAATGAATTATCTTGAGGAAGGATTCACATTTGCAAACTGCGCATGTATATTTGTATCTGGATGGGATGCGTATGCTTGTGTATCTGATAATGGAAGTGATTGGTACTTGATTAGAAGTAATCTTAACTACTCTTCTCAACCAAAGTATTGGTGGGTAGTAAAGAAACTAGATAAAACTCCAGTCCATATGGCTGGATGGAATCCACAAAAGATCTATATATTTTATGATGATGATACTGCTGAATCGTTTAGTAAAACGTCTGGTGATTATGTAGAGTCAGGATATATGTATACATCTATAATTGACGAAGAGCTTGTTAAGATTCAAAAATTATATAATAACTTATCACTTATATATGATGCATTCCCAACCGACACAACATCGTATATTGGATATAGGCTTGGGAGTACTGGTAGTTTTACCGGCGGATCGTTCGCCGGCGATGGTGATACTACCGAGTCTGTATTTAATCTTGCTAATCCCACTCTTGGTAACAAGATTCAGATCAAAGCTCAGATAGATAATACAGAAGGACATAGAGATATTACTCCAATAGTTACTGATGTAACATGGAAGTATATATTAGAATCTCCCGTTGAAGACACAACTACAAAGAGAACATTTAACTTCACACTTAAGTTAGAAGATTGGCTTGAACAAGACACAGGCGATGTGCATGAAGAAGATGTTGATGCTCCAAGAGACAGAGAAGCTTTAGTAGATGCACTATGGGCCTCATCTGCTAAAAAGAAAGTTCTCAATTTTATAGGAGCTGATAATACGAGTGAGGTAGGTCTCGAGATAGAATACACTGGTGCTGAAACATCTTGTGTATTAACTATAGATAGAACTAACTATACTATAAGTACTAGTGCTGATAGCAATACTTATGACTATGAAGACAAGACAATAACAGAAGTCGCCACTGAGATAGATAGTTGGACTGGATATACCTGTACTGTTCAAAGAGATCAGACTTCTACTAGAACAGCTCATGATCTTGAACCTAGAAATGATTTACAGATTAAAGGTGGTGCGTATGTAATGGTTGGAAGCGATATCCATGCAGTCATTATGGTTTCATCTCCAGTACAGAATAAGCAAGCCATAGATGGTAGAGGTTCTGACAGAGCTGCCATAACATTAAGAGAAGCTTAATAAATGGAGCGGAGCCTGACAGTGTGGAGTACTGTTCCGATTAACGCGTGCAGCCTACATACTGTACGTCGACAAGGCTGAGGTTCAATTCCTTGCTCCGTACAAAATTATATGCCTACAAAAAGAACAACAGAATATAAGAAGCTTAGAAGTTTGGAAGACGAAAGAAGGCTAGATGTTCTTGAAGCGGTTAGTGAGATAGATATTAATTCTCGTTTCGACATGACGGCTGACATTCCAGGAACTATTCCAGAAAAGATAATATATAATTATCTGCTTAGGCTTGGTATATCATTTAACTTTCAGTATCATATGCCAGAAAATTATGGCACTGCTAATCCTGAAAGTGATTGGGTTCCTGATTTTATTCTTCCTGATTATAACAATACATTGATAGAAGTATACGGAACATACTGGCATACCATGAGTAGAGAGAAGGATCAGTTGAAAAAAGTTTACTGGCTTATAGCTGGATATACAATAATAGAAAGAGGAATACCGTTATATCCGACAGGTCCATCGAATGGTGGCGCGGTTGTAATATGGTGGGAAGATGAAATCTATTTTAACTTAGATGGAATAGTGCAGAGAGATATACCAGAGATATTGAATAATAGAATAGCGGGAACACCAGGACAATATTTACTTGACTCTGTTAAAGAATTTGAGGACATGGAAAAGATGCGATCTAGACTTGCAGTAGCTAAAGTAGTGCCTCAACTTAAACCAGAGAATCCAAGAATAAAGAAATTAAGAAGAAAATACTATGGCAAAATCCCCGAATTATCACGAATTAAAAAACCCAGACTCAAACATTAATGACTTCATGACACCTGAGTTTAAGTTTGATACTAGAGGACGCCTGTCAATTCCATTGCCAGGTTATTCAAGATGGCAATTAACAACTGAACCTGGTTCTAAAATTATTAGTCAGGGATCAGAAGATGAGAATGCAGGGCCTAACACATCTCCCGGTTCGTTAAAGACTGGTAGTCTTCATGCTGATACTGTAATAACAATAGGAGATACTATCGCTCTTAATGCAGTTGATAAATATATATCTGTTGGTAGTAACCCAGGGATAGCAGGAACATCTCTTATAATGTCAGACAATTCTCTTAAGGGTCTTGATGGTAGTGAACTTGTATTCGGATTCTTTCTAGAAAAAGATGGTAGCTTTGGTCGTGGAGATTTCTTCGTTGGCAATTACCCGACATCATATTTATGGTTTGATCAATCTACAAGAACATTAAAGTTAGCTGGAGATATAGTTATTCATGGAGATGTCACATCTGCAAACTATGTTGCAGATGTCTCTGGATATAAACTTACTTACTTAACAGGTAGTGCTGAATTTCAAGATGTAATAGTGAGAGGTACTGTATATATGTCAGCTGGTGAAATTACAGGAGGGACTATAAGCAGTCAGCCTGTAGCTAATGTCGGCCATGTTTCTAATAGCGCAGCTGATATTGTGCCTACTTCCCTATCTGTCTCAGACACAGGAGTTGCTGTAGGAGATGATGGAGTAATTTTGGCATACGTTACATTAACCTGGGATGCTATATCATCTGATACTTTTAATTATTACATGATTAAGTATAAGAAGCATTCACATACATATTATGATTTTGTAGAATCAAATACTAATACAGTAACTATAGATGGACTGATGCCTAATGTATCTTACGATTTTGCAATAGCATCAGTTAATAAGTACGGAGTTGTATCAGTCTTTTCAACCATAGTTACATCAACATCTGCATCAGATACATCAGCTCCTTCGACACCAACAGGCCTTTCTTCAATAGGTGGATTTAAAAAGATTGTATTAGATTGGGATTCTAATACAGAATATGATCTTAATGAATATTATATTTACAGACATACAGCTAATGATTCTAGCGCTGCATCTAAAATAGGAGTATCAGGTAGTTCACAATACATTGATGATCTATCTGATGTAACTTATTCTGGCGGAGAATCAGTTGAGATTTATTACTATTGGGTTAAAGCAGTAGACACATCTAGAAATGAAAGTGATTTCTCTGATGTAACTTCTACGAAATCTAAATTGATAGATGAAGATAGTGTTTATTATATTGGTGCTGCTAAGATTCTGTTAGATGGTACAACATATTTAACTTCATGGAGACACTCAAGTGATTTTACAAAAATAGATGGAGGAGATATTTATGCTAATTCAGTTACTGTGAGTCAAGTAAATTTTACAGTAATAGGTACAGATAATATTATAGGAACAATAAATAGTTCTGCTGAAGGTATAGAGATTAGTGCTAAGTATATTACTATCAGTGGAACAACTGTATTTAATTCTGGTTGGGCTGCAGCTTCAAATGCTGAGGCTGATATAGATGTTTTAAATACAACTCATGCTCCTGCTGTTACTGGCGCTACTGATGATGCTGCTGCTAATTCAGCTCAGAGTACGGCTAATTCAGCTCAGTCTGATGCTAACACAGCTCAGACAACAGCCGATGGTAAGGCTAAAGTGTTTAGACAAGCTACTGCTCCTGCTACTGGAATGGTCGTAGGAGATGTTTGGTTTAAAACTGATGAAGGAGATTTGCCATATTCATATACAGGAGCAGCATGGAGTGAAACTATGACAGTTATAGATGGTGGAAGAATAAGCGCAGCGACTATAGATGCTTATCGAATTTCAACTCTTTCTATGATTGGTAAGACATGTACTTTTGATACAGGATCAATAGGTGGATGGATAATGACAGATAAAAAATTATATAAAACAAATACATATGTTACTGGTACTGCTAAGATTGAACTTTCAACAGCGGATACAGGCGGAGCATGGCCTCATTTACAGGCCCATTATGTTGATACTGGAGTTTCAGAATTGTTAGGAGATTCAGTTACAATGACAACTGGTGACACAGCTGATCCAGATCCGAGATTAGATATAAGAAATGGTGGAGATCTAAGAACTAGAATTAATAAAGATGGAATAAGTTTTTATGAGCCTGGTGTTTTGGTTCCTACTTTCACAATTGATTATACATACTCAGGTGGAGGTGGTGGAGCTGTTAACTCTGTTACTGGTTCCGGTGCCATATCATGTTCTCCAACTACTGGTTCAGTTATAGTTAGTCATTCTACTTCAGCAGGATATGTGCATCTTCCAGCAGCCGGTACTGCATATTATATGCTTAGAAATTCTGCGGCTGGTACAGGAGTATGGACAAGAGCTATCTATGTTGGTCAGTCTACAGCTTACTTTGATTGTGATGATAGTGGAGGAACTCCGTCTACTAACCCAATAGTATGTAGCAGACATTTTAAACCTGCTGCTAATAATACATATGATCTTGGTGGAGCTAACCAAAAATGGAATGAGATCTGGTGTGATAATGGATTGAACATAGGAACAGATACTCCAACATTTTCATGGGCAAGATTAATGATGGAAAGTGGAAACTACATAGATTCTGGATGGGCTAATTTATTATTTACAAATACTCCTGGAGAATATTCTAGTATGACATTAGCTAGATCTAGAGGAACTCAAGGATCACCATTAGCTGTATCAGCTAATGATAGAATAGGTTCATATAATTTCTATATGAACATTGGTGCATCATATAAATTAGGAGCGTATATATATGCAGAATGTTATACAAGTACTGTTGCTGACTTATATCTTGCATCTAATAGATATGTTTTTACACGTAATGATTTTGTACCATGGATAGGAGGTTTTATAAATCTTGGTTCATCAACATATTATTGGAATGAAATTTATTGTGCTACTTTAAGAACAAATACTATTTATGATAAAGCAGGTACTGGAATGTATATGAACTTTGCTGCTAGCAGTATAGATTTTAGTGGAGCTATATATTCAAACAATAGAATTGAAGGAGCCTATTTGAAACTACCAGTAGGTTCAAATAAATATTTATAATATGGCTAGTCAAACTATAAAATGTGGTACAGGAGTTTGGTTGGATCTTGTAGTAGGTGGTGTTACAAACTATTATGTATTCGGTCATTCATTTAATCCTCCTCTACCTTCATGGTGGGGAGATGCATGGACTAATGGTGGGATAGCAGGTGAAACATATGCTTTTAATGTTATTGGTCTTCGTCCTGGGCATGAAGCTCCTGTCTCAGTTAGCATGATTGATGGTCCGTATTTTGGTGGTTACTTAACTGTAAGGTGGAAAAATAATGTTGGAACAGTAATATCAACTTTCTCTCAATATATTTCATCTATAGTAGCTGGTCAAAAATGGATTGTCTTTTCATACATGGGTATAAAACCAGCGTCACGTGGTAATTCTGAAGAGAT
>Ga0207997_1002090_pt1 | contig 10205 bp, 10 predicted proteins | sample AntAceMetag02UKN_FD_184777 | JGI IMG/M metagenome (GOLD analysis project Ga0207997, IMG submission 184777) | Saline lake microbial communities from Ace Lake, Antarctica - Antarctic Ace Lake Metagenome 02UKN (SPAdes) (version 2) | ecosystem: Environmental > Aquatic > Non-marine Saline and...
TCATGGATGTTCTGAACACTCTTGTTAATTAGCATGTGTCCCCCAGATAAAATCTGGTCAACAATCATGCCGTCCTTTTTCCGTGTTGGTTGATATGTTGCTTTCATCTTTCATTCCTCCTTATGCAAGCTCTTGTAGAACTCTAAGGGCGTCAGGTCGGACAACTCCGCCTGTAACCCTAGAACTTACCAAAATCCCGATTAATCCGGCTGTAGCATAGAGTTCTAAAAGTCTCTGAATTGTCATACCCTTTCTGTCAAGGATCCTGTAACCGGCCTTAAAGTCCCCAAAAATCCCGACATCGCACTCACTAGATGCGCCGAGTGGCCCGATAGTCTCTTGCGCTATAACTGGATATCCGCCAAATGAAGCTGGCTGGCCTGCCTGATTAGAAGGTTGCCACATATACCCACCGCCAACGCCGTCTTTTAACTTCCGGAGTGCTAGAATAGTAGTAGATGGGAACAGTAACTTTCCGTTTCTGCGATACTGAGCAGGAACCGCATAGATCAAGTCCAGGACGTCATTTGTCGCTATTACATCAGCGGCGACTGTTTTGACCCTTGTCAACGTGGTCCCGTTCAACATCCCTTCCGGTTGCTGGTTAGCATGACCTGTACCTGAAATATAGGCGGCTTCTTCGGCGTTTCCTTTTGCTCTGCTGAAGCTGTCAACGATGATAGACTCAAGAGAAACGTCCGTATCTGCGAGCTCGTCTTTCCCTACTTTTGCCATACCTTCAAGATCCTCTATCCACTGAAAATCCTCACTAGGAACCACATCTGTTTCAACCGGTTCGCCACCGAGCTCTAATTTGCCCCATCCCATCTGAACTTCAGTCAAACTTCTGCGCCTGAGCTTTTCCCTTGAAATTGGCCGGACAGTAGCCAGGGATCTAATAACATTGACAGCTGGAAGTTCCCGATAAATTTCATTCTCTACCTCTACGGGGATTAAGATCCTACCTGTATCATCAGAAACCAGCGCCTTTCTCTCGGCAATATACTTGCCGGCTGCGTCGTCAAGGATCAGTCCTCCGTTCCTCATGTAGTTAAAAAAGGCTGCCTTATACTCTACTTGGCCTGCCTTTACTTCCGCTGATTGTTTCCCTCCGGGGGTCTCGAGTGGAAGCCGGCTCATTTTGGTTTCGATTTCATCAACTCGTTTTTTTACCTCAGCTTCGGCTTTCAGGCTCTTTTCCTCATACTCTTTAAAATCGGCTTCGGTGGTCTTGCCCTTCAGGAACCCATCAAACTGAGTTCGCTGGTCTGTTATGAGTTTGTTGATCTTTTCGATATCTGCTTTTGCTTCAAGAGCTAGAGCTGTTTTTGCTTTTTCGATGGTTTCGTCTACTAATGCTTTTTTTTCTTCGTCTGTTAATTCCAATTTATTCCTCCTGTTTAATATTTCCGAGAGTTTTGATTGTAGATTCAAACAAGTGCTCTTGCGGCTTGTTTTCTGTCTCCAGTCCCTCGATAACTGATGAAAATATGCCTTTCTCTCCAGCCTTAGTGTCTTCCGACGGCTCAAGCTTTGTGAGAATGACAACAAGTGCTTCCGTAGCACTCTTTATCAATTTAAGATTAGCGGCCGATATCATTCTACCACTTTTCTCTTCAATTGTCTTATATTCTTTTAAAAATTCTATCGCTCCCTCTAATGGCTTTGAAGCGAGCTTCCCTTTTGGCTGCTGTTTTATAGCGCTTATCAGGGCGTCAGGATGAGCCTGGAATGTACAGGGTGAAATCTCATAGAGCTTAATTTCCTTCAGTCTCCTTGTTGATTTATCCCATAAATCTACTATCGTTTTGAACCCAAATGATAGCCCCTTAATCGCCTTCTGTTCCATTAAAGAATGCTTTTCCCTTGCCGATTGGACGTCCATATTGAGCTGTCCATTCACATGCAGCCCTTTGTTGTCCTGCTTAACCTCAACTATCCCAATAGGATCTGTTGGGTTGTGATACCAGAGCATAGGAAATTGTTTATTGTCTTTGATTGTCTTCGTAAACGCCCCGGGCTCTATGACCTCATTCAGAGCATCGTTCGTCCCGAATACCGCTGCATATCCCTCAAACGTACCCTCCTTAGATATTGCCTTAATCTCAAATGGGAAAGTTTTTTCTTCTAATTCCATCATATCCTCCTTAAACTATTACCACCAGAATTCCCTCTTTCTCTGGGTGTTCAAAAATCTTACCTAAATCTGAAACGATCTTAAATAGCACATTATATTTATGATTTTTAATCCCCTTCTGGATCGTCCAGTAAAAGGACTTGCCATCGGCTGCTATAACAACGACGCCCGTAGTCTCCAGTCCGTCATCCTCAGTTGGCGTTATCGTGCAGGTGACGGCTGATATTTTCTCAGTCTCATCTAAATCCGGGGCTGAATATACAAGCCCGATGGGAAATTTCCCGTTTACAGATTTCTCAACTATTGGTAGTCTCATCCTTCACCTCGCTCTCTAACCTCAAATATTCTTTCCCTCGATTTAACACCAAATATTCTTTCCCTCGATTTAACACCAAATATTCTTTCCCTCGATTTAACACCAAACAAGAGCGGAAAGAGCTGAGGGAGTAATAAAACCGCATCCGCTAAATGCTCATGGTCTGCGCTGTTTATATCCAATATATGTACCTTAATTAAATCGACACCATCGGCTGTATGGCTGTGCAGCGCATCCGCTACGATCAATGTCCATCCTGCGAATAACTCTATGACGTCAGATGTATGCGGATGCAAACTTTCCTGGACAATAAGTTGATGAGCCTGAGTCAATGCGATAGGATCTGAAGTGCTGGCATGGAGCGCCTCTGCTATTTCTAAGCTATGGGCCTGGAACAGCGCCACCGGATCAGAAGTATGAGCATGTAAGGCGTCTACAATTATAAGCGTATAGGCTTGAATCAGATCCAAAGCCTCGGTCGTATGAGGATGTGTTGACTCCTGAATTACAAGTTCCTGGGCTTGAAACAAGATGATAGGATCAATACTCTGAGTGTGAATCGTATCCGCAATTATCAGAGTATAGGCCTGAACTAAAGCTATGGCATCCGGAGAGTGACTATGCAGAGCGTCCGCCATTGCCAACGTGTAGGCCTGAATCAAGGATATAGCGTCTACTGATTGACCGTGAAGAGTCTCCGCTATATCTAGCGTGTGAGCCTGGAAAAGTGATATCGGATCGCTTGAGTGGTTATGCAAGATATCGGATATCACCAGGGCATAAGCTTGGATTAGCGAAAGTGGGTCACTAGAATGGTTATGTAAGATGTCGGATACTGCCAGAGTATAAGCCTGAATTAAAGTAAGTGGATCACTAGAATGGGGATGCAAAGCCTCGGCTATACTCAAAACTTGAGCCTGAAATAAATCTATGCCGGCTGATTCATGAGCATGTAGAGTATCCGCAATTGTAAGCCTAAGCCCAAAGGACAATTTAATAGAATCGTTAGAAATAGCATGTAGAGCATCAGCAATTATTAGAGTGTAGGCTTGAATTAAGCCTATATTATCCCCTGTATGCGAGTGCAATCCGCTCTCGATTATAAGTTGATGAGCTTGGAACAGCGCCACGGGATCTCCAGAATGTGAGTGCAGAGCTTCAGCTATCGCTAAAACATGGGCTTGAGTTAAAACTATGGGATCGCCGGAGTGTAAATGTACCGTATCAGCCACTACAAGCGTATAAAGTTGGTTAAGAGTGATGGGATCGCTGGAGTGGTCGTGAAGGGCTGCGGCCACTGCCAGGGTATGGGCCTGAAATAAGTCTATAGAATCGGATGAATGAGAATGGAGGGCTTCAGCAATGGCTAAAATATAAGCCTGGATTAGAGCTAAAGCATCGCTAGAGTGATCGTGCAATGAATCATCAATCGCTAGGGCATGGGCCTGGAACAAGGCAATGGGATCACTTGAATGGTCATGAAGGGTGTCATCTATGGCTATTTGATGAGCTTGAAATAACGCTATGGGATCGCCGGAGTGAGAATGAAGAGTATCTGCGATTACAAGTCTGAGGCCAAAAGCTAATGTAATTGGGTCGCTCTCGTGACCATGAAGAGCTGCGGCTATTTCTAAAGTATAGGCTTGAATCAGTGAAAAATCATCACTAGAATGATTATGTAAGGCTTCAGCAATTGCCAGAGTATGGGCCTGAGTCAGCGCAATAGCGCCTGATTCGTGATCGTGTAAAGCCCCAGCGATTGCTAATGTATACGCTTGGATTAGCGAGATGGCGTCCGACGCATGAGCGTGCAAAGCGTCATCTAAAGCTAGGGTATAAGCTTGGACTAAAGCAATCGCGCCTGACTCGTGGTTGTGAAGTCCAGCATTAATGACTAGGGTCTGCGCTTGGAATAGGGCTATGGGGTCTGACGCATGGCTATGTACAGCATCAGCAACAATCAGGGTTACTCTATCGGCATCTATGCCTAAGCTTTCATAATCGCTATCGTATGTAATAAAAGCTTCGGAGTCATTCACTAACAGACATTCATAATCAGCGCTATAGGTGATATATGTCTCACTGTCATCGATGAGTAGGCGCTCATAATCAGCGTCGTATGTTTCAACCATTATCGAGTGCCTTTATAAGAGGATTTATCATCCCCATGATTATCGCTTTAAAATATTCATAAGCTCCGATATCCGGAGCTGAACCTTTAGGCACTAATGTACCCCTGTAATCACTTTTCAATCCTACGGCAATCCCTGCGTCTATACAGGGGGAAGTTTTCTGAAGCGTAAAATCATCGCTTCCAGGGTCGGTCATGAGGGGGTCGGAATTAAGGTCTGTTCCAACTCCCGTTAGGGCGTTCCATGTAGCAAGGGTATCGCCACCGCTTGCATTCCAGAAATACCAATCTGAAGCCGAAGCAAGATAAATATTATTAGTAATATCTAATGTTTGGTCATAAACATATTCATCTACGTATATTGCGTATGTGTTTGCTTCAGTAGCCACCGCAATATTATTTTTACACTCAATATCATTTGAAGTTTCGTCTCCGTTTCCTGTAATTCTTATTTCTCCCCTGGCAGCCACCAATTCTCCCGAACTGTCCTGGTTGTTACCATAAGAAACGTTATTGTAATACTTATTGTGATTGTTTCCGTAATTCGTGAAGCCAGCAGCATCATTATTATATGCTATATTGTAATAAAACTCGTTATAATCACACCATCTATCCGCTTCAAAGCCAGAGCCTTCAAACCCAGCACTTATCTGATTATAAACTATGTTGTATCGTATAATATTATGGTCTCCATCCCCCGCATCTGAAGCAGGTGAATAAATAAAAATGCCAACATATTCTTTACCCACTTCATCATTATGACCATTATCATAGACAGTATTATTCTCTATAATATGGTAATTTCCTCGGACACTAATGCCACCTCCATAATTATCATAACTCGTGTTATTAGAAATATAACTTTCAGTACCACTCCCGCTGTATTTGTCGTGAGCCACTATTCCATAGGACAAATTATCATGACTGGAATTATTGGTAATATAGTTTTTTCCTCCCGCTCCAACCGTAGCATTAATAAAAATCCCATAATAAAATCCCCAAGATACTTCCGAATTTGTTATGGTTACACCGGTTTCTGCTTCTTCAACAGCAATAACGTGGCCATCAGATTTTGTACAGTTAAGGCCATCAACTGTGTAGTAACTTTTATTCCATGAATAAATAGCGAAATTCCTTTGAGTGGCTTCTATAACAACCGCACCGTCAGGGTCTTCTTCATAATAAATGTAAAGCACCTCGGAATCCCAAAACCAATCAAACTCAGCATCGCAAGCACCGGCAGATGCTTGGTTTGTTCCCCTTGTATCATCAAAAAATACCTGATTCGGCTCAGTAGTAAGGGTAGCTTTCCAAACATTTGCTGCTCCTGAATAAACCTCAATCTTTGTAGTGCAGTAATTTTGGTCAGCAATAGGTGCTAAACTAGCATCCTGGACCATAGTATCATCGCCAGCAGCATCGTAATACATCCCCATACCAGTAGAACTGAACCTAACGTATTGTCTACTTGCCATATAATAATGAATCCCATGTCGTTTTGTTTTATCAAAATCAAACGTAACCTCATCACTAACCGCAGTTGTTCCTTCTTCAACAGTAGCGCCATCCCCTCCTCCATCATCTGTCCATGTAACTCTAGTCGGGGTTACATCATAAACATCATCCGTGGTCATTACGCTAATAGAACAGCCATCAAATGTCCATGCCCCACCGATCCCAGCCTCAACGGTAATCCGAATTTTCGTCCCATCAACGCTTCCTGCATTAGCATCCAAGATATTTCGGTAATTCCGAATTCCTACTGTGCCAAAGTAATTGACCACTACTTGAGTCCAAGTTGTTTGCCAACTACTATATTCTGACCACGTTTCAACTATATCACTACCATTAATAATCGGGTCTGCACCACTTCCGTAAGCCTGAATTGTTATCGGGTGTGCCGCTGAACCAGATGTTCCAACCGTCATTAATTCTCGCCAAGTTACGGTCTTCTTTAGATTTATCGTTACATCTTCATCGCCAGCCACAGCATCGAATACAGAGTTGTCCCCGCCTGTAGTCCAGTTGATATCAGCTAAAGCAGTTAAGGGGTCAGCTTCAGAGCCTACTCCACCCGTAGCACCATCAATATAAATATTGGGAAAATCTCCGTGGTCCGCCCCTCCCCCGCCTGGAGACATAGCCAGCAATAGCAGGATTGGGATAAGATATAGTAATTTCTTAATCATATTAACCTCCCATTTATGGCAACCTGAATGTCAAGGCTACGGATAAGCCAAGGGGGGCTGTTCCTGAATGGATAGCATCTACGTCCACGTAAATTTGATCCCCTGTATTTACATCATCGTTAGCCGCATCTATAGCCTCATCGCTGGCAAAATATTCATCTCCGATTGTTATTGCTGTGTCTAGCATATCCACATCAGCGCCAGCTCGCCTCCGCCTTATCTGAATATCAGTCGTATCGGTGATTCCTTTTGTATGGACTGAAGCGATCACATCAACTAAATTCATCCCATTCATTGTCGCCGGGATCGTATAGGCCACCGCTCCATCGGCAACGACTACAGACACACCCGCCTCAAATAAGCCCAGACAGAATATCCGGCTTGCAACCTGATTTTCTAATCTACCCCATGTGGCCCCGCCATAAATATAAAGGGTATTTTCGTCGTCTACATAGACAGTCATCCCTTCTTTCGCGTCAAAAAAATCCCAGTCTACGCCGTTATATTGGGCTATGCCTCCGTCCTCGCCGCTCCAGTCTCCAGTCGCACCTGCTCCTACAATATATCTATCTCCCTTTGACTCTCCGCCCGGAGGCGCTGTCAAATCCTTGTCTATGACCGGCGGCTGCCAGACAAATTTTGAAATTACTGGCACTTGGTGAATTGCCATTTCTCTCTCCTATACTGTCATTATGTTGGATCAGCAATCTCGATATCCCATGCGGGGATTGTTACGGTATTGGCGGCTACTAAAGCCTGCTCTGTACAGGTTGTAACATACATCAGCAAGGTATTTCCTACGTCGCATAATGCCACGTGATCGGCTGCGCCTGAAAAATCAACCGTCATGGCCGCTTCCTCATCCACAGTAGTTTTTCGGCCGTTTGCGTCTCCCTCTGCTGGGCCTGTAAAGCTCGGGACGGCGTTGGCCAGCGCTTTTCCTGCGCCTGTGCCTTTGTCTGAATGTGCGTGCTCATACGTGGTAGGAGCTCCTTCACAGACAGTGATATAATCCGCGTTGTCTTCGATATACTGCAAAGCAGCGTCTAAAACTTCATCACATACTAATTTACCCATTTTGGGCCTCCTGTTTTTCCTTTATTTTCTTATCAATGCGCTTGTATAGATCCCTGACGTCAATCCGTCCATTCTGGACCTCAAGCACGTGATTATACGGCTTGGGATTCTGTTTTTTCTTTTCTCTTGCCATTTATATCCTCCTTATCCTTGAACCCAACGAGCATTCACAATGCGGATGCGCCGTCGGATGTTCATCTCCGCTCGGGAAAGTATCGTCTAAGGCGATAAAACCTACCGCCTCATTTGCCAGGCAATCATCGCATGGATCCGCCCCTCCAGCTATCCAGCTCTTCTCCGGGACCCCCGGCAACCAGCCGTCCGAGGCGGCATGTTTAAGCGAGTCCAGATGCCCGAAATTAAAGCTATCCGATAACTCTGTTCTCGCTATTCGTGCGGCCCTGTTTTTATGTAGAAATTTCGCATAGGTAGCAACCTGGCTGTTAATCGTCGCAGGCGGGATCCCGGCCTCAGTCAGCGTAGCTATTGTCCTTGCTACGGCCATCGCTTCCCTTTTCGTCAGCCCTACAACCGGCCTGATCCTCTGTGCCAGGACATAAGGACTTGTCACCTGGAATGCGATCTGATCTTGTAATAAAGCTTGAACAGATCCCATCTGAGCGGTCGTTAAATCCACAATCAGCTTTCCCCCTTGACTATCTACCCAGGCTTTAACGCTTGTCATTGTCGTATCAAAGTCGAATTGCTTAACCTGTAGCCGATTAACCTTATCCGCTACAGCGTCGCCTGACTCTGAAATGCTCTTGACCCATGCTGTTGTTATCGTAGTGCGCACAAATTCCCTTATTTTTTTACTCCAGGCATCTCTCCACGTCTTCGTGATCTTCCCGGTCTCCAGCGCTTTCCTTGTTTCATCAACCGTCACTATCTCGGATGATTCCTTCCATAGCTTTTTTACTGGCCCCGATATGCTCGATTCCTTCTCGTTCAGATATCTCCGCAGCTTAAGTGCAAATGTCCGGTCTGTCAGGATGATATCTTTCGCCTTCGTTTCTATGAGCATTTACTCCTCACTAATATTTCCGCTTATGTCTGAAAATGGGATCAAGTTTGCCGGTACCAATATCACATCCCCGGCCTTCCCTATCTCGTCATCTCCGGTCGCTATCCTGCGTTCATTAATCGTCCTCCACCAGGCCTTTCCTTGCCGCTCGTAAACCGCACTCAATTCCTCTCTAATAGCATCTATCGAATTCTTGTCATAACTCAACTGGAGATTATCTCCAAATGCCGGAGTGAGCCAGTTATTTAGTTCGTCCTGCAGGAAGTCAAGATCCGGTAAAACCGCCTCGATATACAAGGCTTTTCTCGCTTCCTTATAATTACTGTAAGTCTTATTCTCAGAGTCGCCGATTAGCTCCGGCGATATATTGAAAATAGAGCAAATTTTCCTTGAATTGACTTTATCCGTACCGATCCCGTCCATATCTTTTGGATTTATAGCCCACGGCTGCCATTTAACGCCACCTTCTAATACCAGAGGCTTGCCTGCGTTCCGATAGCCAGTCATTTTCTCTTCAAGTGTCTTCTCAAGCCCTCCCCTCTGTTCATCACTCAATGCCCCCTCAACGATTAACGCGCCAGGGGGTCGACAGTCGTTCTGGAGGAGTTTCATATTCCACTCTCTGTTCATGCTTAAGGTATCTATTTCCTTTGACGCCACCGTTATTGGGCTTAATCCATACCAGTCATCAAGCGGGGAGAAGGATTTGAGATGGAGTATTTCCTCAAATTTGAAATCTCTTTTCTCTCCACCGACTGTATATCGATAACCCCTGATTGGCTCAAACGCATTCCCGGTCAATATCTTCATTCTGTCTGGCCGAATAGAATACATTTCCGCCGGTGGTCCCTGCTCAGGCCCGACCCGTGTCATATAGCTGTTACCGGAAATGAGGTAAAATGCCATCGTTTTCATCCTGAAGGCAAATCCGCCTTCCTGCGGATTAGGCCGGTTCATCAAGTCTAAAAGAGGATGCCCGTCTATCTCAACTTTCTTTGCGCCCTTTGAAACTGGCGTCTTAAACAGCTTCCAGGGTACGCCGGCGCCACTGCCCGCCCTTTCATTTACACAGGCAAACACAGTACAGCAATTCTCATAACCGGCTTTGGTTATGTTGGCGATATCCTTCTTTGTCCAAGCCGGATTGCCTCCAAACATAGTTGCCAGAATCGTCTTGTAAGCTGGATTCGATTTCTTCTTAAATGGCCACATTGGTTTCACCAGACCTTCCAAGGAGCTCTTCGCTTGCAATGAGTATAAATGCCATATCGAATAGCGGCCATAGCATGATTATTAAAATCTATTGGTTTAGAGATTGAGCCCCCATCCTT
>Ga0207997_1002091_pt1 | contig 10205 bp, 18 predicted proteins | sample AntAceMetag02UKN_FD_184777 | JGI IMG/M metagenome (GOLD analysis project Ga0207997, IMG submission 184777) | Saline lake microbial communities from Ace Lake, Antarctica - Antarctic Ace Lake Metagenome 02UKN (SPAdes) (version 2) | ecosystem: Environmental > Aquatic > Non-marine Saline and...
AATAAATTTATCTTTCATTTCTCAATCACCTTCGTTTTTTTATCATTTTCGGCACATTTTTTATGAGCATCATAATTCTTTCCCTTAATCCAAATACTAAAATTACTTGTGAACATTGGCTTCTTACAAAAAATACAATACCTCATTCTTTCGCATCTCCTGTTAACTTGTGAAGGTTTATCTGGTCTATTATTACAGAAGGAACAATCATTTTGGCATTTACTTTCTAACCAAATATCTTTTTCATCATCATAATAAGCATCGTGTTTTTCACAAAGTTTTTTCATTTTAATAACTCCTCCCATAAAACTTTGGAAACTTTGGAAACTTTGATTTCTTTTTTTTAACCTTTTTCAATTTTTCAATTTTAATCACAGCAAACTCTTTAGTATCTTGAATCTTTTTCATGGTGTGTTCAAAAATATATTTATCATCAATTTCTAATGCACCAAAGACTGAATCAATTAAAAACTTCTCTCTATTCAAAATATCTTTTCTTTTTACTTTACCTTCTTTTGTGTTCCAGTTCTCGTGGATTTCTACATTTACTTTTAATCCATTTTCAAATAAATCTAAACTTCCTACTGACTTACTACAAATTTCCTTAATTTTCTCTCTAATTTTTTTAGCTTCGGTTTTCATAATCTTCATATTTCCTTTATGCCAATACAAATGATTTATTGTTGGAGTTTTAAATGGAATTTTTAAGATTATTTTGTTTTTCTTTTCAAATAGTTTATCTGCTATTGCCTCTGCTTGTTCGTCGCTGATTAAGTCTTTACAGTTTTCCATTCTATTCTCCAGTTTTTAAAGTTTCATAATATCTTTGCATATTAGTTCTCATATCTTCATCTAGGCAATACCTCATTCTTTCGCATCTCCTGTCCTAAAAGAATTGTCAACGTGATTATCCTCACTTACAAGCATATGCTCTCCTTTATCATTCTTCCCTTGTAACTGATTTGTGTCTCCAGATAAAGAAACATTCGAGCCGTCGTCTTTATCCTTTTTTCGTTGACTATGTGATTCAAATAGTTTATCTGCTATTGCCTCTGCTTGTTCGTCGCTGATTAAGTCTTTACAGTTTTCCATTCTATTCTCCAGTTTTTAAAGTTTCATAATATCTTCTCATATCATTTATCATTTTATCTGAGGTACAATATTTTAAAGTTAAATCTCTGACTCTACAATCTATCCACCTTCTCGGCATATCTCCTTCACAGGTTCTATATTGTAATGCAATTCCTTCTAATGCTTTTTTTATGTGTTTGATTTCCATGATTATGAGTGGGGGACGAATCCCCCAAATCGTATAACAAATTAAGTAACTATTCTAAATCAGCTTCAACTTTGAAAATCTTTGGTGCATTCTTTCCTTTCTTTGCTTCCCCAAGACCCTTATAAGTTATTTTTATTTTAGTTCCAACACTTACAAGTTTCATTCTTGAGTCAAGAACTGCAGACCCCCAGACATTCTTTACACCTTCTAGTGTTTCAATGCTAAACATCATAGATTTATTATCTCCAATATCTTCTTGTTTAAGAACAAGAACTCCTTCAATAACATCTCCATCATTTTCATAAGTCCAAATTTCTGGATTTATTTCTTTATATGCCATATTAGTTGTACCTCCTTGTAATTTTGTACTGAATCTTCATTTTGGAACCTTCCCGACTTCCATTAATTTTCTGGTGATTTCTAATTGTTCTTTTGGAAAGGGAATTGAATCTAAAACTTCCTGCATATCTTTTTGTTCCCACTCTCTTTGCTTATCTCGTTCAGCCCATCTTTTCTGACTCATTAGTAATGCTGGTATTATCATTTTTTGATTACCTCCTTTTCATCCTCACAATATTTTTGATATTCAAAATATGGTTCTTCATTTTGTTCTGAATACTTTGAGTAGAAGTTAGATAATAAAATATTCTTTAACCAATCCAATTCTCTTTCTTTCATAACATCTACAATCTCACTGATGAATTGTCTTGTTCCTTCCTCATTCAATTCGTTAGGACAATCCATTGTGTGTCTAATTATTTGTCTTGGTGTTGTGAATTGCATTTTTTTCTCTCCTTGATTTTTTTATTTCGTTTGTTATATTTTTCTACAAACTTTTTTAGCTTTGGTTCTTTTGTGTTCATTTTTATCCTCCTTATATTCTGGGTGAAGATAATAAACCTCTACAATTTTTCCAACTAGTTTATTTGGTAAAACAATGTGTCCACTATCTCCACACTTCATAACTTTTTTCTTTGTTCCAAATTCAACTACTCCTTTTTTATCTTCCCTCATAATTGTTATTTCTGGTTTTTCCTTTTTCATTTCAAAGCCCACTTCCCTGCAATAGCTACATAAGGAGTTGTTGTGAATGGAGTAAATAGTGTTGGAATTAAACCTGTGATGAAAAGTGTTGCTCTCCATCTTTTTATTTTAGGTCTATATACTTCGATTCCACATCCTCTTAACTCACTTACTTTTTCTTGGTCTGGTTTAAAAAAACAAACTAAGTCTGAAATCTTCTTCTGAAACTTGTTTTGTTTGTGATATGTTTGTATCATTGTATTTATATTAAATATAAATAGTATTTAAACATTTCTTACCTTTTTTCAGTTAATACACTGCTCCCTCATATTTAGTCTGTGTTCTAATCTGAAATGATATTCCATAATAAATTCATTAAGTTCATCCTCGCTTAGATGCCACCTAAAGCATTCCCATATTATCATTTCTAATCTTTCGATTGTTAATCCATATTCATTGCAGAGTTTTGATTTTGATTTCATCCGATATATTTGAGATTTAATTTACAAAGATATATTTTTTCTAATTTGGGTCTCCAATATGTTGCAGTGTCCTTTGCATGAAAAGTTTCAACAACTTCTCCTTTAGGGGTAATCAAAGCCCATAGCTGTTCCTGAATACCTCTTTTTGAAGTTCTAAGCGGTTTTGGGGGGTTTTCTTTCATTTTATGATGGATTATATAACAAGCAACCAGATAGTAAAAAAAAGAGGTGATTTCCTGTAGTACAGAAAAAGTGTCTATCTGGTTGCCTATGATTTGTTATTTGTTTCATTGTGTAATAAATTTATATGCCCAGTGAGTTTTTGGTCTTCCAGCTAGTCTTGAATCTTTGTATTTCTTTTCCCATTTCAAATGATTGTAACATCTCTCACAGAGCTGTTTTGTCTCAAAATATGCTACTGCTACCTCTTTTTTGCAATTTTGACACAAATTTTGGGTTTTTTTCTTCATTTTTTTCTTCATTTTGATTTATACACCTTCATTTCCAGTGGAAAAAGGGGTTAAAACATTACCCAACCCTACTAATCCATATTGTAAAAAAGGGTGTTTTCCCTTGTAATTAGTTGGGTTAGTAGAGTTAGTAAAGTATTTCCCACCTAATTTCACATGTAGAAACTGAGTGTAGGTAACCCTGCTAACCTTACTAACCCTACTAAAATATACTAGTTTTTCCATTTTATTCCCTCCCAAACAAGAATTTGTCCCCCCTTTCCAGAGTCCAACCAACCAACATATTTCCTTGTTCCAACTATATCTTTTTCTTTCATTTTCTTCCCAATAGTATTTTCAGCTAAAATTCTATTTCCTGTTTCCTTACACCAAGAATCAAACTTCTTTTTGAAATCATGTTTAGTAATATATTCTTCGTTATCTTTAATAATAGAATCATCCATAAAGTTTTGTAAAAAATCACTTCTATCTTCATATCTTTTCTTTCTATCTTCAATACTTCCTTCTTCATGAAATTCTCTCTTATCTAATAAATCTTTCAAAATTCCTACACACTTTAATGCAAGATTATTATACTCTTCATCTGGAATATCTTTTAGAATATCTTTCTTTTCAGAAAATTGGTTAGGAAAATCTACAATCATCCATCTCCTATAAAATCCAATAGTTTTATCAGTAGTTGTTGGAAGATTATTAGTTGATATTAATATTTTAGCATAATTCTTTTCTTCAAAAGGATTTTTATTTTTGTATTCAAAACCAATTAAATCTCCACCAGATAATTTTTTTAGTATAGAAGTTTTACTCATCTCATTAAAATTTGTTTCTCCCATTTGACAGACTAACTTTTTATGAAGCCTTGTTACTTCAAATCTAGAATTTAATAAAACATCTAATTCTGTTGAACAACAATTTTCATTACTTACAAATGTTCTTAATAAATTTAAAAAACAACTTTTCCCATTAAGTCCACCACCAATAAAACAAAATATTCTATGTATAGGATAATCTGGGATTAAACAATAAGAAATAATTTCATACATTGTTTTAATATATTTTTTACCAACCCATTCCTCAAATATTTTATCCATTACTGGAGTGTCAATAAATCTTTCTTTAGGTAATGACCAAGGAATTGGATTAGTTGCAAAGTATTCTGGAGTCACTTTTATTTCTTCTCCGTTTTCTATATCTACAAAAGTATCTTTAAATTGAATCCATGTATTTTCAATTTCTTTAGGTTTGTTTTCTCTACTCACTTGTTTTAATGCTTCAATTATTTCATTCTTTTCTTTTGAACTTATGGTGTCTGCTTCAGAATGTCTCGAAACCCAATTCATTATATCTACCTCATCCTTAATTTCCCAAGACAGATTTTTAAAATTCCATATCCACCACAATTTGTTTTCATCATAAAAAATTGGTTGTACTTCAATGAATTGTTTAGCAAGATGTCGTTTATCAAAAAAGAATTTAATTGCTTTGTTTAATCTTGTTGCATTTTCTTGTTTTTCTATCTCTTTATTTAATGTCTCTTTTGCTTTTTGTTCCTTATTATATTCTCTAAATTTTGGACATCCTTTACACTTAAGTGGAATTTTATATTTCCTTTGAAAATTAATTAGTTCACCACAACTGAATGGAAATTTCTTTTCAGGATTATCATCTAAACTTTTTAACCACTGATTAAGTTCCGTTTCACTACCTTTTTGAATCTTAAAATATTGTTCTTTTAGTAATTCTCTATCTGGATGTTTTTGAATATAGATAGACATATTTCTACTAATTCTTTGGTGTCTTTCCCCCACAGGTATTTCATGAGTTAAACAATAGTCCATAAATGCACAGGAAGATTTTGGTGTTTCTCCTTGTGAAATATAATTTGTTTTGGGAAGTTTAATATTAATAATTTTTTCAGAAAGTTTAGAATCTTCTTTGGAATTTGGAGTGTTAATAATGAAACTTAAAATTTGATTTTCTTTGTTAGAGACATTAATTGTTCCTGGAATCCTTGCAATTCTAGATGGATTATAAACTGTAGAGTCTAGTTCTATTCCTTCTACATCATATTTTTTTTTAATAAATTTACCAAACTCTTTTATTTTCTTTACATTTTCAGGAGTATTTTTAATTGGTGTAGTGTGATGAATTACCCAGAAACCTCTTCCAGAACAAATAACTAAGGGTTCGTTATATCCTTTAGAAACACAATCGTCTTTTATTTTTAATGCTGTTTCTTGTGCTTTAATAAAACTATTTTGTCCTCCAGTATGTGCATCTATATCATGTCCAATATTAGTTATAAATTCAACATCTTCATCTTTATCTCCTAATGGTTTTCTTTCATTAAGTCCAACATAAAGATTCATCTTTCCATTATATTTTTTACATAAATGAATAAATTGTCCGAAGTTATTTGCCCATTCTTGAATGGGTGTGGGACTGGAGTTTTTCCAACGAGGTTCTATAAATCTTAATTCAGATTGTTTCTCGTGGTTTAGAAATTCATAATATTTTTTTATATCCTCTTCATTTATATTTTTCACTTTAAAACTTTTCAAGATTGTTCCACCTAGATGGTTTGTATCCTATATCTCCTCCCTTTAATAAAAATAGTTTAGAATTATGAAATTCTATATAAAAATTATCTTTGTTATCTTTTTTAAGTATTCCAGAATTATTACTTATTGAAAACAAAATTCTATTTAAAGCCCAATCAATCCCCCGATTAAAATCTTCTGATGCAAGAGACCAATCATAACAATACTCTTTTAATATACTATGGGGTGTTGCAAGAACAATGTTTTTTATTTCTCCAGACCATTCTCCAGCGGTATATTTTTTACCAAAATATTTTTTAATTTGTAAAATTCCTTTAGAAAGAGAATTAAATTTTTGATTAATTGTGTCTTTAGTTTCTATAGCTATTGGTTGTGAGATGTCTATTGTTTTATTATGATAATAATTCTTTTTAAAAAAAACTAAAATATCTGGTTTCTCTCTATCTCCTTTAAAGGAGGGAATATCTTCACAAACATTTTTGTCTAAGTACACTTCAAACCCAATTTCTTTTAGAGTCCTTGCCAGTGCAATTTGGAATTCTTTTTCATTTTTAAAATTCATTTCCCTTCATCCCTCTCATGATAGTCTTCAATATCATAAATCTCTGAAATAAATAATCTTATTGGAATAGAAGAATCTTTTTCAATAAACCAGAAGTATTTTTCTTGTTCTAATTCAGAAACAAATTTTCCATTTTTAAAAGTACCTTTTGGAATAGTTAATACATGTGCAACTATTTCTTGAGACTTATAGAAGTTAGCCTTTTCAATTATTTTCTTTTCAACATCATTACATTTCATTTCTTCAACCCTCGTTTTTTAAAACGCAAGAGTATAAAATATAATTAGTATTTAAACATTTCCAAAATTTTAAAGTAGTAACATAAAATAAAAACCCCCGCCACGAGGTTAAGAATTATACGGGGGTGTGATAAAAGAGTGTGAGGTCTCGTGCCTAGTTTTAGATAGGATTGACGCACTCAATAATTAATATAAATTTCTTTAAAAGTGTTGTGTATTAAAAATAAATATTTATTATTTCTTTCTTTTTCCAACACCCTTACCACTACTATCATATTTTCTTTTCTTTCCACAACTGCCTTCTCCTCTATATGTTTTTTTCCTTTTTGCCATATTATTTTATACCTCCTTTCATCTTTATTAATCATTGCATCCAACAACAATTCCTCCAGACATACTTAGGTTAGTACAATTTCCACTCCACCCTGGACTACCATCAATATAATATCCCTCTTCGGAATCAACAGTTACAAACCACCCCTTCAACCATCTTAATATTGATGAACCAAAAGATTCTTTTGCATCATCTTCTGGAATAACATCCCCAGTTATAGAAACATTTCCTTCACAATTCACTGAGAAAACTTTTGATCCAGTTGATTTATTAATAATTACAAATTCATTACAAGGAGTTTCTACTGCTGCTGAAACATTAACAGTATATTCATAAGTCTCTGTAAAGTTGTAATTAGTATCAGTCCCATTTCCCCAAGCAAACCAGTAGTAATCAAAACTTCCACCAGATGATATACTTAAAGTAACATTATAAATAGATGTTAAATTTGAGGCAGAATAGTTAACTCCATTAAATTCTATCCCCACAGTTGTATTTGTATTAATAACTGTTACATTAAACAATCCTGTTCCAGAATCTACAAAAGAATCATTGTTGTCATCAACTAAAGAGAACAAAGGATATTCAATATCTGGAATACTAACATTAACTGTGTATTCAAAAGTTTCGGTAAAGTTGTAATTGGTTGAGGTTCCATTCCCCCAGCTTAGCCAATAGTAATCAAAACTTCCATTTCCTAAAACAATTGAAATGTTATAAACTCCCCCCCCTTCAGTTGAAGAAGAATAGTTAGTCCCATTTATTTCTAACCAAACTGTTGTGTTTGTATTTAAAATTGTTACATTAAAACTTGCTAAACCCCCACCAATTAAAGTTGCATTATCATCCCAGTAGTCAGAGAAGAGAGGATATTCTATGTCTGGAGGGGAGTATGTAAAAGTTACACTTGCATCTCCAATTAATGAACCTGCAACAGAATCACTTTGATTACAATAAACTGTCCAAGTATTTGAACCAATGCTTGAAGACAATCCTGTCCAGTTAGTTCCCACAACTTGAGCAGAAGAATTAACATCTCCCCCATCAAAACTATACCAACAAGAATCCACAGTTTCTCCTTGTGTTCCTTCAACTGCTGTGTAATTAAGTGCGGTTACTTCAATTGAATAATCTATTGCAGTTGGATAGATAATTGAAATTGATGGTGGTTGAGATTCGGAAGGTTCAGAAATATTAAATGTAATAAAAGAATAGTTTGTATTTCCTGCCGAATCATTAACATAATAAGAAATATTATTCTCTCCTAAATTACTATTAAAATCTGTGATGTTAGAACAATCAGAAACGAAAACTGTTTCTGTTCCATTCTTAACATACCAACAATTAAATGGATTTGTTTCCACAATTGTTACATTAATATCTGAAATATAACGAGTGTAATTAAAATTATCTTCAGGAAAATCTATTAATGGAACTGGGTCTGTTCCATCTACTTGAAAAGAAATGTTTCCAACTAAGGTACAATAGTAAGTTCCTTCGGTATTATTTGCACAAACAGTCCAACTATAATTCCCATCGTAAATATCTGAAACAGAAAAAGTTCCAATAGTATAATTAGAATATCCTGTGTTTGATTGATTTAAATGATAAGTTCCCGTCATGTTATGATATAATTCAATTGTGTCTGGTATTGAACCACCAAAATTACATCTGTAAATAAAATCAAAGTTTCTTGCATCTTCCCATTGTCCTCCTAAAGGATACAAAGGTTCACAAGATGGAGGTTGAGTTGAAATCCAGAATGAACGAGGACCAACACAACCCCAATTATCTTCAGTATCATTTGCACAGAGTATTAATTCATAAGCTCCATCTTCTATACTTGAATTAAAAACAGATGCATAAGTTCCATCAATCGCCATACTAACATTTGCTTCACCGTTAATAGAAGCGACTGCACTTGTAATTGTTTCACTCCATGAAGAATTTATATAAACTTCTGGAAAAGTAAGTTGTGTTGAATTTGGAGCAATAAAAGTTCCAAGAGGAGAAGTAGCATCTAAAATATTTATGGTTCTTAATTCTGTGCAATTTTGATTATTCTGAGAATTATTTGCACACGCTTTATAACTATATGTTCCAGTAGCAAGATTTGAAAAGTTTCCATATAAACTATAATCAGAAGAGGTATACTTTTCTAAATTTGTAAAATAACTTATGTTCATATCTTCTGGTCCAAGAGATGTATTCCAGATTCTTATTTCGTCAATAAGTCCATTATATTCATACCGACTAGTATAAACAGTGTCTGAACCTATTCTTAATTCTCCTCCAGTTCCATCTGGGTCAATAGTTCTTGAGTAGCCTATTCCTTTTCTTTCCCCATTTACATAAATATAATCTATATCTTCAGTTCCATTATGAACTGCTAAAACATGATACCATTTTCCTATTTCCAAATTTATTCCAGAAGTTGTCCAAAAAGAATAATCTTGTCCAAAAGTAAGTTCATCTCCATTAGTATATAAATAATAACGATTAGCTGATGAAGTTCCTCTTTCAATTAAACAATGCCAACTATATACTGAATCTGGTTTAATCCACATTTCAATACTATACTCTGCACCCAAATCCAAAGCCCCATTACTTGCAATAGAAATATACTCACTTGAACCATCAAACTCTTTTGCATTTCCATATTTTCCTTCAACTGATGATATTACTCCATTTGTAGTTCCATTATTTGAATAACTTGAAAAATCTACAACAAGAGTTTCATTTTCTCCAATATTACTATTGTTATTTAAATTCATAGCAAACACTAAATTATCATCATAAATTGTTGAGTTTGTTCCAAACATATCAAATTTTATTTCCTTTTCATAATCTCCTCCAAAACTCATGCTAACATTAATAATTACATTATTGTCTTTTGTAGAAATACCTGTTGCATTTGTTGGTGCTACAAATTCAATTCCAGGATATGGTGGGGGAGAATAAGTAATAATTAAATTTGGTCTTAAATTTGAACCACATGAATTTTCTCTATCTTCTACTGAATCAATTCCACCTGCTCCAAGATATAATCCTCCATTATCAGCAAAACTTCTACACCCCTCAGTTGAATCATCAACTGGTTCTACCAATCGTATTGATAAATTTTTATTGCCATCTGCAAAAGCTTGTTGAACTAATTCTGTTATAGTAAAATTTGAATATCCATCTCCACCTCCTCCAGCCACACTTGTTGGTGTTGGAGAACCTGTTGCATAACTATAATTTAATCCAAATGAA
>Ga0207997_1002092_pt1 | contig 10204 bp, 16 predicted proteins | sample AntAceMetag02UKN_FD_184777 | JGI IMG/M metagenome (GOLD analysis project Ga0207997, IMG submission 184777) | Saline lake microbial communities from Ace Lake, Antarctica - Antarctic Ace Lake Metagenome 02UKN (SPAdes) (version 2) | ecosystem: Environmental > Aquatic > Non-marine Saline and...
CAACACAGGAACGCTTGTATGTGATTTAGTCGCAAGCGATAACAAATTTGTCGACAAAACAAAAAGACACTATTTTACAAAATCAGTTGCAAGTGGTGGCGACATTACATTCCAACTTTCTAATACAGGAATCTACGACTTTTATGCAACGACTTTAAATAACGACTTTCAAAGTCCAACTATTTTAGATGGTTCTTTTACTATGGGTAAAGTGAGTGATGAACTAGTAAATAAGATTATAGCAAGATACTATTATAATAACGATACTGGAAACTCACAAAGTTCAACGACTTATTCTGATTCCACACTTTCAACGACTTTTGAAGTCGAACCACAACTAACTAAGCTTAATAGTGAAACAGTAGTTGGGTACTTGAAGTCTGTATGGTTTGGGGTTAATGCAACACGGGCTATAGCTTGTGTTTTTGACTCTAACTCAACAGCTTTAGGGCTTGAATTGTTTGATGTAATCAATGTGAGACACCCTTTATTAAGAAACAGATTTACAGATATGACAACAAAGAAATGGCTGGTCGTAGGATTGACCCTAGACACAGCGTATATGATAACAACTATAACAGTAATAGAGCTGTTATAAAAAGGAGAACACAATGAAGTTCAATTTAATTATGACACTTATCAATGGTGTATTTCAGGCACTTATTAAGTACCCTGAATTTATTAGCGAGTGGGAAGACGTAAAAGCAGAATGGGAAGAGGCTAAAGGTGAAGACAGCGAAGGTGGTACACGTATCACTTTGGGCGAGTTCTTTAATGAAATTTTCCCTGAGTTTAAGGAAGCTCTGATGGTATTCGTGCCAGACCTAGACGACATTATCAAGTTACTTACAAAGAAAGACTAAGAATCTTGTTACTCCGCAAAGAGCCTGACTTCGGTTGGGCTTTTTGTATTTTAATAGCTTTTTTCCTTGCATTGCTGGATATAATGTTGTATGTTATAGCATAATCAAAAAGGAGACATATTATGAAAAAAGGGATTCAGCAACTTTGTGTTGGCGTATCTATTATAAGGTCAGAAGAAATTGAAACATGCAAATGGTGTGGAAAAGAAATAGACGAACAAGGCGACATTTGCCCGTTCTGTGGGTATGATGAAGACGGGCTTGATGAAGACGGTCTCGACCATGATGGTGTTTCGGCTGGTATGGATGAACAAGCAGATAATATGCGGAAGGAGGAAGGATGAGACGATTAATAACAGCATTAAAGTATTATATGTCAAAGGTATCTATGTTTATATATAGCTGGATTCCAATAAAATAAAGGAGTAATAATGTACAAAATTGACTTGGTTTCAACACCCGTGTTGGAGCGCAAAGATTTCTACGTCAGAAACAAAATAACTGGTTCAAACGAACTATTGAGGCATTATGTCTCACGTGACGACGATGGAATGATTGTTGCTACAGCGGTGGGTGTAACTTCGTTCATTGGTAAATCTATGCCGTCTAATCCACGCCTAGAGGCTTTTAAAATGAGCTTTGGTAGTGAGACAGCATATTGGATTGCATTGAACACAATGGCTTACTATGGCACGCTTATGCACATGGTAGCAGAAGAGATTTCACAAGGTGCAGACTTGACACTTGATGATGATTACATTATTGGTATGTTCAAACTTAACCAATATACAAAAGAAGAGGGTGGTTTGCCTGAATATAAAGAAGTGACTCTTCCAGCACAGTTTGGTGAAAAGCGAAAGTATGACATTAAACGGTTCAGGCGTGATGCGCTTGCAATCTATCAGTTTTTCCAAGATGTTGAAAGTAATATCTTTTCGGAAAAAGCTGAGAAACAGAGCCTAACACTTGTTGGTGTTGAATCCACATTTTCAGATTTTATAGCTGGATATGCTGGAACGGCTGATTTTATATTTAGATATGAATATACTATCAAAAAGAAAGAGTTTGTAGAGTATCACATCTTTGACCTTAAGACTGGAGCGAACCATTATCTCAGTCATGCATTACAACAAAATGCATATATTAGTATGGTCAAAAAACACTTTAATACAAAGCTTGTATATGCATGGTGTGTGCATATGAAAGACTATAAACAAGGCACACTTACAAAGTATCTTAATGGTACTTCAAAAACGACTCCGTACAATGTGGTGAAGATTGATCAGAATGAAGAAGAGCTTAACCATTATCTCAGAACCTATAAGATGAACTATAGTATGCCTAAAACTAATGTGAAGGAGATTAACTATAGCAAAAAGCTAAGTGAAATCACTGAACAGATTAAAGGAGAACAGAAAAAATGATTTTAATAATTTTAGTAATTGGCATGATTGTTGGTGGTTATGTGTGGAATAGCTATCAGGGTGACCTTGATATGGGAGGGCAAGTTTTAGCCTTTGCTGGATATGTCCTTTTGGCAGTTGTCTTTGGATTCCTTATTGGAAGGAGTATTGACGAAAAAGTTGCATACAACAATTATGATGAATTTGTCAACAGGATAGAAACTTGTGAATACAGCCAATCAATAAGAGAAGAAGTATATAGTCATAATAAAAAAGTAAGAAATTGCACATCATTGAAACACAATGCATTTGTTGGCGTCTTTATTGCAACAGCTATAACAAAACTTCCTCTGATTGAATATAAGGAAGTATCACAAGAGAATAAATTTACATTAATAAAAGGAGAGTAAATGAACACAGTTAAATTAACAGGCGTTAGGTTATTTGGAAATATCCTAGCACCAAAGAGTTATGATTCCGTCTCTGGGGGCTTTAAAGAAGACCCAAGAGGAACATATCAATTGACGCTTATTGTCGATGAAGACAGCCTAGACTATCGTCTCTTTACCACAGCCGTCGAAGCTAAGATTGCAGAAATCAAAGCTGGTGATAAGTACAAGAAACTTGTTGCAGAAGGCAAGACGGTCACGTTCTCATACAAAGACAAGCCACACACAGACAAAGACAAAAACTTGGTTGCTGGTAAACGTCAAGTCTCAATGAAACGTAATGCTATCAACGGAGCTGGCAAGGTTGCACATATTGATATATTCAACAGATTCTATGAACCATATGCTCCAGAGAATGAACCGAGCGGTGGAACTACCATGCAATCGGCACTTGGGATAGGTGACGCATTTATACCTAAAGATAATATATGGTATATAACCTTTTACCTATTAGCTGTTATGATTATGAGTGAAGCCCAAACATCATACGGTTTTGAACCAGAGGTACGTGACTTCTATCCAGACACTGCGACAGAAGCTGTCACTAAGGCTTTCCCAGAAGCTAAAGTAGTTGAAGAACCAGAGGACGACATGCCTTTTTGATGTAAGTCGTTTAAAAACAACAACGTAGGAGTAAAACATGGAAGGTAGATTTGTAACGGGTGTCGGTGGGGTTTTATATCCAGCCGACACTACTACCCAAGACGCTGTAGGCAAATATGGAGTTGGTAAACCCGTTCTAGCCAAGATTAAGACTCAAAGGAATCCAAAACACGCCAGTAAATACTGGGCTATTATGAGACTTGGATATGAACATCTTAATGAACATTTGGCAATAGAAAACGAGGAAGACTTGTCATACTTCATTCAATTTGCGCTGGCTAAAAATGGCTACAGCGTAGCTGGAAAATTTATACCCAGCTTGATAGGTGACGTATTTATACGTGCCAGCCTATCATTCTCACAAATGAGTCAAGAGGCTTTTGAGGAATACTATGCAAAGGCAATTCCAGTCTTACTAACATGGCTAAAAGGTGCTGGTATGGAATTGACACTTAAAGAGCTAGAAGATAATTATCATCACTATCAATAAGACCGTCTAAGGCACTATCTCTATGGTAGTGCCTCTTAGTATGGGGAAGACCTATTGAATCCAGCCACGGGGCTAATTTAGGGGAATTAATGAAGATTAAGAAGGACGCAGAGACCAAGTTGTTGATGGAAATGTATGAACGGGATAATTACATGTGCCAATACTGTGGAAAGTATGTAGTTGGCAAACAACCACAAAGGGCGCACGTTTTATCTCAGGGCAAGTATTCCAGACGGATGTTTGGAGACGCAGTTATAGACAGCATACATAATTGGAAGACGGCATGTTCACTTGAATGTAACAATAAACTCGCATTAAACCATGCGACCAGACCTGTGGAGGCTCAAGATTTCGCAGATAAGGTAAGGAGATTAAATGAAAGAGGGTAAAAGATTTGAGGCAAATTTCAAAGACAGCGTTCCAGCCATCATGTTCTGGTATAGGTTTAAAGACGGAACTTCAAGCTGGGGTGGTAATGAGAAAATTAGATTCCAATCTGCAAATATATGTGACTATATAGTATGCGATGGTAGGCTGACCTATCTATTTGAGCTAAAGTCTCACTTGGGTAATTCCGTACCGTTTAAGGCTATTGTAGATTTTGAAAAGAAAACTTCCGCAAAGAAGATTCAAGAAATGATTGACGCTGATATTTATGACTTTATGTACCCAGCCTACGTATTCAACATGAGAGAAAAGGGTGAGACGTGGATTGTCAAAGCAAGGGATGTTTACGACTTCATATGTGAAGGAGCAAGGGCAAGCATACCCTTGGAATGGATGCGTGAGAACGGCACTAAGCTCCTATCTATGAAGAAACAGGTTAATTATACATACATTATTGAGGAAGCCTTAGATAAAATTGTGAGAAAACGCTTGACAAGTAAATTCTAAAGTTGTATGTTACGTGCATGGAATTATTAAAATAAAGGAGAAATATGGGACGTAAGATAAAATCCACTGCGGATTGGTTCAAGCATGATAAAGACATGAGACACGACCCACGTGTAAAAGCTGTGAGGAGAAAATACGGCAATGATGGATATGGTGCATATAATATGTTATTAGAAACATTAACAGATTCAAATGGTTTTATAATTGAATATACACCACTAAATATAGAACTCATGGCTGGGGACTTCGATTTAGAGTCTGAATTGTTCGATAAAATCGTAAAATATATGGTTCTTGTTGGGCTGTTTATTTTGGACGGTGAAGAGCTATATAGTGAGACAATGATGGAACGGTTCGATTCTCTTATTCGTAAGCGAGAACGTGACCGTGGAGGTGTTTCCGCTGACGATAATGCTATTTCCGCTGACGATAACCCCCAAAAAGAGGCATTTCCACCGCTGAAATACCCTAAGAGTAGAGTAGAGAAGAAAGAATATAGTGAGTTTGCCACTTTCGTGTCAAAAGAAGTGCTTGACCAATCCATTACAAACGGGTATTCAAAAACTTATCAGCCGAGCGCAATAAACAGCGGAGCTAAAGTTATTGACCAGCTTGTTTTAGAATTTATAAAAGCTGGAATGACCGAAAAGCTGGCACACGTAGAGATAAGTGGTGCAATTGGATTCGCTATACACAATACGGATGACTCAAGTGGATTTTGCTGGGCTAAGAACTTCCGCTCTTGTGCTGGACTTAAGAAAAAAGGCAAGAACGGTGAGCGAAAGTTTGACAACATCTATGCGTCATATGTTTTTTCTAAGAAAAAGACATCACAAAAAACAACAACATATAGGGAGATATAAATATGGAATTTGTAAAGTATCAGCATGTATGTAGAATGGGAGATGTAGAAGTACAGGGAATTGAAAATGGAGAGTGTTATATATTTCCAAAGATAGATGGAACAAACTCTTCTATCTTTTCACTTGACGACCTACAGATAAGTTACGGGAGCAGAAATAGACATCTTTACGGTGACCGTGATAACCAAGGCTTTAAGGCGTGGGCTGTACAACAAGAGAACCTATTAGAGTTTATGACAGCGAACCCAAGCCTGCGACTATATGGTGAATGGCTTGTTCCACACACTTTGCGGACATACCGTGAAGATGCTTGGAATAAGTTTTATATATTCGATGTTATGAAAGATGGTATATATCTAACTTATGATGAATATAGTCCATTGCTTGAAGAATATGAACTTGACTACATTCCACCGATTTGCAAGATTACAAATCCAACGATTGAAAAACTCAATGAGTTGTTGGAATCAAACATGTACTTAATTAAGGATGGGGAGGGAAGTGGTGAGGGTATAGTTATAAAGAACTATAGTTATGTAAATAGATATGGACGGGTTACATGGGGCAAGATTGTCAAAAATGAATTTAAAGATAAGCACATGAAATCAGTCCGAGAAGTACAAATGAAAAAAAACCTTGAAAATGAGATAGTAATGTTGTATATTACGGAGTCATTGATAGAAAAGGAATACGCAAAGATAGTTGCAGATACGGACGGCTGGTCAACTAGACACATAGCTAGACTACTTGAGACTGTTTTCTATTCGTTAATTACAGAAGAGACTTGGAACTTCATTAAGAAATTCAGGAATCCGATAATTGATTTTAAGGCAATGAAGACACATACGGTTATGAGAATTAAGGAATTAAAACCAGAATTATTCTAAGGAGAATAAGATGAAAGAAATAACAAACAAGCAAGAAATTGAACAAATGAAAGAAAAAGTTCTTGACACGAGAACGAAAAATCAAATGGAAAAAGATGATTATGATCGTAATGAAGATGGTCAAATTGAATACTGCCGATGTGGAAGAGCATTGAATTCGCATGGTTGGTGTTATTTCTGTGATGGATAAAAAAAGAAAGAAAATAAAATGACAAATTATTACGGCATAGCAACAAGACAAGAGATCGAACTATTCACAGGTGAAGTAATAAAGTAATTAAAATCAAAGAAAGGAAATAAGTATGAAAGATGTGTATGAAGGTTTGAAGATTGAATATGATAAATTGAGGAAATAAAGGAGAATAAGATGAAAGAAATAATAAGCTATCAGATATTTTACTGGCATTATATGGCGAAAGGATAATAAGATGAATAACGAAATGTTTAGAGGGGCATTAATAGATGGAACGTTTGTATATGGATGGTTGCATCATTTGACAAAAAATCTCGGTGGAATAAAAGCTGGATATTATATAAATAACAGAGCTGGTAGCCCATTTGCGTATGAGTTAAGACCCGAAACAATATCCATGAAAACCTATCAACTCGACAAATCCAAAGAAATGATATACGGCTCATTTGAGCTTGAGGGATTTGGAATGACGAAGGGTGGGGATGTGGTTATGCTGAAAACTTGTGATATTGATAAGGCAATTGTATTTTTTGGTATAGGGGGTGCATTTTGGATTAAATGGTTGTCTGATGGAAATGAATTATTATTATCTGATTATAATATGAATGATTTTAGAATCATAGACAAACAATACGATGGGGAAGTATGACACAAACCAGAAATATACCACAAGCTCCAGATACTGAAAAAGCACTTCTTGGTGCTATGATGCTTGACAAAGTTGCCTGCGAACATTCGCTTTCTCTTGTGTGGGAACAATGTTTCTACCTAGAAAATCATAAAGTGTTGTTCAGGGCTATGCAAAAACTACATGCAAAAGGTGTTGGTGTAGACCAAGTAACAGTATTTGAGGAAGTTAAGAGCATGGGTGAGCTGGAAAATATCGGTGGCGTTGTAACAATCTCAGACGTTGCAAACAGAGTACCGACATCATCCAGTTATGAAGACTATGCAAATATAGTAAAAGACAAATATATAAAAAGGTTTATAATTGAAAGTTCGCAATCATTAATATCAGAAGCCTATGAGGATAAAGATGGTATTTTAGACACGGCTGATACGATGCAAGCAAACCTGTCAATGTTACATGAAAGTGGTGGCAATATATTTTCAATGGAAGACATGTTTGTTAAGCTTTCTCAGCCACGTAGCAGACCAGTACCCACGGGATTTTTGAATTTCGACGGTCACTATGGCGGTCTATGGAAAAAGACGCTCACAGTGATTGGCGGACGTCCATCTATGGGCAAAACGGCATTAGCAATGTCTTTCTTGCTTTCAATTGCAAGGTCTGGTGTGCCAGTGGTGTTCTTCTCCATGGAAATGGGTGTTGAAAATGTTGGATTACGACTTCTCAGCATGGAAAGTGGTGTAGACCATGAGGCAATAAGGGGAAAAGAACTTACCCCAGAAGAACAAGAGTGTGTTGATACGGCACAACAAAATTTAATGACATATCCTATCACAGTTATGGATAGAAGTGGTATGAATATATATGAAATTAAAGCTATAACGAGAAAGCTACATATGGAGGGAAGGTGTGAGGTTGCTTTTGTCGACTATTTACAATTGATGAACAAGGTAGGGGACGGTGAAACCAACAGCATAAAGACGGGCTTAATATCACGTGAAGCAAAGGCACTGGCAAGGGAACTTGAAATTCCCCTTGTCTTACTTGCTCAATTATCCAGACGTTGTGAGGAGAGACCAGACAAGCGACCTATGATGTCTGACTTACGGGACTCTGGAGAGATTGAACAAGATGCCGACATGATTCTATACCCGTTCAGACCTTTTGTATATTCTCACGACATATCACAAGAGAATGATGCGGAGCTTATAATTGCAAAGAATAGAAACGGACGAACTGGGATGTTGAAGAATTATAGATGGAGCGGTTCTACTGTTACATATTACGAAACTAGAATATTTGATTATTAAAGGAGAAAGAAGGATGAAACTAAATAATTTAAAACAAAATAACTTAATTCATATTGTTGATAGACAAGATGTAACAATTGAATGTGAACGCTGTCATGGAACTGGAAAGATTGAAAATGATGGAATGTGTATTGATTGTCAGGGTATTGGATTGCTCGGAAAACGTAAAAAATATGTTGTTGTTCCAAATTGTAAAATATTTTCGATAGAAACATCACTCTTTGGTGTTCCAGAGTTATACCACATTTGTGGTAGGGATAAAAAACCAGTCACAATAGGTGATATGTTTCACGTTATGGAAAATGCTCAAAAAGAATGCGATATTAGAAATAGAAACAAATAGGAGAGAAAACTATGAAATCTGTTATAAGAATAATTAACGAAGTGTGTGAAGTTGATGATACGAATGTATGTAAGCTTGACTTAAAGATGTTGAGCGACGGGACTGGGTTGGATGTTGCGGACACATATATTGAACTAAAGCGTTTGGAAAAGCTAAAGATAATCAGTCTATTTGAAGAGAACAAAACAACATACATACACATATAAGGAACTATAATGTCACAAATATCTACAGATATGTATATATGCGAATGTGGTAGGGTGTTCGACTCGTTTGAAACTTACGAGCGTGGCACTATGCCAATTTACGGAAAGGAGCAAAAACCTTTAAGGGGAAAATATGGGCTTTACATGTTTGACGAAGACGGGAACAAACTATATGCAAAGTGTCATATATGTAATGCTAAAGAATATCGTGCGCCCCTAAAGTATAAAACTGCAAAGTCTTATATAGGAGAATATTTAAAAGATAATGAATATATAATTACAGACTCATGGGAGTTGTTTGGTTTTAAGTCTCGACAGTCTTGTACTACGACTTTAAGTAAGTGGGTAGAGTCTGGCTGGCTTCACAAGGTGGGTGAGTTTCATAAAAGACAAAAATATTTTTTAAAAAAGACTTGACATTAAAATAAATATGTTATATATTACCTCATAATCAAAATAAAGGAGACAAGATGTTTAAAAAAGGTGATTTAGTACGGGCAACGAAAGGTTGCAAAGGAAGATATAAAGAGGGCGACACTGGTGTTGTATCTAGAACGCCAACTGGAAAACTTGTTGAAGTCAAATTCAGCCACGGTATTGTTTGGGCGCTAAACTCAGACAGGCTTGAGAAAACAATGGTTGGTGAAATTGCTATTGGAAGTTGTGTTAAGGTTATTGGGAATAGTCGTGGATGCCTACATGGATTTAGTAATGGTATTATTGGGATTACAGAAGCGGATTCATATAATACTAAAAAGTATATTAAGGTTGTGGATGATAAGGGTTACAGCCAATATGTGTATTACAAAGATTTAGAGCTTGTAGAACCAGTTAAAAAAGAAGAGCTTAAGATTGGTGATAAGGTTATTGTTAATCCAGATATTCGCAGAGGTGAAACGACAAAGAGTTTAATTGTTGTTGACGACATGATTCAGCATGCTGGCACAATACTTACAATTTCTCGTATTTACAATCACAAGGGTCGGTTTGGTGTTAATGAAAACGACTGGAATTGGGATGATACAATTACAACACCCATTAGTGATGTAGAAGCTAATTTATTCCACAA
>Ga0207997_1002094_pt1 | contig 10198 bp, 17 predicted proteins | sample AntAceMetag02UKN_FD_184777 | JGI IMG/M metagenome (GOLD analysis project Ga0207997, IMG submission 184777) | Saline lake microbial communities from Ace Lake, Antarctica - Antarctic Ace Lake Metagenome 02UKN (SPAdes) (version 2) | ecosystem: Environmental > Aquatic > Non-marine Saline and...
GTATTTTAAAAACCATAGGTAAGGAAGATTTAATTCCGATTATTCAAAAGCCTTCTCCTATACTTCGTGCAGCCACAGAAAAGATAGGTAAATACTATGATGAGTCTTTTAAATTCTTACAGGATAATTGGGGAGACGTGGGTTTTGTAGAGGATTACGTAACTCATATCTGGGATATACCAAAGGGTAGAAAATCAGAGATTGTTAATTATTTTGCTACCAGAAATCCATTTCTTAAAAAGAGAATCATACCTACATTAGAGGAAGGTATTAAACTTGGCTTAAAGCCAAAAACTACTAACATTGCTGAACTACTTAGAATATATGACCAATACAAAATTAAGACAGCACATAATCTAAATTTTGCCAAGGGACTTAAAGACTTAGTGGGTATGGATGGCGAACCTTTGATGATGCGTAGTGATAAAGCTCCTGTTGATTGGGTAACAATAGACCACCCTGCTATGAATAGAGCCATGGTGGTGGGCAAAATTGGAAAAGAAGGTGTTTTATTAACCAAAGTACCTGTCAAAGTCCATCCTGAAATAGCTAAAGAAGTAAAGATTATATTTGATAAACCTTTTTCTCATGGTGCGATTCAAGCTCTTGAAACAGTCAACGCCTTTGCTAAAAAAGGTATGCTTACTTTGTCATTATTTCATCATCATGCTTTAACTGAATCAGCTTTTTCAACTGGTATTGGGTGGAAAGCAATAAAACAATGGAATCCACATAAGATTTATAGGGCGTTAAAGACTAAAGACTATGAGATATTTAAACAGCAGGAGTTGGCAAAAGATGGCATAGATCATGGGCTTACATTTGGGGCTTTATCCGATGTTCAAAGAAATAGGGTAGCCAATTCATTGCAGAGTTTGGAAAGAATTGCCAAAGATACACCCGGGGCAAAGCAATTAACAACTGGCATTAGAAAAGCTAATGAACTTTGGGATGCTGCTCTATGGGATTATTACCATAATTCTCTGAAACTTTGGGCGTATGAGAAGAACGTATTTGATTCCTTAAAGTTTGGTAAAAAGAAACTCGGTAGAGATATGCTACCCGAAGAGATTACAGCAGTTAAAAAACAAATGGCGAGCTTTGTTAATGATAGTTTCGGTGGGCAAAATTGGGAAATGAATAGAGTGCTTGGAAATCCAAAAGTTAGACAGATGTTACATTGGACTTTGTTAGCCCCGGATTGGTGTGTTGACAGTAAAACGAGAGCTATGACAAAAATTGGGTGGAAATATTATAATGAACTTTCTGTTAATGATGAGATATTAGCTTTTGATCCTAAAACTCAAAAAATGAAGTGGTTACCACTAATAGATAAATATGTTAATGAAAATTATGATGACAAAATAATTAAAGTTAAAAATTGGCATCGTTGTATTATGATGACACCTGAACATACTTGTTATGTCCATGATAGATATAAAGGTGGCAAAATAGTAAAAGCATCTGAACTTAATGCAAGTCATTCAATATTACGCAATGCTGATTTTGATACCCCTTTTAAGGAATCTTTCGATGATGATTTTATTAAATTAGTTGGTTGGTTAGTAACAGATGGATATGTTAAAAAAAGTTATTATAAATTAAGAAATGGTACAATCAAAGAATATAGATATGGGAAGATAACTCAATCTAAACCACAGACAGTCGAAATGCTTAAAGAATTAGGATTAATTTATAATGTTGAGAAATATAATTCAGACCATGATGATTTTATAGCCAATCATCAAAAACATATTTTTACTATTCCTGTACATAAATTTCAGATAATGGAACAAGAAAAAATCAGTGATGGATTGAATTGGGAATTTTTAAGCAAATTAACCAAACGTCAATTAGAACTTCTTTATGACACGATGATGCTTGGCGATGGCACAGGACAAAATAGGTTTTGCGGGAAAGAAAAAGAAGTATTTTATATGACTCTTATTCAGACAATGTTAGGATTACCGAGTACCTTTTATCAACAAGAAAAAAATTGTTGGCGTACTCGTATAATAAAAAAATCAAATCTTATTAGCTGTTGTGGGCATAGCAATAATAAAGAAGAAATTGATTATAAGGGAATAATCTGGTGTCCTTCTGTTGATACAGGCTTTTGGCTTGCTGAACGTGAAGGATTGATGTTTATTACAGGTAATACTTTTAGCGTACTCAAGCAAGCAGCGGCACCAGCAAAGGGAATAGCCCTACAGCTAAAAGCCAAAAAAGCCCCTACCGAAATGGCATATATTCAACAGAAATTGGCAGGTAAAACTCTTACAAGACAAGGAGCTAAATTTTGGGCGAAGGCAGGATTATACTTCAACCTTATTGCTCAATCTGTAAATTATGCCATGACTAAAAAAGAATATGGCGCTGGTAGGTTCACATGGGAAAACCCTGAAGGGCATTATCTAAATATATTTATAGGTCGAAATGAAGACGGTACTGAACGATATATGCGTATGGGTAAACAATTTCGTGAAGTTTTAGAGTGGGGGATGAATCCTATTAAGAAAATAGGGGCTAAGTTAAGCCCTGGGATACGTGAATCAATAAGGCAAGTAACGGCACATGATCCTGGTAGTGGTTATCCTACTGAATGGGCAGAAAAGGAAGGATTAGCAACATTACCAGAAAGAGCGATGAGTATTCTTGAAATGCCTATCCCATTTTCTTTACGTCCCTATGTTAAATCACGCCCAGGTGTGTTTATGTTCACTTTCCCAACAAGTAAGGGCATGACAAATTATAAGGCAGTGCAGTTATTTAAAAAAGCTCTTAAGGATAGTGATGTTAAAAGGGTAAGAAAGACCTATATTGATGCACTCCAAAATAACCTTGATGCGGAATCATTATTTAAATCTGCAAACTCAGCAATTAAGGCAGATATAACCTATGATAATAAAAAATTAGCCAATGAAATATTGCTTGAATTAATTGAATTAGATCCAAAAGCCCAACAAGATGCTTTAATGCTTTACAAGCGAAAAGGAGTTTTGACACCAGAGATTTATAAACAGTATATTCTTTTAAAACAAAAACAAGAAGGTGTTAAGAAACAAAAATTAATGTTTGGGATTAAATAATAGTATAAACTGACAAAGCGTAGGAGATAGACTGATGTCTAATGGAATAGTCACACGTAAAGATTTTGATGATTTAAAAGGTCTTGAACCTAAATTAGGTATATTGTTTGAAACAGGAATTGCAACAAATAAAGTAGTAATTGATTACATTGAAAAAACAGATGCACGGTTTAAGGCTGGAAGTGAGCGTTTTGAAAAAATAGAGAAGAAAGCATTAAAATCTCAATTAAAAGATAAAAGTTTTTCGGGTATGATGGGAATAGTCGGCGGCTTCATAGCCAGTTATTTGAAGGTGAGATGATGCCTAAGTTTAGATTCGTAAAAAGATTCGATTAGACCAGGCTATATTATTGAAAGGATTGAAGAAGAACCTATAATAGATAGAAGAGAAAGACACTTTTTAGAAGAAATAGGAAAATTCTAATGAGCAAATTAAATGGCAACAACATTATTCAAGAGATATCGGCTATCGCACTTTTGTTTACTGATCAAGAAATTAAAAAACATTTCGGTGAAGACTCCCCAAAGGTATTCCGCAAGGCTGCCAAAAGAATCGAGGAAGCCTACCGAAGAGGTGAAGATGAAAAAGTTAAGGATAGTAAGACTTGAGCAATCAGATGCCGGGGCCTTGGGCGTATTAGTTATAGAAGGTGATATTTTTGTATCACACTTGAGCCGGATGTCAATGATTCTGATAGGTTTCAGATTCCAGAAGGTACCTATCAGATCAAGCGATTTCATGGCTATAAATGGAAGGATACATTTGAGATTATTGTGCCTGGACATACTGCTATTCTTTTCCATGCTGGGAACACCGAAGCCAGCACTATCGCATGCGTAATTTTAGGACAATATGCAGGGATTTTACGAAAAGATAGAGCGGTTATGAATAGGGGTCATACATTCAGAGCTTTTATGGAATATATGAAAGATGAGGATAAAGCAGTTTTGGAGATAAACCATTATTATTAACCTTTAAACATTGGGAAGAAGAATTATGTTTCTGGACAGATTAATCCGAAATTGGAAGACTACAATGGCTGCACTAATTCCTGCTATTGTAGCAGTTGGAATATGGCTTGGTTTTGAAGTAGACCCTGCCAAACTAACAGCGATAACATCTGCAATATATGTTATCATTCTTTTATTTGCTAAAGATCAACCACCGAAGGAATAGCCTATGAACCTTTTATTAACATTAACAATACTTGAGAAAATTTTAAGTATATGGGAGAGGTATAGGAAAAATGAAAAGAAAATTAAGCATAATAATAATAAGTCTACTCTTCTTGATAGGGTCAGGATGCGCAGGCTTGCAATTCAAAAGCGAAACAAACGAAGTAGCAATTGACATAGCAGCATCCACTATAGGCTATTTGATAGGTCAAAAGAATCTTGATCAGATATCTAAATGGAATAAATGGATTGATCAAATATTAGCTCTTGAGGAGGGAGTCTCAACAGCAAGTTATGAGGAATTGCTGGCAAAAGCGTTTAATCTTATTTCTAAAGATCCGTTTTTGGAAATGCAGTTTGAGAAACTTCTAAAATTATTAGAATTTCCAGAATTGCAACCTTTAGGTTTGCCTTATTTAAATCCAGAATATTTGAAAATAGTTAAGATTGTCATGAATGGATTTAAAGATGGATTAATGACAGCGCAAGCAGCAGCAAAAGAAGTAGTTCCCATCTGCCATGAGTAGACAGGGATGTGACTTCGTTAATCGGGGTCATGCACTATCCTCATATTCACGACTGGCCGCACATAACGATGTAATAGCTTGATCTATTAACGGTTTAGTTGCATCTGTGGTTGTAATTACAGCAACTTTTCCAGCTAATTTATAAAGTCTTCGGGCTCTATAGCGGTATATTATTTTTCGTATTAAGGTCATATCTTACCTCCTTTCATCTGCCAAGTGTAGATAAACTCTCTGACCGTCTAAGGGCGGTCATTGCAATTTTAATCCTCTTTGGGGTAGATGGGCTTGTTAGATTTTTCCGCTTAAAATATCTTGTGCTTTGATAATCTCTTCTTCATCAAAAAAACGTAATAGTAATTTTTTAATTTCGCTATATTGTAAATTTTCTGTTTTCTTACAACTCCATGTGGAATAATGCAGAAGTTCAACGCATAATCTAAAGGGGTATTCAATTTCAGATAGTTCCATATTATCCTTCCTAAAATCTAACGTGAAGATCAGCGACGAGATTATGGTTCCCCGCGACAATCCCGACAAATAACGGTTGATGGTTCAATCTCACATCCACATAAACCACAACGAATAACCCCGTCCGCTGCATTGGTTTGTTGGGAGATATAGATATAGGCGCTCACCCTCTCTAACTCCCTCAAACTTCTTCGTATTTCATCCCTAATAGCCCCATTTCCAAAATCCTTTTGTGTTAAAGAATCAAATACTTTTACTGACATTACCATTTTAAACCTCCTTACTGGTCGTGGGTTCCCGAGGACTTTTCCGGGGGTTTGCCGGGAAAGAATCCCTCAAAGTTTGATGATATTTTACGAATGATCATAGCTTCCAATGCTAACATTAAATGGCTTGTTCTTGTTTTCCTTACTTCCCAAAGCGGATTCTTAGTAGCAATATGCCTATTTTGAGGACATAACGCCATAAGATAATATTCACCATCTGTTAATTCTACTTTATCTCCTACTGAGTAACCTATCACCCTATCCTCCTTATCTTATCTACATTAACCCCAACTCTACCCCAAACACCCCTGAAACCCACAACTGGCGTGGATGGGGTTGTTAGGTTTTTGGTAATTCTGCTATTCTGAGCTTCCAGTAATTACCGTCCTGTATCCACTCCCCAATGCTGATTGACTTACCATCATCCGTTTCCACGTCAACAAATCTGGGAGGGTCATGTGAAGGTGGCCCATCAAATATAATATTAATTGCTTTATCCATTTTCTACCTCCTTGCTTTGGTGTTAAATTTATTTCTAATATTATCAATATGTTATTAGACACTTTTATTTTGTTGAAATATGCCAAAAATGAAACCCTTAACCAGCCTCTGAGGACTTTTCCGGGGGTTTTCGGGAAGTGGCTCAAACTTCACAACAAGGCTCTCCCTTTTTGACACTAAACACATCACTCAAAATACAAGCGGTATCTAAATGAGGGTATTTCCAATATCTGCATTGACTATTACAGGGGACAGCTTTCCCATTCCACAGTTTGTTTAATTTATCATTTATTGGATGTGACACCCTATCCTCCTCACTTTTGTTTGCCTTCTAAGACCTATTTTAAGACCGTCAACTTCCCGTCAATGCTTTTTAACTGCGTTCCATGCTCGTTCAAGATCCTCAAAATAACATTCGACATTAATTTCCTCAGTTTCACCTTCTTTGATAGTTAATTGGATTCGCCCTGCAAATTCATTAATAATTAATTTATGTTCTTTGTCCTCTCCTGATGAATCATAGAGGGGAACTTTAACATCTTCTAATGACATTTTAAACCTCCTTATCTTATCTACATTAACCCCAATGTAATTAACGCTGAGATAACCTGCGGGCGGGTAGAAACCCCTCGTCTCTACCCATTACTTCCCAACTCCCAACTCCCATAAACCAACCTGCCACAAGGGAACCCGCTGATAGCGGAAGGTACAGGATTCGAACTCTCACTGGACGGATTTTAAGTCCGTTGACTCTACCTGTTGGCCTACTTCCCCATATAGCCCCCAGTAAGATTCGAACTTACACTTGCTCAATTTTGAATCGAGTGCCTCTGCCAATTGGACTATGGGGCCTTTCTTTGATGGGCAAGGATGGAATCGAACCATCATGCTTTCGCAACGGCTTTACAGGCCGTGGGACTCACCACACTGTCCAACTTACCCGTTGGCGGAGGATAGTCAAGAGTTATCCTTTAAGCTGAATCAGGGGTGTCAACTTTTGCCGCTGTGTGGAGCATTTGAGTAACAACACCACCTAAAATAGAATAAGTATTATAGTATTCGGTATCTGATTTAATGCTCTGGTCTTTTACGCTAATTTCAAATCCACCATCACGCATACATACTCCAAGTTTTTCACCTTCTTTGGTTTCAAATAAAACTCCAGTAAACACATCTCTTAATCTGATAATTCTATCTTCTGTAATGTCTATTTTCATTTTTTCCTCTCTCCCCTACGTAGGGGTGTCAGTTATCCTTTTGGGGTTGGCTGGATTGCCTACTGTCACATTGTTTTTCTTCATCCCACCATTGTCCTGCCTGCTCTTTCGGAGAACATGGATTGTCTTTTCGTTCCTCCAAAATTTCATTATAGCATTCCGCTTTACTTCGGCCTGTTATTCTGGCTCTTAGGCCAGCATCATCCCAACATTTTTCGCAACTTGCCATATTGCTTCTCCTTCCGTATAACGTGTTTATCACCCGCCCGATTTCCAGGGCACATCTAAGCGGATATTCCCACAGCCATGTCCACCCCTGTAATAGCAATTTTCGCCAGCGTCATTACGTAAGCGTTTAATCTCTTCATCATAACGATCAAGCAAAGCTTCAAAAGCATCACGAGGCCAGGAACCTCCGCCATCTTCTTTGTAGTATTTTACCCATGAATCCCATTGCTTCATATATTGCCGCCTATTCATAAGTCACCTATCCATCAATTAACAGGCACGATTGCCTTGATTACAACTTCATCTTAAATTTGACTGCCAGGTCGTGTAAGATAGCTTCTTGAGCTTCGGGTGTATATTTGATTACATCCTCTGCATTTTTGGCACTATGCGAATCCAATACTTCAAAGTATTGTTCGTTATCCATCTTTGCATAGTCTTTCAGCTTGCCCCTTAATTCACGGTCTTTCTCTTTTTGGGCCTCTACCTTCTCTTTATCTTTATCTTTCACTGGCGTTGATGTTTGACCCCTTGTGGTGGATTTTTGAGTCTTCTTTACAACCTCAGCATTAATTACCTCTGGAGGCATATCATCAAGGTCTTGTGTGAAAATATCGCTGGCAGCCGTGGCATTTAGGATAGCCGCTACTAAAGCACGTTTGCATCCCATCTTAATGAGGGTGTTGTCCAGATCCCAGGGATTATCATTTTCAATCTTTTCTGACCTTGCAATGACCCACTCATTATCTATCTTTGTAGCTCGTAAGCTATTGGGATCATAATTTGGTATTTGCAGGAGCCTTTTCATTTCCTTGTTGTCACCTTTTTTTCTTGCATCCCAATACATTTTAGGAACTGGCACCCCTGTAGATTCTTCAATAAACCGATAACGATATTTTGATTCACGACTATTGCATGAGCCAATTCCACTTGCAATACTCTGCCCTGTAGGGATGTGGGTAAGATTACATTTAACCGTATAGGCAATAAAATCTTTATCCCGAATCTCACGGATAATTTCATAATCAGGATCAAGCCGAAATGTGAGACATAATTTCTCTGCCCCTGGCTTATAAAGTGTTGGCTTTTTAGTCCCTGGTATGGTCCCATAATGTTCATCTTCTACCATTATACGAGACATTACATCTTGAATGAGCTTTACTTGACCAAGAAGACTGTCAATGGACATTGCTTGATCTTCAATGTTGACAATCTCTCCCTGTCTTACTGCTGGTGCATTTTCCATATCAATCCTCCCTATGCTACATTTGTTTTAGGAGCCGTAGCATCAATCCACGGCTCATCTTCTAACGCCTGTTTTGTGTCTAAAGCTTTTTCTATCGGCCAATGACGTTGTATCCTTCGAGATAATGTATTACATTTTATTCCTATTTTTCTTGCCCATTGCACTATTGTAAGTCGTTGACCTTTATATTCTATTATGACATTTTTCCTTGAATTGTTGGCTTGTTCTTTTCGAGTAGCCCATTTACAATTATCAGGAGAATAGCCCTTATTATTATCAATTCTTTCAAGAGTTAATCCCTTCGGACATTCCCCCATGTCACTATAGAAGTTCTCAAATTTTTCCCATCTTTCACAAACAATAATGCCACGACCACCATAATTATGATAAGATTCATTCGCTGTGTTTTTGCATCTATCACGCATTTGAATCCAGGCTACATACAAACTTGTGTGTGTCATGTTGTGGGTCGTTATTCTGTTTATTAGTAATTCTTTCTGAAGACATCCACATGATTTTGTGCGTCCATGTCTCAGGTTATATCCAATTATTATTGCTTTGTTTCCACAATCACATTGGCAAAACCAAAGTGCCTTCCCTTCTTTATTAGAGCCAATTCTTTTTAAAACTGTAAGTCTTCCAAATTTTTGACCAATTAAATCAATAGCTCTCATTTTATACCTTCTTTTAAACCCTCTTTTTTAAAAGTTTATCTAAATCGTATGCTTGCCTAAATAATTTGAATTGTTCTAAAGCATCATTTAGTTCAGACCAGTAATGATGTGCAAAGTCAGCATGTTCTTTGCTAAATCGTAAAAGATGATACCCTCCGGTAATAGGCTCGTCAGGATGGTTCTCTCCCCATAATTGATGATATGCTGCAATTTGAATAAGATAGTCTGGATAAATACCATTTGAAGTTTTCCAATCCAAAATACAGAGATCCCCACGGCTGTCTTTTCCTAATGCATCAGGACATCCTCCAAACTTGTATGTTTCACTTACAAGTATCATTTCTTGTTTGATAACTTTAATTTTGTTGTCTTCTTGCCAACGGAGGTAATTCTCAAACCCTTGTCTGGCTTGTTTTCCAATGTCATTGTCCGGTAATGCCGGTAAGGGATCTCCTTTAATGTGAGTCTCTACCATTGCATGAGCTAAAGTGCCTGCGGTTGCTGCTTCATCTCGTTTATCATAGAGGTTTGATATTTTTCCCTGTTCTGCTGCTTTGCCTTGCTCAAAAGCCCAATAAAGTAATCCACCACTATCTTTAAACCTTCCAATGATGGTTGTTACTCCAGGAACTTTATCACCGTTTTTTAATTTATAACCTTGTCTTGGATGTGGCATAATAATCACTCCCCTTTCTTTCCATCCTTATAACCTTCTTTATAACCTTCGTCATATGCTTCATCTTTGATTCTTTTTTTACAGGTTGGGCATAATTCTGTATAGCAAACCCCGTCATTACCCAAGTCTC
>Ga0207997_1002095_pt1 | contig 10194 bp, 13 predicted proteins | sample AntAceMetag02UKN_FD_184777 | JGI IMG/M metagenome (GOLD analysis project Ga0207997, IMG submission 184777) | Saline lake microbial communities from Ace Lake, Antarctica - Antarctic Ace Lake Metagenome 02UKN (SPAdes) (version 2) | ecosystem: Environmental > Aquatic > Non-marine Saline and...
TTCTTTAATTATTATATTTTATGTAAGAAGTTATATTATATTATATATTATATTATATATTATATTATATATTATATTATATATATATATATATTCTTATAGATATTTATAAGTATATTTACTAATAACTTATAAACTAGATTCTTATAATGGATAAAGGTTGAAGATTATAAAAGGATTCGTGGATATTAACAAGCTCTCACTTACCTGTTCTATGATTCTATTGTGAACCTACACTGGGTGTCGTGTGATGTTCCTCGTCTGGTTTCGAATCTAACCACCTTTTTAGACGTTCTCAGGCGTGTAACTATAAAAGATGAGGGTATATTCATTCCTGATGTTTCAAATCGTTATAGCTCGATAGAATCACTCATGGCACGCTTGACAATTACGGGATGGTAGAGTATACTGTAATCAAACAGTTAATTAACCTGAGCAGGTAAATGATTAATTACGAACTAGCAAAGAAATTAAAGGAGGCAGGGTTTCCGCAGAGGAAGGATGCTCCAGAAGAGAGCTATATACTTGGAGCCGAGTGGACTAATGAGTATGGGGTAAAGGGAAATTACGTTTATTACATCCCCACCCTCTCAGAACTTATAGAGGCGTGTGGGGAGAAGTCTAAAGATTTTCCGTGGGGAGAAGATATTGGAGAGTTTGAATTCTGTTTACAGTTTTCGGGTAATGAATGGAACTCTGGATTTAAAGACCCTAACTACAACGAATCCTGGAGTAACATCTCATTTGGTTCAACCCCAGAAGAAGCAGTAGCGAAATTATGGTTAGCACTTAACGAGAAGTAATATGCCAAAAGGAAGTAACTTAATATATCCAGAGCGGATGACTGACAATGATAAGAAGAAGATTAGTCTTATGACTCGGATGGCTAAAGATATGAAGGTAGAGGTAAAGGACATGGATGCTTACAATGTTTTTGCGCCAGAATTACGTGCCAGGGAATTTGTAGATTTATTGGTAAAGAAGAAGGGTAACTTGGTAGCTACTGTTAGAGATTTCTTACCAGGATACAAGAATCACACTACTGAGATTGTGTTTAAGAAAGGAGTTAAGATATGTACTAGCTTACGAGTACAGGAGTTATTGAATCAGGTATTAGAAACGCAGGGTGTCAGTGTAGATTCTATTGTAAGTGATATAGCTAGCTTAAGTAAGAATGCTAAGCGGGATGCGGATAGATTAAAGGCATTAGAGATGCTTGGTAAGTTTAAAAACATATTTAATGATAAGAAAGCTGACAAGGTAGTGGAGTACAACTTAAATATTAGCGAAGATGCAGCAAGAAGATTACTTGAAAGAAGAGACAACTACGACATCGGACAAGCGGGAGTATTCAGAGGGCGAAACGAAAGCGATGTTATCAATGGCGAGGAAGTCTCTGATGGATTATGCGATACTGATGCAGAAGGGGTATGCACCGAACTGGCATCACGAACTGATAGCGAAGAAGCTTGAAGACGTAGCCAGTGGTAAGTGTAAAAGACTTATGTTGTTTATGCCGCCTAGACATGGTAAGACTGAGTTAGCTACGATTAAGTTTCCAGCGTGGTATTTGGGCAAAAATCCGTATAAGGAAGTTATGTGTTGTTCTTATTCCGCTGATTTAGCTGAAGAATTTGGTAGAAAAGCTAGAACTACTGTAGCTGACCCTTTACATGCAGTGATATTCCCTGAATGTAAATTACAAACTGGTAGTAAAAGTGCTACAAGCTGGAAGGTAAGTGCCAGAGGAGGCTTTACTGCTACTGGTGTAGGTGGTGCTATTACTGGTAAAGGTGCTAATGTATTAATTATTGATGACCCGATTAAGAATAGAGAAGAGGCGGATTCAGATACGTACAGAAAGAAGGTATGGGATTGGTATACGTCGACTGCTTATACACGTTTAGAGAAGGATGGTGCCGTTATTGTTATTATGTGTATGGTGGGTGACACAAAAGTTCTAATGAGTGATGGAACAGAGAAGGAATTGAAAGATATTCGTCCTGGAGATGAAGTTGCAACTTATGAAAATAATAAGTTATCAACGGCTAAGGTAAAGCATTGGGCTAACCAAGGTTCTGATTTTACCTTAACAATCAGGACGAGTTCAGGTATACTGGTTACAGCAAATGAGAGACATCCGTTTCTTATAAAACGTAACCAAAAACTAGAATGGGTAAAGCTGAAGGACTTAAAGTTGGGGGACAAGATTGTAAGTGTAAAAAATGGGGAGCATACAAAGGAGTTGTCTGTAAAGCAGAAGGATGTAATAAGCCAGCAAAATGTAAAGAGTTCTGTAACTCCCATTATAACAAATATAAATGGGCAAGTGGATATAGACCTCCATCAGTCAACCCTAAGTCTAGACACGCAGCAAGGCTTAGACATAGATACGGAATTGAGCTTGAAGATTACGAAAGAATGCTTGAGGAACAAGAAGGAAAGTGTGCAATCTGTAAGCAATTCCCAGGGAAAAACGTCAGAGCGCACTGGGGAGGAAAACTCTGTGTTGACCACGACCATGAAACAGGGAGAGTTAGAGGACTCCTTTGTAACGACTGCAACCTCGCAGTTGGATACGCAAAAACTGAAGAAGTCTTGCTCAGCGCAGTTGAGTACCTACGAAATAACTCTTGATGAAATAGTTGATATTTCTGAGCATGGGTATGAAGATGTTTTTGATATTCAAGTAGAGAGAACGGAAAACTTTATTGCTAATGGTTTAGTCAGCCATAATACTAGATGGCATGATGATGATTTAGCAGGTAGATTACTACAGCTTGAGGGCGAGAAGGGTTATACCTTTATTCAATCAAAGAATAAATGGGAGAAATGCCCTGAACATAAAAAAGAGCAAGGAAAGTGGGATGTAATCAGATTTCCCGCTGTATCTATTGAGCAGGAATCATACAGAAAGATAGGTGAACCTTTATGGGAAAGTAAATATGATTTGACAGGTTTAGCTGAAATCAAGAGTGCGATAGGATTAAGAGATTGGGGTGCGTTGTATCAGCAAGACCCTGTAACTGAGGAGGGTGCTGACTTTCATAATGAATGGTTTGATTATTGGAAGAGAATACCTAAAGGAGTTAGATATGTTACTACGGTTGACCTCGCTATTAGTCAGAAAGAATCAGCTGATGATTCAGTTGTGCTTACTGTAGCTTTTGATGCACATGATAACATCTATGTAGTTAAATATAAGAACTGGAAAGCTAATCCGAGTGAAGTTATTGATGAGATATACGATAGATACAATGAATTTGGCGGTTATATAGGTATTGAGAGCGTAGGTTACCAGGAAAGTATGTTTCATTATCTGCGTTTAGCTGGACAGACTAGAGGGCGTTACTTACCTGTAGAACAAATTAGAACAAGAAGCAATAAAGAGAGTAAGATTAGAGGTTTAATTCCATTTTATGCTAATAATAAGATATTCCACGCTCCAGCAGGTATGGATGAACTAGAAGACCAGCTTAAACGCTTCCCTAGTGGTAAACATGACGATATAATAGATAGCTTAGCCATGACATTAGGATTATTACGAAGACCAATGATTGATAGAGGGTCGGGTATTGACTTAGCTAAAGAAGCTGGTATAAAGTACGGTATTGATGGTAAACCTTACGTTTAGTAATGTTTACTTAAAACCACAAATATGGTTTTAAGCTGGTAAACCTTACATGTAATAATAACCATCTATTGACTTTTTGTCAAAATAGGAGTATAATGGAGTCAGATAAATAGAAAGAGCAATATGGCGATAAAAGACATATTAGATAGAGCTGATAAGGAGAAGCGCAAGTACGACCACGTTGGTTGGAAAGCAATCTGTAAGAAGTGTGGACTACACCATAACGTATTTGCAGATAAAATCAAGTTATTATTCGGAAGTGAAGAAGTTGACATTAGAAGAAGAGATATTAAATGTGATAGCAGTGAATGCGGAGGATTTCTAAAGATATGGGGAAAGATTCCACCACGGAGAGCTATACACTTACATGATATACTCAGACGTAAATAGTCTTATGTGGGCTTAAAATACGCAGATAGGATTTAATCCTGTGCGAATGTGGGGTTCACAAGCCAATTAAAAATCTTCGAAGTAGAGGGAGGGATGAGGAATATTATAGCCCCACATAAGTTTATTTACATATTATGGCAAAAATTAAACCAGAGATTAAGAAGAGGGCCACTAAGTGGTTGCAGGACGTAAACGCTGAGTTCGACACACTGAACAACAGGCTAAGAGAGAAGTGGTTAGATTGGTGGGAGATGTACAGGACATTTGAAAATCAAATGAAAGCACCTGGACAAAGTAATGTTTTCATTCCGAAGATATTTGAGATAATTGAGAAAAAAGCACCAGCGATTGTTAAGCACAATCCTAAATTTGTTGTATCTGCGCGTATACCTGCTGCTGGAGAAGTAACAGGGATAGCCAGAGAGACATTAGATTATTGGTGGTATTTGAATAAGATGAGAACATTGAGTGAACTTTGGGTAAAACAAGGATTCATTTATGGTGTAGGAGCTGTTAAATCAGATTGGAAGCAAGTATTTAAGAAGGTGGTTACGATGGAAGCTGGAGTTAATGAAGATGGAGAAGTTGTTGAAGAAGAGGTTGAGGAGCTAGAAGTAGTTACTGAACACCCAACTGCTAAGATTATTTCCATATTTGATTATAAAGTTGACCCTAGAGTTGAGACTTTCCAAGATGGAGTTGGAGTTATGGAATTCATGAATGATGTTAGATGGTCTACCATATATGACATGAAAGATGAATATGATTTATCTGAAGTGAAGTCTGAGGACGTAGAAAGTTTAAATAACAATGATGATTATACTGTACATGAGCAACAGGAGCAAAGAGATGAACAAGGAATTGAGATAGGTTCAGAAGAGATAGATAAGACTAAGATGATATTATGTGATTACTGGGGTTTATTTTCACCTACTGGGAAACCAGAGGATGAAGCTGAGTATCATATTGTAGCTGTTGTGAAAGACAAACAACCTGAATACATTATTAAATGTGAACCTAATGACTTAGGATTCAGACCATTTGTTAAGTTTACTGACAGAGTATCTTCTGGTGAGTTTCATGGTATTGGAGAAGTTGAACCGTTAGAAGGATTACAGATTGAATATAATAATATTAGAAATGCTAGAACTGATTTTAACAATGCTATAAATTATCCTGAATGGATGTATAACAAGAATGCTAATATCAATCCTAGTCAATTAGTACACAAACCTAATAACATTATACCTGTTGACCTACCTATTGGCTCTGACATCTCATCAGTGCTTAGACCGCTAGATAAACCTATGCCACCTGTTAGTGGTATCAATGAAGAGGCGCAGATTAACAGAGATTTTCAAACTATTTCACAAACATTAGATTACACTGATAGAGGTGGAGCTAGTGGATTTAACAATACGGCTACTGGTATCCAGAGCAGAGATGCTCAGATGTCTAGTCAGACTTCTAACGTAATTGACCATTTAGAAGATGCAATTTCAGAATTAGGACAGCAATGGTTAGCGTTAGCAGAGAAATTTGGAGAAGATAAGATTATCGTTAGAAGGAAAAGAGATGAAGTGGATATGGAGGATGAGGCTATTGCGTTACAGGACGTACCAGATAAGTTTACAATCGTTGACAAATCTGTGTTTGAAGATGCTTTAATTAAGTACGGAGTACAAGTTGAAGCTGGTTCCACCTCTTATGGTACAGCACAAGGTAAAGCTCAGGATGCAGTTAATATGGCTAATACAGCTGTACAGTTCGCGTCTATGGGAGTGCCAGTGAATCTACCGATGATATTTAAAGACTTATTACGAGACAATTATAATAAAGCGAATCCAGAAGAGTATATAATGGAGCAACCACAACCTCAGCCTGGAATGGAACAACTTCCTCCAGGACAAGAAGGTGGGAATGCGATGCCGTCAAATCCTGCACAGCCTGGCGGAGCGGCACCATTGCAGCCTTCTCAGCCGAATAATCAGATATAGATATGATGGGATTAGAACAGTATAAAGCGACAGTGAATAAGAAGAAAGAAATTGACCTTCTTACTGGTGAACAGAGGTTATTGTCAGAAGATTTGGAAAAGGAATCTCAGGCAATTAAGGTAATGCTTGTCTCACCAGGATGGAAAGCGTTAAAGAATTATTTTAAGAATGCAATTAGAATAAAAAGAGAGCAATTAGATTTTATAAGTTTACACTCTGATGAAGCTGCTGAGGTGCAGGCTGAAGTCAGAGCGATAAAGAATGTTCTTTCATTTGTAGAAACACGAAGTGATTAGTAGATTGCTCTGTGGGTATAGGTTTCCTGCTCTCACCTGTATCCACGTAATAGTCTATTAACCAACTTATCACGATGACTAATAAGGATGAAGTAATGGAGTCTACAGACCAACCGAAAGAGGAATCAACTACAGAAGAAGTAGTAGAACAATCTCAAGAGGAGTCACAAGACCAACCAGACCTTGAGTCCCAAGAGGGCGAGGCAGAAGAAGCAGTTGAAGAGGTAGAACTCTCTGATGGAAGTAAAGTTCCATTAGATGAATTAAAGAAGGGTTACATGCGAACCAGCGATTATACTCGCAAAACGCAAGAGTTGAAACGTAAGCAAGAAGAGATTCTAGCTGATGTGAAACCTGGTACACCTGATGATAGTTTATCTAAAGAAGAGAAAGCGGCAATGGAAACTCTTGATAAATTAGGAGTTGCTAGAAAACAAGACGTAGAATCTACGGTACAAAGAATTCTAGCACAACAATCTATGCTAAGTGAGAAAAGTAAAGTGCAAGCTGAAACTGGATTAGATAATGATACAATGGAGATTGCACAATTCATGGCATTCAAGAAGAAGATTCCATTAACTAAAGCTGCTGAGATACTTCAAAACTCTGGAAAGAAAGTTGTAAAACGCAAAGGATTAAGTCCTTCAAGTGATGTTACAACATCTGCTAGTGGTAAGGTAGGACAACAGATTACTCCTGAATACATTAAGACTCTTGACCCAAATTCAAAAGAATTTGCTGAAGTAGTTGATATGTATGATAAAGGAGAATTATAACAATTAACGGACAAGAACAATGATTAAAGTTTATCAAAAAGAAGGCGCTATGAACGTATCAGAAGCTGCTGGTACTGACATGTACCTCATTGATGCACCAGTCGCTGGTACAATCAATGTAAAAGAATGTTTCGGTGTACTTACTGAAGCTACTGGAACAATGACAGCTGATGGTACAGTTTTACTAAAGGTAGCTGGAAACACCGTAGGAACTATTACACTAACTGATGACGCTGCTGTTGGAGCATCATTTAGATTTGCTGTAGATGGAACTTACGCTACAGATGCTAACCCTTACGTAGAGTTTGCTGCTGCTGACGACATTCTAGTTGAAATCGGTACACAAGCTACTGGAGTTGCTACAGGAGATGGAGACGTATTTCTAGGCATTGACTTCGGATTCTAGAGTTAAAGAGAGCGGGAAAGAGCAGGAGAGAATATTATTAACGAAAGATTACAATGAGTAACATAACAACAACTGTAGCAGATGTATTTATCCCAGAGATTTGGAGTAAAGAAATCATAAAGGCTACAAACCCAAAATTCGTCTTAGCTCCTCTAGTATGGAGATTTGATAAAGAAGCTAAACTTGGAGATACAATCCACGTTCCATCTTTATCTAACTTGGTTGCTAACGATAAGCTTGCTAATACAAGCGTATCACCACAAGCACCAACAGAGACAAACACAGACATTCTTATTGATACACATAAGGAAGTATCTTATGAAGTAGAAGACATTGCTGAACTTCAGTCTAACAGAGACTTGAGAAACATGTATACAGAAAGAGCTTCAACTGCAATGGCTAAAGCTATTGATTCTTCAATTGGCGCATTAGCTGCTGCTCTTTCACAGACTTACGGAACTTACAACACAGCTATTACAACTGATGTAGTTCTTGATTCTATTGAACAATTAGATTTGAACGACGTTCCAGAAATGGACAGAGTTTTCGTTTTCAGACCTGACGTAAAAAGAGACTTACTTGATTTGGCTGCTTACACTTCTTCTGACTATATAGAAGGACGACCAGTACAAACAGGTTCTATCGGAAATTTGTATGGAGTTTCTACTTACATGTCAACTAATCTTGTTAAGAGTGGAAACAACACTAACAACATGATGTTCCATAAAGAAGCTTTGGCTTTGGCAATGGCACAATCACCTAGAATGCAAACAGAGTATGAATTGAGAGATTTATCTACACTAGCTGTATGCGATGCAGTTTATGGAGTTAAAGAAATGAGAGATTCTTTTGGAATCTTGGTAAAGAGCTAAACAAACTGGGGGAGGCATTTGAATACACCTCCCCCAACATTTTTTAAAAGATAATTTTATGGCTGATATTGAATTAAACTTAATGGCTACCTCTGGAGACGGAGTTACGCCTGGAACTGTAGATACTATTGAGACTGCTGATATTGATGCAGATGCAGTGACTGGGGCTAAAATCCTAGATGCTACTATTGAATTAGCTGATTTAGCTACAATTATAGCACCATCTCACGTAGTTAAATTTGCAGGAGCGCATGCTTACGCAGGAGGAGGAACTTCAGATGCTGCCACCATTACTGGTGTAGCTGCTACTGATATTGTAGTTGCTACAATTAAATCTAAGACTAACGCAGGTTATCTTGATTTAGCTGTACCAACAACGAACACAGTTACTTTCACATTTTCTGCTGACCCAGGAGCTAATACAGTTGTATATTACACTGTTCTAACTGCTACTGTTTAGTAGTTTTTTAGAGTCCCTTCGGGGGCTTTATAAAGATTATTTAACCAAATGTAATCATGAAGAGCAACGAAAATGAACCAACGTGGATTAAGAATCCACATGGAGTCAAATCTTGTATGCCTAAAAGACTAGCAGACAAGTTCGTAAGCACACGAGTAGGATGGAGTTATACTACAGCTGAGTATGTTCCAGAGAAAAAAGCATTCCCAATGTGTGAAGAGATGTCACCTGTTGGAATATCTAGACGTGGAGCTATTAATGAAAGAGCGACTACTAATCCAAAGATTGTAGAAGCTGCTTCAGAAACACCATTAGCACTTCTTAAAGAGGAGGCTAAAGGACTTAAGATTAGAGGAGCTGCAACAATGAAAGCTGAAACTCTAGTAAACAGAATAGCAGAAGCAAAAGCAATATCATTTAACGAACAAGACTAATATGGAACTTAAAGAATTAAAAGCAATGGCTTATGATACACTTGCTAACATTGAAATGTTACAAGCTAAATTTAAGCAAGTAAATGAAGAGATTGCTAAAAAAGCGCAGGAGGAAAAAGCAGCAATGGATGTTCCTGTAGAACTAGGAACAGTGAAAGAAGTAAAACCTGAATAGTTATTTAATTTAAAAATATGGGACAATTTCAAGAATGGAAAACGCAGAGCATCAGGAGTGCAGCTATTCTAACTACTGGATATGTAGCTGGAACAGTATTGAGTAATGTAGAGCTAAGTAATCAATTAGTAGTTTTAGTTGATTACACCAAGGGTAGTCTTGATGACATCAGGGTTAAGGTAGAATTTTCTTCTGATAACACAAACTGGTATCAAGAGACTTTCGGAGCTATCTCTGCAACCGTAGAAACCATCTCACTAGGAGAACACAAGCTTGTGAGTACTGGTAAATACAGATTACCTATTGAAGTAAAAGACAGGTATATCAGAGTAAGCGTTAAGGGAACTGGTACAGTTACTAATTCTTCTTGTACGTTAGATGCCGTAATAGGAGTTTCTTAACATAAAACATCATGGGATTTGGAGGAAAAAAACAAGTAGAACTTAAGGTTGCTACTAATGTTGAAATAAAAGAAGAGAAGGCTTTAATTCTAAAACGTATTGAAGAATTAAATTCTGAAGTTAAAGCAAGAGAAAAAGCATTAACTCAGGTTAAAGACGTAACTAAAGAAGTTGCTGAACTTAAGGAAAAGCTTGAATCTGTTAAACTTGAGAATAACGAATACGAGTTAGATTTAAGAAAAAGAAGAACTGAGCTTGAAAAACTCAAAGAACAATTAGAGACTGAACAAGAGAATCTTTCAACTGTCAAAGATGGAAATAAGATGGAAGCAACTATTCTTGAGAAATTGAAT
>Ga0207997_1002099_pt1 | contig 10180 bp, 14 predicted proteins | sample AntAceMetag02UKN_FD_184777 | JGI IMG/M metagenome (GOLD analysis project Ga0207997, IMG submission 184777) | Saline lake microbial communities from Ace Lake, Antarctica - Antarctic Ace Lake Metagenome 02UKN (SPAdes) (version 2) | ecosystem: Environmental > Aquatic > Non-marine Saline and...
AAAGACGGTAAGATCATCTTTAATACAACTTTGTACTGGCTGAAACAGAAAGCCTGGGTGCAGCTTGCAAAAGTTTTCAATGTGATAAAGAGAACAGGCTTAAAAATAAAGTCGCTCTATGATCGACAAAAAGAAAAGGAAAAGGAGTCCATGTCAGATGAACTCCTTTCACTAACTGATGAAGATAGAAGAAAAAACATCGAGCGGCTAAGGGGCCTTATGACGGACCTCTGATCGGGCTTTTTTAAGGCCATTAGCTTCTCTAAATTTCTTCATGCACTCCTTGCAGTACCCATGGCTAACAACCCCGGGGTCTTTCTTAACCTCACTTAAAATCTTATGACATACACAACAAATCACTATCAATAAAATCACCTCCTTTTTATTTAAGTTCATCCTCGAATTGCTGCCGCCATTTATCTAGCTTGCTTTTTGTGCGATGTTCAATATAACTTTCTTCTGAGTCTACGCGCTCCAAACACATCTGATAATGTGCTTTAAAGTTATCGCAATCTTTACAACACTCTTTCTTTGCTTCCTCGCAGCATTCTTTACCATCGTCGCGCTTACAATCCATTAAACAATCCCAACATGGCCAGCACGCTTTTTCCTTCTCAGAGCCCTCTAGGGCCTCCAGTAAGAACAAACATAAAATCAAGATGATTAGTGCTCTCATATCCTCACCCCCTTTCATTAATTATTCACTCGTTACTGAAAATTCAACAAAATCTTTTTCAAACACAAAACGACACCATTCCATCTTCCCCAATATATCAACCAGTACACGCACCCTATCGGGGCCTTCAAACACAACACGGTCAACATTTCTTATAACATTTTTTTTGCGGTCGCCCATCCAATATCTAAACATCATAGCTTGCACCCCCTTTCTGGTTAAAATCTTAACCTTATAAAGCCTTCTTATTAATAATAATCGTGTCCCACTCCTCCGGAGCAAAGCACTTACTGAAAGGCTTCGTCTCAAAATTAAGATAAGTAATCACAACATTTTTCCACTTGCTGACGTGCAACTCCTCAACCTGCTTTAATTCAATTACTGCCTTCTTATCCCTGCTTATAAAAACCTTCATGTTCAATCACCTCCTCTTTAATAATCTTATCGGCATAATGAAGAAAAACTTTAGCTCTTTTTTAAAAAAACTTAAAAAAAACTTCTGACTATTTCTGAAAAACACAAGCTGCTCAACCCCTTTAAAAATGACACCTTCCAAAAATCCCCACCCTATGGTAAAACAAAATCGCCTGACTATTTCTTCAACCGCTGTTAAAAATTAAAGCACACACCATGCCAACAGCCCTGACTATTTCTCAAAACTTCTTATTACCTCCATAATTATTTTTATTCTACAAACGAACCCCTTCCCTTCAAAAAACCTTGAGGGAGGGGTTCGTGGTTGGTGCGTGTCGGGCTAAAATAATCGCCGCAGGCTAAACTTGGTTCTCAAAAGGTGTGACAGACAAGCCAAAGGCTGGCTGGCGGAACTTTTGTAAACATATAACCTTAAACATAACAGATAGTGTGCAATCGACTGCACACGGAGAAGGCCGAAATGAGCCCAACCCGGGAGGATCCGGAGAAAAAGGAGGTCGGGAAAATGATCAGAATATTAATTGACGAAGAATACAGGAAAATGCTTCCTCAGGCAATAGCGGGAGCGAAGAGAGAGATCAGGATCATGCAGTACAGAATACAAAGAAAGCTCGGCAGGGGCCAGACCGAAGACAATTTATTTCTTGATGCGATAAAAGACAAGGTTAAAAGAGGGGTTAAGGTGTGGCTTATTATCGACTATTATCCCAGGACTGGCATGGCGTACAAGGAAAATCTCTATACCGCTTTAATCCTCATGGACCACGGCGTTTATGCAAGATATCTAAAAAATTCCCGGGTGTGCCACGCAAAATGCGTTGTGATTGATAATGAAATAGCGTTGGCAGGCTCCCACAACTGGACAACAAACAGCTTGAGGCGGAACCTCGAAATTTCGATCATGATAAAAGATAAAGAAGAAGTCAGTCGCCTGGTTGAGGAGTTTGACAAACTGTATAAAGAGGGGGTGAATTTCTAAAATGGGAAGAGCCTTATTGATCAGAAAATGGAAAGCTAAAAAAAGAAGTATCCGGGGAACGGTAGCCGCAAACATCATCACCAAAAATGAGGAAAAAACAATCGTCAGGTGCATACGGTCGGTGCAGGATGTGGTTGATGAAATAATAGTGGTGGACACAGGATCCACAGATGACACCATGATCAAAGCAGTAAACGCAGGTGCAAAGATAAGCCAGCTAAAGTGGAACGATGATTTTAGTGAGCCAAGAAACAAAGCGATCGAGCTCTCAGGAGCGGACTGGATTTTGAGCATCGATGCTGATGAGGTGTTACCGGAAAGAGGAAAGGAAGAGATAAGAGAAATGGCGTCAATGCCGCAGGTCGCAGGCTGGCATATCGACACGATGACTTATATTAAATCGTCAATGCAGCTCAACGTTCAGGTGAACAACAAAAAATATAAAGAGGGAAGCGAATTTCCTTATTTTGTAATCTCAACAAAAACGAGAATGTTCCAGAAACGAAGGGGGATAAAATGGCGTTTTCCGGTACACGAATTAATCGATACCAGCATAATCGAAGCCGGCGGGAAGTTCAGAAAGGCAGAAATAAAAGTCCAGCATTTACACAAAGAGGGAAAGAAAGAAGACTTAAAGAAAAAGGGAGAATTTTATTTAAGGTTATGCGAGAAAAAAGTAAGAGCGAACCCGGATATGGGCCACGCCTGGGGAGAGCTGGCCGTGTGCGAGCTACAGAGCGGCTTATTTATACGAGCAGCCAGAAGCTACTGGCAAGCGATTACGAAAGGGGAGAACAATTCACGAAATCGTTATGGTTATGCGGGTGTCTTGCGACTATTAGGAGAAATAGAAAAAAGTGATTTAGAAGTTGAGCGGGCAATCTGTATGGATTTTCCAAAATTAACACATATCGCCACAGGGGGAAAACAATGATACCAAAAATATTAAACATCGGAAGCGGAAAAGACTTCCGGAACGAGTGTATAAACTTAGACAACAACATTCAATGGCGGCCGGATATAGTAATTGATATCGGCAGATCGTTAAAAGAAGAAGCATTCAAAATTTATTCAACCCGGAGGTTTGGTGAGATAAAACTTGAAAGGGGAACGTTTGAAAAAATAATAGCGCACGAAGTGCTTGAACACGTAATAGATTTAAAAACCTGCATGACAAACTGTCTTGATTTATTGAAAGTAGGCGGGGTGATGGATATAATAGTTCCTTATGACCTGTCCCTGGGGGCGTGGCAGGATCCTACTCATGTAAGAGCTTTCAATCAAAACAGTTGGTTATATTTTACTGTGTGGGGTTGGTATCTGGGATGGGAAAAGGAAAGGTTTTCTGGTGTAACACTCGAGTTTGGCGTGAGTGAATCAGGAAGAAAATTGACTGAACAGGGAATGAAAATAGAAGAGTTAATAAATATGCCAAGGGGGGTTGACGCAATGAGAGTTGAGCTCAAGAAAATTATAGCACATAACCAGACAAAAGGGGGTCAAAATGGCTGAAGAACTTTTTAAAAAACTCGACATAGTAGTAGTCAGTTATAACACACCGATCGAATTCATAATGTGTTTAAGTAGCGTACTTCTATTTACAAAGAACTGCAAAGTAATAGTGATCGATAATGGCGACGAAGAAATGCCACTAGAAGAATCACTAAAAAAGGGAGTAATAAAAAAGATAATAAGAGAAGGAAATTTAGGATTTTGCAAAGGAGTGAACAGGGGAGTTGAAGAAGTAGACACGGAGTGGTTTTGTATCTTACCGGCAGACTGTATGCTAACCCACGGATGGGAAAACAGAATGATGTATCAGGTACCGACTTTAAAAAATCCCGGGATAGTAGCAACGATGTGTACACAAACGTCGGGAACCCAGGGAATAGAGCATCGGGGGCTTTTAGCAGTAACGCAAGTCGTTGAGAGGGTAATACTAAACGGGGCGGTGATGAGGAAGGAAGATTTTCTTTTAGTTGGGGGAATGGACGAAGGCTTCCCGAACCTTGGAGGAAATTTTTCTGATGATGACCTGGCTAAAAGATTCGTAAAGAAGGGGTTTCATAACTACATATTAAACCACGTGATACATCATAACCAGGGCAGAAGTTACGGCGGCGTGAACGAAAAATTTATACAAGACATGAAAGCGGGGGGGGAGTATTACAAGCGGAAGTGGAAAGAAGCACCGGGTTCCTGATGTGAAAAACCTAAGGGCCGGTCGGCACTTGCGAAAGAGAAACAGACTTTGCAATAATATATTCGAGCTTGTTGATAATCTGTGCGATTCGCTGGCCCGAGTACATGCTCAGGTCGAGATTTGCCATGAACTGCGCAAGTGCAATCTCGCAGATCAAGCACTCTTCCGGTGATAATTGAACTTCAAAAGTAACTTTGTCGCCGTTGGCCATAATAAAAGGGGGAGGCGGCATAGAGTATTAGATATGCCGCCCTCCGGTTTAATCCCCACCGGGAGCTTTGGTTATTTCAGGTTAAGCAGCTTCGATGTATGAAGTAGCAAACTGCTCGATGTTAGCAGTAACCCAGGTGTCCGGGGATCCCGCAGGTAGTCCAGCCATGTCTAAATATTTGGCGCCTTTCGCAATTTGGAAAAGTTGCTGCCCGGGTGTTATGGTTGCGATTGCAGCATAAGTCAACCACTGATCAACCATATCAAGACCGGTGGCGCAACACTCCCAGTCGTCGACTTGGGCGTGGTTGGTAAACGCCGATAGCAGCGCCGTGTAAGAAGTAAGACCCTTAAGGTACTGGTCCATCACCACTTTGATAATATATGCGTTCCAGATCTGGCCGGAAGGCGTAAAATCTTTCAAAGCAGTTACTAAATTAGCGGTTAAGAGGGCAGGTTTAATTGCCTTGGCAAGACTCAGGAGCTTACACCTGATGTCGCCCTGATCATTTGTCATGGGGTTAGTAGGGATCGTCCACTTCCGGACAACATTCCTACCTTTCCACGTGAAGAAAACCATCGCGTCGGCTATTTTGCCGGACGCCTCAAAAGAGAATAAAGGACTGATAACTTTTGCCATTTTATTTACCTCCTTTCTTTAGAATTTCAGGCGGTATGTCAAGGGTGGCCACAGCACAAATAAGATTGACGATAAAATCGTCGAAAGGGTTGGCGCTTGCTTTCGCCATCTTCTGAAGATGTGGGCAAGCGATTTTAAGGAGCTGTAAAATTAGTTGGACATGTGCTGGATCCATAAACCACCAGGTGTAAAAGTAGTAAACACAAGAGTATGTAAAGCAAAAGAATTTGTCAAGAGTAAAATTAATCTTTAGAAAAGTAGGGGCGAAGTTCTATGTTGTCGCAAAGTGGGCCGTCAAAAATACATCCAGAATCTTCCCCCCAGGGGTAGAAATGAAAGTCCTTATGATAAACCATTAAAGCAATTAAGTTGTAGTCAGCAATCCAAAAACGACTCCAACCCTCACCCATAATTAATTGACGCGACAGGTGAACAAAAAAGAATGGCCAGGGACCTTGATCAAGGTCATTCCATGTAAGTTCACAAGGTTCAAAATGAAACCAATGAGGTGCACAAGCATCAATAAAGGAGTGGTGATCGGGATAATACCAGCCATCAGAGGCGTGAAGATATAAAAACTCCTTGCCAATGTCTAAAGGATTTCTTTTTATGAAAACAAATTGCCACTGATTCCACCAGAACACAGAACACAACAGGGACTTCTCTTCACAATAATTAGTGTCCGGGAAACGGTAATCAACGTAAGTGGCTTCGTGGGGGATTTCCTCACACCAATCAGGATCCCCGACACGAAACTTTTGAAGCAGGGTGTCGCTCATGAACTTTCTATAACCAAAGGTGCGGTCTTTTTGGGCTTCTGTATCCCACCATTCTTTAGGCCTGGGGCCATAAGCAGGCTTTATGGCGCCGCCCACGTCCGGTTGTAAATGCCAACATATAGTAGCTGATTTAAAAATGGCTCTTACATATAGCTGCCCGGGGCTGGGAAAATGAGGGTGGTAAGGATAGCCGGGGAAATCCCAGTTAGACTTTTTTACGGTTTTCCCGTAAGGCTGGTGGCTTTGATCGTAACTTTGATTAAAGAAATTGTGATAGGTGTCATAATACTTGGATGGGATGTCTTGACCATAAACTTTAGCCATGGTGGAAAACAAAGAGTGATCATGATAATTAGACTAGTTAAATAAATTCAACAACTCTGACAATAGCGTTAACGCCAGCACCGGAAGTAACACGACGCGCTCTTAGGGTCGTGTTGTTTTCAAAGTCAACGTAAAGATTCCAGATATTGGCAGCAACATTAGTGTCGCAAAGAAAGCCAGCAGGAAAGATAATGGTTTTAGAAAGATCAACCGCGTCAATGGCTGTGGTCCCTGCCGTATCACCGGAAGCAATGGCAATACCTTTATACTGATAAGACACAATGAAATCAGTCTCAAACTCGATAATCATGGTAGAAACTATAAGGTTGCCCCCTTTAACCAGAGGGGACCGGACTAAACGAAGGTGTGTTGAATCCAAGAAAGTATTATAACAACGGAAATTGCGAGGATCGTCATTTGCGGCACCGATCCCAAGGATATAGGTACCGCTTTTAGTCATGTTAACTTCATTAATCAAAACATCAATAACACTCTCACCATTGAGAATGGTTCCAATTGCTGTTTGGATGGATTTTATAAAGGTCGTAGCCACAGAAGGAACCTCGTAATAATCTTTGATATACTGTCCGATGAAATTATTCCACCAAGGGCAAAAAGCAGAATTAGGAGCAAGAGCAGCGTAAGAGTCTTTCTGACCTTGAGTAAGGCTGTGAGCCGAAACAGCAGCCGAGGCAAAACAATCTCTAAGTAAGCCTTGAGCGACAGATAAACTGATGGGGTCCTGCGGTTTCGATCTGACATAACTTGTACCCCCCCGGGTAAAATAAACGAGCACGTCGCCGAGGGCCCCATGAGCTTCAAAAGATAAAAGTGGTGATTTGAGTTTTGCCATAATCCCTGACTTATTCTTACAGGTTTTAGCGTTTAAGTAAATAGAAAAGACAACACCACAAAAGAAAGAGATAGGCACAAAAGACGACGAAATTATAAGGGTAGAGCAAAGTCTTTAAAAAAAAATTAAATAAACAAGTGCAAAAAAAAACAGTAAAATTAGGAAGAGGAAAACGGGGTGCATTATCTATGTCCAGGGTTTGACAGCGAGCTTAAGATACTGCGAAATGAAATTATTAAACCAGGTATAGTGACGGTCAACGTCACGCCACTTGATCCGTCCCTCCGGAGAAAGAAGCATAGCCTCAGCCATGGCAGCCGCAAACATCTGACGCCAGGGTTGCTGTCTCGCGGGATCCCTGGGATTGGTGGAGACAGAGTAGGCGTATTTTTCTTGCTTGCGGTTGCGTCGCCTGAAAATAACGGTCTTGCCGAGCTGCTTCCGGATCTCAACCCCAACCGGGATCCCTGCGTAAAATCTTTTATCATGCCACTTGTCATGAGGAAAAACTCTAATAAGGCCTGTCTCAGCGCGCCAGCCTCGCCGGTCGTAACAGATGATCTTACAGGTGCCTGGCTGGTTGGGCCGGAAGAGAGCGGTCTTAGGAGAAAACTTGCCGTCGTACCGGAAATGAGTTTTTACATATCCGCAACGGTTTGAGACTGACCACCTGAAGGGCGGCTTCCCACTACAAAGGAAAATACGGGTCTCGGCCATGTGGCCGGTCCAGACTTTGGGCCAAATGTAAATCATGAGCTCGGGATCCGGAGAAGAGTTTTTTTAGTGGGGGGGCGGCGCCTGGCCTCTTCCGGAAAAGAGCTTTTTTAGTGGGGCGGAGGCGCCTAGCCTCCGAGTGATTATTCAATTGAGATTTAAACAGATTTTCTTGAGAATTTCAAGGAATTTTCAGGGGAGGGGGTTGGGGATAAAACGAAAAAATAAAAACAAAACAAAGCGGCCGTTACAAAAGAAAACAAAACACGTGAAAAGGCGGAGGCCTGAAATGAAACTCCGAAAGGTAAGCTACTGCGAAGGGCGACAGGGGGGGTCTGCGAAGCAGAGGGGGGGAAGGAGTAGCAGAATAGCGCTACTGGTGGGAGGAGCGAGGAACGAGCGACGATTGGCGAGCCGCAGCAAAACACAGAAGGGAAGTCACGCCGGACAAAGGCTCGGGCAGGGTAGCGCAGGCGGCACAGCCGCCCCATTTTCCCCCCCTTTAAAATAATAGTTAAAAAGTGTTTGGGTCATGACGCTGAGGGAACAACTCAGCGCCTGGAGCAGTCAGAAAAGGGAAATGAAAAATTTCTCTTTGACGCCTGCGGCACTTCCGGGCGCACAGAAAAAGCGGAGAGGAAAAAGGCACGACAAAAAAAGCCGGCGTGAAAAGCGGAGCGCCTCAAACACCACGTAAATAATTGCATCAGGCAGGCGCATAAAAAAGAAAAGGGAGGCAGCCAGAAAAAGAGTAAGTGAAAAGAAATTCAGGGACGGAGGGCGGGGACGTAAGGGAATGAAGCGCAGCGAAATGGTACTTAGCGAACGGAGTGAAGAAGGGGGGCAAGCGAAAGAGGGGACAGGGGTGAATTGAGCGTAGAAGGTTGTCTTGCTCTCCCCCCCCCGAGTAAAATTATCCCCCTTTAAGTGTAGTCCGTCATCTAGTGGGATGAAGGAGCGAAGCGGGTGAGAACCACGAAAGGGGCGGACAGTAGGGAAAAGAAGAGAGAGGGGGGGTTTGGGGGGGAGAGAGTAGGAAAACCGTTACCCCCGTACGTAACGAAGTGAGCGAATCAAATGTGTGGGCAGGTGGGTGGGATAAGTCGCAGCAAGCACTTGACTTGGCTTGGTCCTGGGGACTCCGGATCCTGGCCAGTAGAAATTTACATTTGCCCGACCAGGAGGGCAGTCGAAAATGTGTTGAGAAAAAAGGGTATACATAACACCCTCAAGGGGGTTGAGATCTTAAAGCCCGGGGAAACCTGACTGGCCAGGGATGGCCACCAGGGGGAAAGTCGAGCTTTACTCACAGATAATTTACCAACATGGTAGAAAACAAACAGAAAAGAGCAGAAAGGACGTGTTGCATTTGGTCGGGGGTTGGGACTTCAGGTCCCGGGGGATCCTGAAGGGCCCGTGAGGGCCCCGTGTGGAAACAACCGGTTGTGTTTCGTGGTTTTTGCTCCGCAGAGCAAAACAAAGCCTCCGCAGAGGCGAAAAAAACGTGAGGAAACAGGTAATTAGGTTAGAAGGAAGAGGCGAGAGAGAAGGGGCGGGGCGGGCACAGACGGCGGAGTCCTCAAGCGCAGGGTGGAGCTTGCGACACCGCGCGGAAGTGGGGGGGGGACGGCGCGGCGCAGCCGCAACGCAACGGTGCAAGGCTACTGCCAGAAAAAAAACTCAAGGCGTGGCGTGGCGCTAGGCTCAAACTGCGGTAGCGGCCATCTTGGCGTGGCGTTCTCCACTTCGCGCGGCGTGAATCTTTCTTGGTAAGGAATAATGTGGCGAAACTCCCAACTTTATTAATAACTTCTGGTGTGGGGGGGGTTAGCGCGTCATGGTGTGGCTTGGTGGTTGGGGGTTTAGCGCATCTTCCTGATATGTACCTTTACTCTCTATTCTTTATGTGTCTTCTTATACATCACCCTTACGATCGCCTCTTTCTATGGTTTTTTCTGTCGTTCGGGGTTCTTTAAAAACTCGTTGATCAGTGGGATCCAGAAAACCGGTTCTAGCTGGCCAAGTAGAAACATATATATAACATAATAGGAAATCTGAAAAAAAATGAAAAAAGTTACACCACAACCCATTGTGGTGATGTCAAAATTTTGACGGTGATTTTTTGTTGATCAGTGGAATTCCATAAATCATTGATAAAACGTGCGGTTTTGGCACATCTAACAAAACCGCATATAAGAGAAAATAGAGGTTTACATAATGAATATTATCAGACGTAGAATTTAAGAAAAAATCATCTTGGCCTACCACTCCCTGTTGTGGTGGGGTCAAAATTTTGACGGTGCGACAAAAAGATAACATCTTGACAGACCTCCAGAAAGGGGTTCACATGATAGGTTTAAAACTTAA
>Ga0207997_1002101_pt1 | contig 10178 bp, 17 predicted proteins | sample AntAceMetag02UKN_FD_184777 | JGI IMG/M metagenome (GOLD analysis project Ga0207997, IMG submission 184777) | Saline lake microbial communities from Ace Lake, Antarctica - Antarctic Ace Lake Metagenome 02UKN (SPAdes) (version 2) | ecosystem: Environmental > Aquatic > Non-marine Saline and...
CTATTACTTTCTTCATGCTTAGTCCTCCTTTATCATGTTTTTTAGATAGTTGCAAAACTCTAAATCGGTTTCGCTCTTGAAACAGATTCCTCCGTCTGTCACGGTTGTAACATTCTCAACTTCGTGAGAGTTGTCAGTTTTCTTTTCTTTGAGCTTGTTGATGTCTGCGCTAAGTTGTTCCACCGTTTTCACGAGTTCATCTTTCTTTGTGTCTTTGTTTTCAACTTTTTCTGGTTCGGGCTCCTCTTCTTTCTTTTCTTCTTGTTTTTCTTCTGGTTCTTCTTTTGATTCTTCCTCTGGTTCAGGTTTTTCTTCTTCTTCTTGGTGCTCAACCTTATGCTTAGAAACAAATTCGAGAACAAGCTTTGCCGCTTTTTCTAGTTCAGAAAGATTTTCTTCAGAGAGCTCTTCTTTTGGCTCTTCTTCTTTTGGCTCTTCCTTAACTTCTTCCTTGGGCTCTTCAGTAGGCTGTTCTTCCTTCACTGGTTCACTAGGCTCTTCTTTTGCCTCTTCGGTTTTTTCCTCCGAGACTTCTTCTTTTTCGTCAGCCATGGTAATCAAAACCTCCTTTGCTATTTTTTTAACGAATTGTGCGAAGCGGTCATCCGCTTCAGTGTTGTTAATGTAAGCCGTCTTCACGGCGGGCTCTACAACAATACTAAAATTCTTGTAGAGATACTGTTTTACTCCTTTATTTTTTTCATCAAAATCGACATCAAGTTTGGCTGAAATTCCCCATTGGCTTCCCGGATAAGCAATCTTGTTTGCAGTATCCAAATCTACAATATATAAATCTCCAATAAGGTCTTTGCCAGCCTTGTGAATGTTTTTGACATCGCCAACCCACGTGGCTGCTCCACCCCTAATAAACCCTGCCACGCTGTCGGGCGTGCCGTCATAATGGTCAAGAAATAATGATGTCACTTGCGTGTTGTTCCAGTCTGTTTTCTCAAATGCATCATTGAAGTTCGGTTCGTCATAAAAATAATCTTTCCATTTCCCCTGACTGAAGAGAACTTGGTCTTTAAGAACGTAAGCGGTAACTTCAAAATCTTTAATGTCTTTTTCCTTGACTTTTGTCAGTTCTTGTGTAACTGTCAGTTCGCGGGTTAACATTAAGAGAGTTAATTGTTTATTCGAGTTTAAATATATTATCGTTGAATGTCGAACCCCTTTCCGTTAAATGAGGTTTAAATCTCTTCTGCAACGATAAACAGTGTTTTTAGAACAACTTGCGTGTTCTGCTATTTCAGAATAAGAATCGCCTTCAATCGCGCCTTCTATGATGATTTGTATTTGTTCGCCGGTCATCTCAAGTGCGCCTTTCGGTCTTCCTTGTTTCATAACATCTCCTGACCAGACTTTAATTGTTTTCTATATTCGGGCCATTTCTCGGTGTCATAGTGATTATCTTCGAGTGCCCCAATCACAAAAGCGTGCATCCACCAGCCCTTAACTATGTTTTCGTTGATTCTTTCTTTTGTTGGTTCAACGTGGTCCATGGATTTAAGACCTATCATTTTACTAAGCCATTTGGTTGCTGTCTTCATTTTCGTCATTCTATCTGGTGAACTGCCACCATATCCGCTTGTGGCTTTAATGTCTGCAACCCATTCTTCTGCTACTTGTTCGGGAACAACAATATCATACAATCTCATTTCTCGGACTTGTAAATCCCAATTACCTTTCACTCCGGTTTTATCGCCACGGCCTGTTTCGATATTTCTTTTTGTGAGCCATTGCTTAAATTTTTCGTGGTTGGTCGCCAACCCATCAACTAATACCAGTAAATGCATTATTTCCCATCCTCTTCTTTCGGTTCTTCCTCTGGTTCTTCCGGGGGTTTTTCTTCTGGTTCCTCTTTTGGTTCTTTTGGCTTGGCTTTAGAAAGAGTGTATGGAAGCCCCTCCCAACCAAACACCTTTTCTTTTAAACCGTTCAAATCGTCTTCTGTTATCAAGCCAATGCTGGAATATTTTTCTAGTCTAACAGAAAGCTCGCTTAAATCTTGAAGTCCTACTGGTTCCCATTCAAATCGCGGAACGGTTTTTATGCCGTGTTCTTCTGCTACTTTCTGGAACAAGATTTCTTCGTATTGGAAAGCCACCTTTTCTCGCATGGAATTGATTGTTCTTTCAAAATCAAGGTTTTGGTAGATGAGTGTTTGCCTGTTCGTATCACTTCCAAGACCCGTTAAGAGTGGCTTGGGTATTCCAAGACCCGATATTTGCAGGTCTGTTAAGAAACTGATTTGGTCTATGACTCCTTTTAATGCCCATCGGGCTTCTTGTATTTGGAAATCAATGTAATATGGGAATGCAGCGCACTTGGTTCGGTTGATTCTTTGCAGGGCGTTGAAAGCGCTTTGGACTTCTTCTTTGCTTGGTTCGTGTTGCAGGTCTCCGACTTTCATGTATTTTATCGGGAAGCCGACTTGCTGGACTGCTTCAGCATATCCTTGTATGATATTAAGCTTCCATTTGGTTATGTTGTAAACTGGCTCGACTACCCCTACTCCATAGTATCCTTGCCCGACATCATAGAAACGTAGGGGAAATATCTGGTCTGCTTTGAACTTGACTTCATCTGTTTCAAATCCCGAATATGGTAGTTTTTGAACGTACCCAACCGGGTTTTTGTGTTTGTCTACTTTTATTTGGTTGTTTTCTTTTTGATAGTCCATTTGTTCTGGACTGATATTGGCTAGTCCGACAGTCTTTCCTTTTTGTTTGATGAGTTCTTGATAGCTTTCTCCGTAAATCGTGGTGTTGCCTAGTGCTTCTACTAGCTCGTGATGAAAGTTTGAGTTGGCAATCCACTCTTTCCAAAATTCTTCGTCTCCATCAAACCTAAGAGCATAAGTTGGAATAAGGTTTTGGTAGGTTGTGACTGCTTTAAAACAAACTGGGTCTAAAAGATAGCATGAACGTAATTCTTTTCTGTCAATGCGTGTCATGTCTAGTTGGGGGCGTTCACTGACTCTAATGCCTTGTGATACTTCGGGCATTAAAAACTCGGCATTCCCGCGTCTGTTATTATAAAGGGCGTTTCTTATTGACGGCATACTCTAATCCACTCTGTTAATTCTTCTCTGAAATACCACCACGCGATTCCACTAGCTAGGATAGTCGGGGGGTTGAAGGGAAAGCCAGTAAATATTGTTAGGACTATGTTAATCAAAAACCCGTTGAATAAAACGTATTGTAGTGCAGATAAGAAAGGATGTAGATGTCTAACTTTTTTTTCGTTTTGTGGTGCGAGCAGGTCTTTCAAATTTGCGATGAAATCCTTTAGTCTGAGTCGTTTGCGGTTAAAGCTTCCCTCTATCACTTTTATCTCTTTTTTTAGTGAAGCGTGGAGATTGGTTGGCATAACTTTATTAATACCCCCTGTTATCCTATTTAAAGCTTTCGGTCATCCAATTGATATAAGCCCGTAATCCGCTTTTGATGAGGATTTCGGTTGGCGTTCTCGGAGAACAAAAAGTCCGTCATCTTGAGCATCTTTCCCTCCCGAATCTGTCACAACAACAGCCGAATGCCCGCTCCTACGCAGGTGTTTGAGTGGTTTTACTGCTAGGGCAAGGCTCATTGAAATATCGGGGTGTCTGCCAAAACTCTTGTAAGTTAATTGGCCCGTGTTGGTCGTTGCTGTGCCAAGAGCAGTTAATTCGTCTATTAGGATATCTGTCAATTGCATTGTTCTCCCACTCTCCCGGTTTCTCGGAATCTTGATTTTGTCAGCATCAAACAAGCTAACAAGGTTATTCAGCAAGTCCAAACGGGAATTAGCTGCAAAACTATATCCCCTAACGGGAAGCCCCTCCATTCTAAGTTCTTGCACCATGGCTTCTCCAAAAGTAGATTGGTCTAACAAAATCTGTTGTGGATTGTATTTGTGGCACAATCGAGTCAATAACAGCTTTTGGTTTTGAATGTGTGCTCCCTGCATCCTGTGAATATCTCTGATGATGGCTTGTTGTTCATCTTGTTCTATTATCGTGAATACCGTGTAGTCTGCGCTCTTTTTTTGGCTGATGGCGAGGTCACATCCAATAAAATAAATCCCCCTTTTAACTGGACTACCGAGAGAATGGCGTGGCAAAAAATTGCGTTCCAGTGTTTCAATTGGAAGTAACTGGGTTTCTAATGGAATTTTCTTGCACATATATTCTCGTTCAAACGATAAAGCGCCAATTTCAATTTTTATCTCGTTTAAACGCTCACGCCCATATCGTGCTTCCCATAGTGCTTCATTGGTCTTGGGGTCTAATGCTGAATATTCCAAGTGATGATATTTTTCGTTTCTCATTAAATCCGCGAGAAGGTCTTGGTCTGTCATCGGTGTTCCAATGGCGGCTATTTTTGTGGTTGGTTGGACTGCTTGGCTGATAGCACTCACGAACACGTCTTTGTCGTCAAACAAGCTGATTTCATCGCAAATTATGTAATCTGCGTGGACTCCCCTGACGTTCTGCGTGTTCGGTCTTACTAGAATGGTACAATTGCTTTCCGTGTCTATCTCAGTTTTAGTCCATGAAGCATTAGAATCTTGTGGCACTAAAACCTGAAGGTGTTCATTGGAAAGCATTGTGTTTTTGATTTCTTTGAGTATGAGCTTGGATTGGTCCATTGTATTGCTGACAATCAAAATGGTCTTGTTTTTTTGGTAGGCACAAATCCATAGGGGAAAGGTTACTCCAAATATCGTCGTATTGTGGGAGACTATTCCATCTATTATATGATTATGATGCCTCTTGACTTCCAGCCCAAAAGTCTGTTTTTTACCGATATGTTCTATTGATTTGATTGTATCCCACCGAATATCATTATCTTTTAATTGCTTGAGTTTTTTATTGGTGGATTCTATCCCAATCAATCGTTTTAGCTTGTTTTGTGAAACATCATGTATAGTATCAATTCTAATACCATGTTTTTTTCTGAATTGCCAAGGCGTGTGCTCAAGCGTGTTCTTGACCAAATCATATGGAATTGTATCTATGTTAGAATGCTCTTTCGTTTTTTCGAGGATTTGACGAACAGGATATTCTTTTTGTTCTAAGATATTAGCAAGAAAATCAAGTCGATTGGTTTTACTTCCAATGACAACCACCTGATAATTGAGCCGTCTTAATGTCTTATGGGAATAAATAGAAGTGTTAATCCCAAAAAAAGTCAATAAAGTTTGCACTTGTTGAGCCAAGATTTTAGAAGATGTGCTGTATGATATATCCACAGTTCCTCGATGGTTTACATTTATTGTCCCATCACATCGCCAAAGACATGAAAGAAATAACCTGATTTGTTCTTTTGGAGAACAAAAGATATCAGAAGGCACTTGTTTTTCGTATGCATATTTTTCATATATCCCCTCTTTTTTCAAGAATCGGAGTAACCGTGTTTGTTTTCCGCGGGGATTGTTTATGCCTCTTATCCTAAAATCACCTGGTCTAGAATCTAGTGGAACCATCTCTGATTTTAACGTGTAGAGCGCTTCACCCATATCTTGTTGGATTTCTTTGTTACAATTCGTAAACTTTGTGTTGCCTTTTGTTAATCCCCCTTCAGCAATAAGATAAGCTAATATTCTAATCTTTGCATCTGTGTATTTTCTTTTTGTTCCTTGACGTGCAATTTGTCTGGGTACTACAAGCCTATCTTTTTCTTGAAGCCCCGTTCCAATTGATTGCCACCCTCTAGCCGTGAAAAATGGGTGGTTTTTTGTAACACGGGTTATTCTCCCAGAAGCTAAAGCAATCTGGTATGTTTCTTTTATTCCATTATCTATTATTTGTGTTATAATTGAGGGAACTATTTTGTTATCAGAAGCAAGACTCAATATCTGGTCACCTGGCTGGCACTCTTCTATCTTCTTGGTTTTCCCATTTAACAATTGAACTTGTGCTCCCTCACAACAACATTTGCCATGTCCTCTTGGAGCTGTCACTACAAGACGAGAATAATCATTTAAAGCGTTGAGCCATTCAGCGTGGAACGGTTGGATGTCTAAGCCCATTATCTTGTCTGCGAAAACCACGGGGTCAAACTTGGCTGCAATAAAGTTTTCTGTTTCCATCATATAAACAGATTGCTCGTGTGGCATATATATATCTTTCGTTAATTTCCGAAATCGTTTATATATCTTTCGGGTTTATCGGAAAGGCCATAACAAAAGATTTATATACCGACTTCAACACAATGTAACACGGAAGAAGTTTCAGCCTCACTGACTTTCTTCCAGGAAGCTCTCAGCAAAACAGAACAGCTGGTTTGGGGGCTTCCAACATCATGCGGGTATGGTTCAACAGCAGAATTCTTGGCTTCCAACCAAGCGATGTGGGTGCAATTCCTGCTACTCGCATATAAATGGTGAAAACATGGAATTTAAACCCCCTTCCAAAGAAATTCAGACCAAGATGATTGATGAAGCGGCTCAGACCATCTGTGGATTATACAGGCACGGCTGGACAACTCCCGAAATAATGAACATCACCAAGTATATTATCGCTCTCGAGCTTGCTGTAAATTATTCTAATGAGAGTCTTGACAACGTAACCAAGTTCACTCGCTCTTTCGGAGATGCTTGTGCGAAACAAACAATCGTGTTCAGGGGCATCAAACCACGACAAAAGACAGATAGAGAGAAAACAATAGAGGAATGGAAATGATATCACCAGAAGCATTAATCGGTTTTTTAGTGGACGGGGGCTACACAGAAATTCATCATATATCCAAACTACCAGAAAACAAAATAGAAATAGTATTAGAGGGGGGGGAAAAAGCATGAGTAAAAAGAAATTGAAGTTATTTGTGTGGGAAGGAGATGGGGTCTTAACAGACTATTCCAGTGGGCTCGTGTGTGTCCTAGCATATGACTTCCAAGAAGCCCTAGAAAAACTCAATGAAAAGTGTAGTTTTTGCACTCAACAAATGCCAATACACAAATACAAAGTGATAACAAAACCAGAAGCGTTTTATTGTTGGGGGGGGAGTTAGAATGCAATTAACTCCAGATGAGAAAAAAGCGATACTGTGGCATTTGAACAGAGGAAAAAAATACGCGGCAAACGATGGCTTCAAAACAAACGTTCACCCGATAACATTTTTCGCGGACTTGGAAACCGCTTGCGATAAACTGATAGAGGAACTAAAATGACTATGCTTGGTTTCGGAAGCAAAACGGCCACAAAGTATGTTCCAGACATGAAGGGACTCATACTCGAAGAAATAAAGTGCCAGACAATGAGAGAATGGAGCGAACACTGGGCGAAACTCACGCCTGGAGACACACTTCAGTTGTATTGGAAGCCAAGAGTCAAAAAACAGTGGAAGCGAATACCGAATCCACCTCCAAGTTTAGCTAATTGGAGAAATATACTCCATGCTGGTGATAACATAGAACACAATGAAACATTATATCATCCACCTGATGGTCATTTCAAGCTCATAACATTATGGGATACCACAGAAGAGAGATGGTTCAAGCAGGTTGGTGGTTGTGAATTTCTCGGAAAAGCAGAAGTCACGGAACTCTTCACAATAGAACTTTGGAAAGACGGGGGGCTGCGTTTGATGTACGGGAGTGCATATCACAATTCTCCAAGCAAAATCATAGAAAAAGGTGGAGGCATAGAAGAAATCCTTGAAGACCTTGCTTTTCGTGACGGCTTCCGAGATGGTGAACACTATGACAGTGATTTATCTCTTCTGAATCAACTCTGTGACATTTATGGAGAGAAACGTCCACCCCACACCCCTTTGTCAGGTGTTGAAAAGATGTTCAAGTTTTTTGACGAAACCTACGGACTTGAAGAACCTAAACAGTTCGTGGTAATACGATGGAAGTGAAAAAAACATGGCGCTAGAATTTGATGAAAACGGTCTAGTAGACAGAAAAAAACTAGACAAGAATGAACTGAAAATATTTATTGCATTCCTCAAAAGCGAACAACATCGACACGAACAAGATATCAGAGATATACAAGAAGATATAAAGGTGATGAAACAATGCCTGAAAAAGCAAGCCTAGCAAAATACAAGCGGTTCAAAAACCGCATACACGGGAACAAGGGGTTTTGGCATAGCTGGTATCAAACCGAAACCGCAGCAATAAAAAAGGAGCTGAAGGAAAATGGAGTTAAATTCAAAGACTAAAAAAACAGAATTTTGTTGCGGCTACAAAAAAACCACAAAAAAAGGTGAAATACATGGACTTTAAAATAGTATATTGGCTAGACGCGGTTTCCTACCAAAGCGACACGCCAACACCCGAAAAACTAAAGCCAGCAGAAAAAATAACCATAGGACACTTATATCACAACACCGATAAAATCGTGACAACAGCAACCGAATGGGATGTAAAAGACGAACAGCCCTCAGACTGGACTGTAATTCCCAAACCACTCATCACAAACATGAAAACACTGGTGGTAAAATGAAAACCAAGTACGACCAAGATGACGAAAGCAGTGAAGAAACACAAGAAGACGCAAGAGTACAACAACAACAAGGCGAAACACTAAGAAGAATACAAGCAAACGAAAAAGAGGAGAAGTGAGTGGGACTTGAAACGGTTGACGGAAAGAATTTTTGGCTTAAGAGTGCTATCACCTGCCCTTTCAAGCCTTTTGGGAAAGTTAAGCATAAATGTATTCGTTGTCGTGAAACCATCCCACAGCAATATCTTTTTTGTTTGAAACTGAATAAAGGAATCGTTCTCAAAGAGGATTTGCGGGAACTGCTGAAAGAGAACATTAAGTTGTATCAATTTAAAATGGTAAAGCTTCGGGACAAGCCTCATATGAATGAGAATCAAAAAGTATCACAAAGAATTTATTGGAACGGGAAAATAGATAAAAATAAAGAGTTGCTTGCCGAGCTTGGAAAGGAGGAGAAGTAGATGAAACCAACTAGCGGAAAAGCGTTGACGGAAAAAACGAAGGAAATAATAGAGAATAACCTCAATTTTGGTATAGGTATAGACATAAACAAAAAGACATATGACTTAATTGAAAGAGGGACAACCTTGAGTAAAGAGGATTTGCGGGAATGGCTCCTTCTAGAACTTCAAAAGCCAGAAAGTGAGAGATATAATGAAAGGAGTGGTTTAAGTCATGTCTTGCATATGCTAGACCATCCAGAAAAGGAGGAGAAGTGAATGACAGACCCCTTTTCGCGGAAAAGCGTTCACGGAAAATGTAAGTGTTGTCATGGTACGGGTGTCCAGTATAACATTAAAACTGGTTTGAAACAGGTATGTCCTTGTTGTGGTGGTAGTGGGAAGAAAAGAAAGATGTTTATGGTGAGATAAAGGAGGTCGAGTGGATGATTAGAGTGGGTTGGACTTGTGGTGTGTGTGGCAGGTTTGTTTCTGATGTTCACAGGTTTTGTCCATTTTGTAATCCTGTTGGGATTGATAGAAGCAGCGGAAACATCAAAGAAGAAGAGGAGGAGAAGTAAATGAAACTTAACATATGTTATGCTGGCAAGAATAGAGTTGTAGAAGTAGATTATCCCTTTGTTGCATTAGAGGATTTGCGGGAATGGCTCAAAGGGGCTTCGCCCCTTTTGAAACCCCACCAAAAAGCAATGATAAACTGGACACCTTTGAAATCATATAATAGGGGTTATAATAAACTAAAAGAAGAGTTGCTTGCCGAGCTTGAGAGTTTGCCAGCTTCTAACGCTGACAAACAAAAGGAGGAGAAGTAATGAAACTGTTAAAAGTAGGTTCAAAAGCAATTTTGATAGAGAAAAAAGACGGAACTAAAAAGAAGTTTCCAGTTACAGAAGCAGTGGCAAAATACGCTAGTGCTAAAATTCCAGTAGGAAGTGTTATTAAAGCAGTGTTTGAGAATAATGAAATTACTAAATTAACTACTTATCAAAATAACAGCAATGCAGGTGGAGGATATAATAAAGGTGGATATGATAAGGGAGTGAAAAGATTTGGTGGATACAAACTTCTTGAAAGAGATGTATTTAAATCAGTTGCCACTATTGTTGCTGGAACTGAAGGTGTAAATTTTAAAAATGTAGAAGAAGTAACTTTAAGTTTATATAATAAGATTTTTGCAGTGATTTCTGTAAAGGTTGCTAAAGAAGGTGGACAAAAAAATGATGTGGATGATTTAGATGTTGGTGATGATTTAGGAGAACTTCAAGAAGAAGATTTAGGTG
>Ga0207997_1002102_pt1 | contig 10177 bp, 11 predicted proteins | sample AntAceMetag02UKN_FD_184777 | JGI IMG/M metagenome (GOLD analysis project Ga0207997, IMG submission 184777) | Saline lake microbial communities from Ace Lake, Antarctica - Antarctic Ace Lake Metagenome 02UKN (SPAdes) (version 2) | ecosystem: Environmental > Aquatic > Non-marine Saline and...
CGGTGCTAAGATAAACTAGTTTTTTTAGTGAAGAAATCGAAAAAGTATTTTTTTAGTAGGATTTTGTAAAAAGTATTTTTTTAGTAGGATTTTGTAAAAAGATATTTTTTTAGTGAAGAAAGCAAGAAAGTATTTTTTTAGTAGGATTTTGTAAAAAGATATTTTTTTAGTTAGTTATTGTAACTCTTACGAAAGTCTTACAAATATGGATGAAAAGCTTTCACCAATAGCGGCTGCAATATACTTGAAAACCAAATACACACAAAATGTAACGGTTGATTCGTGGAAGGCAAACTTTTGCTCTTTTTCCGTGCGCGCGTCTAGTGGTGTGTGGACTCCCTATTTGTGGCTTAAGCAAGTCTCACAGCTAATCATTGATGGTTTTGCTAATCCTGATATTGATATAGTTATTTTGAATGCTCCCCCTCGCAATGGGAAATCATTTACTTTTACAACTTACTTTCCTCTATGGTTAATGGAAAAAGATATAACGCAAAGAATCATGATCGTTACTTACTCCCCAACATTGTCAAAGAAATCAGCGCGAATAATTCGGGATACGTTATCAACAAATGATGAACTAGATACAAACGTTAGCAAAAAGGCAAGTGCCGTTTCGTTTTTTGAAACGGTTGACCGGAATGGCGATGCACATGGCGGACACCTTTTAGCGGTGTCTATTCGTGGCGGAATAACGGGGCTAGGTGGCGATGTAATTATTATCGATGATCCAACAAAGAATAGCACGGAGGCTTTTTCGGAAGCGCATAATCGGGAGTTGCGGGATATTTTTGAAACGTCAATAATGACACGGCGTGAACCTGGGGCAAAGATGCTTTTTTGTGGTACGCGGTGGAATGAAAAAGATTTCACTGCTTATCTTTTAAAGGGTTTTGAGGGCCGATGTTTGCACATTAACTTACCCGCATTAGCGATGGACGATGATATTTTAGGACGAAAAAAAGGGCAAGCATTATGCCCTGAAAGATTTGATGAAAAAGCGCTAGAGAAGATTAGGAATAATTACAAAGACGCAAGGTTTGATGTTTTTTCAGCCATGTATCAACAGCAACCAAAAGCGTTAAGCGGAAATATCATTAAAGATAGCTGGTTAACTAATCACTATTATCAAGAGATTGATTTAAGTAGGTTTGCGCGAATTATTACATCATGGGATTTGACGTTTGGAAATACCGGTGCATCTTTTATGGTCGGCCAAGTCTGGGGGGAATTAGTTATTGCGAGACATGCAATAGATAGATCAAAGGATATCATCCATTATTATTTGATCGAACAAGTTAGGCGAAAGTTAGAATACCCGGATGCAAGAGATTTAACAAGGGCAACGTGCAAGCGATACGAAACGGCATTTATGCACGTTATTGAAAACAAGGCGAACGGAGCCGCGACGATTTCAGAACTAAAAAACGAGATTAAAAACATGCATCCATTTAACCCTGTGGGAAGTAAAGAGGACAGGCTCGACGCGGTTTCGCCGTTGTTCAAGGATGGATGTGTTTTCTTGCCCGATTCAATCATTGCAGAATGGGTACCGGATTATGTCGCCAGGCTATGCTCATTTCCTAGCGTTGATTTTGACGATGAAATTGATACGACTTCACAAGCGCTTTTATTCTTACGCGGTGATGTCAAAAAGAGCAATGCTATCACAATAAATAACCTTGACAGCAACATGCTAGGAAGTGCTACAATGAATAACGATTGGGGAATGTAGGTTATTCTAGCTAAAAGGAATTGATAAAAATGGGCGATATCAGTTATACAGAGTTAGGTGTCACTGGGACTACGGACGGCTTTTCCCTGATAACGAATGAATTTCTTTTTGCGCTAAAAGGCGAAAACGGCAGGCGCAAATATAATGAAATGCGATTAAACGATCCGGTTATTGGATCAATACTTTTTACAATTGATATGTTGATTAGGTCTGTGCGTTGGGATTTGGCCGCACCAAATGAAGAAAAAGAATCGTTCGAGATTAGAGACTTTGTTAATAGTTGTATGCATGACATGCAATATCAATGGACCGATTTTATTAGCGAAGTTTTGGAAATGTTACCGTTCGGTTTTTCGTTCTTTGAAACCGTTTATAAGCAACGGTTAAATAACAAAGAATTTTCATCGAAGTACAGTGATGGAAAAATCGGTTGGAAAAAGTTTGGCATTCGCCCGGCAATAACTTTGGACCGTTGGAAGTTTAATGATTCAGGCGATGTGATTGCATTTATTCAAAACATGCCTAGTGGTGGATTCGTTGAAATCCCGATTGAAAAAGGATTGTTGTTTAGAACGACAATCAAAGGCGGAAATCCAGAAGGCCGGTCAATCTTGCGAAACGCTTATCGACCTTATTATTTTAAGACAAAATTTGAAGAGATTGAAGGGATAGGAATTGAACGGGATTTAGCTGGTTTGCCAGTGGCTGAAATCCGATCTGATTATTTAGCAACGGATGCGCCCGCCGATAAAAAAGCGCTCGTTGTTGCAATCAAAAAGATCCTAATGAATATCAGGTTGAATCATCAGGCTGCGATTGTTTGGCCGATTGAGTTAGACGACAACGGGCATGAAACTCTTAGGTTAAAACTTTTAACTTCCGGCGGTAAAAGAGAGTTTACCCTTGATCCTATTATCAGCAGGCATAACCGTTTAATCGCAATGACATGCCTCGCTGATTTCATTTTATTAGGACATGAAAAAGTTGGTTCTTTTGCATTGTCAAGCGATAAAACCGCCTTATTTGTTAGCGCGTTGGGCGCGTGGTTAGGATCAATTTCCAGCGTTATAGAAAACAATGCTATTCCTAGTTTGCTAAGGTTGAACGGTTATATGGACCCTGGAAATTATCCTAACTTAATTCACTCCGATATTGAATCGCCGAATTTAACCGAATTAGGTACGTTCATTTCTTCGCTGTCTGGACTAGGCATTGACCTAACGGACCTTGAAACTGAAAATAAGTTAAGGTCTATCGCTAATTTGCCGACTATCACGGATGACAAATAATGATAAGCAAGCGAAAATATAACAAAGATAAAACGAGGGTTTTTGATTTGAGCAAGGCAACCGCAGAATCAAGGGCGGTAAATCGTGCTGCTCAAAAATTGGTAACTAGCAACGAGAAAAAGTTAATCGCAACTGTTGAACATTCAATAACATTAGTAAGAAATCAAGTTAGAATAACTCAGTTAACATCTATGATAACAGTTGGGGATGTTGGCAAGGCTACAGAATATGCAATTTCGTTTGTTGGTGAATTTAGCAACGAAATAGAATCGATATCTAAACCGCTTTTAGAAACGTTTATGAGCGCTGGCGAACTTGAAACGGTAAATGTTAATTTATTGTTAGCAAAGCATCGACCAAAAGCCGGTCGAATGATCTTTGACTCAGGCGACACAAAAGCCGCTGAATTTATGAGGAAAAAAACTCTTAAATCTATCAAGCAAATAACCGATGGATCAAGGGCCGCGATCAAAGACATTCTAAAAAAGACCGTGGGAGTTGAGGCTGAATATACTCCGATCAAAGCAGCGCGGTTAATGAGGGAATCGATAGGGCTTAACGAACGTCAAGCAAACGCCCTGGAAAAGTTCAGGGGAAAATTAGTTAAGCAGGAATTATCTGACAAAGTAATCAATAAAAAGGTTGAACGATATTCAACTAAATTAATTAATGCAAGAGCAAAGAACATAGCTCGGACTGAAACTTCGCAAGCCGTTTCTAACGGCCGCAAACAATCATGGGAACAAGCGCAAAAAAAATATGCGCTTGACAATGAAAAAATAGAAAGAACTTGGACAACGGCGAAAGACGATAACATTTGTGAAATATGTGAAGAAATGGACGGTAAGAAAATATTCGGAATTGATGCAGTTTGGACCTTGCCAACCGGTGAACAAACAGCCGTAGCCTTTGCACATAATCTTTGCCGTTGTTCTGAAAACGTAGTTTATAAAGGGTGGTAAAATGATAGATGAAAAGCTAGCGTTAATTCACGCTCTACATTCAACATTATTTGATGAATTAAAAAAACAAGAGTTATCTATTGATGATGATGAATTGAGCAATGCCTTGTTTGATGTAATAATCAACTCTAGCCCATCAAAAGAATACGTTTCCGAGATACTGGGTAGGATCAAAGAACTCCCGGCATGGCTGAAAAATGAAATCATAACTACATCAAGAGCAAAGGCTGGTGGAAAGTCAAGCAATCGGAAGCCGGAAAAGTTAACGACGATTGGCAAGATTGCATTAGCTGCGTTATCTGATATTAAGTTAAACGAGTTGACTAAAGCGGAATTGCAAGAAGCGTTTGAATTGGTTGAGCGATCTTACGCCGAAAAACTAATTGACAAGAGCGAAGATTATTCAGACGAAGTAACATTAGCTAAGAAGTTAATTAGTGAAATGGATGTTAAGAAATCGAAGCCAAAAGAAACGAACAATAAAAAGTATTCAATTCTTGCCGCTATTTTAAAGACGACCGCTAGCGGCGAAATTGAAAAAGCATTTATTGAAAAACATAAGGACGCAATTTATGATAACGCTAAATTGTTCCTTGCGGGAAATGCCGGATTCTCGGTTAGCGTTTCGCCGCTAGAAAAAGATGCAGCGGTCCTGTGTGTAAAGAATGATGGAAAGTTTTCAAGCTATCAATTATTTGAGGATAATAAAGTTATTCCGCTATTGGCTAAAATGGCAGGGATAAAAAATAGCTGCATTGTTTTGGACGATAGATTGGATGAAAAAATAATTAATGGTTTAGACGATGAAGATTTGTTTAACTATCTAGCTAAGGGACTCGCAGAATCTAAACCGGACTTAACTTTTGATATCCTCGAAAAAAGTGAAGAGCGACAAATTGTTTACGGCGTTGTTATGGAGCCGGAAGCAACCGACACTCACGGCGAAGTCGCAAGCGCTGATGTGATCGAACAATTAGCGCATGATTATTTGATGAACAGTCAGACGATAAAGTTACAACATATAATCCCAACATCGGGAGCTAAAATCATTGAATCATATATAGCGCCGATGGATCTTAAGATAAATGGCAACGATGTTGTCAAGGGCTCCTGGATTATGGCGATGAAAGTTCTTGACAATGATATATGGGAAAATATAAAAATAGGTAAGTACACGGGGTTTAGCATCCACGGTATTGCAGTAAGGGAGCCAATCAATGGATAAAAAGAAAAGTGATAAGGCGAAAGATAGAATTGTCAAGGGGTTACTTGATGAAATATCACTTGTCAAAAAAGGTGCAAATAGATGGAAATTTTTGTTAACAAAATCAGATGAAGGGATTGAAAAAATGGATAAAGAAAAACTTTCGGCATTGCTTTCTATGGTAGAGAAAGCGGATATCTTAGATGAAGATATGGAAAAACTTATTTCAAAGGCGGATATCAGCGATGAAGCAAAGGGCGCTATTTTAAGCGCTATTAAAATGCTTAAAGCCTATGAAAAAGAGATTCCAGCGGCTGTGATTAAAGGGTTGTCGGATATGTTGGGGGCCGATGAAGAGAAGAAAGAGGAAGTTTCCGAGAAAAAGAAAGAGGAAGCGCCGGAAATTAAAAAAGAATACAAATTAGGTTCCGTCATTAAAGCGGATGGTACGCTTGACACTGATAACGTTCCAAAAGAAATGATTAGCGCCGTAACCGAATTGTATGAACTGCAAAAAGCACAGGCTAAAAAGCAAGCGGATTTTGAGGCGCTAGTAACTGCGCAAAAGATGGAATTGAAAAAAGCAGAGGTTCTTTCTAAGGCCGCAAAGCTTGACAGCATCCCGGATAATAAGGAACTAGGAAATGCGCTTTTCAATATTGAGCATGGCACCGACGCCGAAAAAGCTAGTGGTATCGCCGTAATTATGAAATCGCTGGATGCAGCGAATGAAATTGTTAAACAAGGCGCGATCTTTAAAGAAGTCGGTTCTAGCCTTGAACAAAATAACAATTCGGCATGGGGTGAAATTTGTAAAAAGGCCGAAGCTTTGATTGAAAAATCAACTGAGGCTTTAGCCGGACCGGAAGCACGTCAATTGGTTATGGACAAAGAGCCGGAACTTTACATTAAATATCTTACCGAACAAAAAGAGCTTAGTAAATAACCTCTATTTTAAATAAGGAGAAAGTTTATGTCTAGTATTAATGATGATGGTCGATTCCTTGCCGGGGTTGACTTGTCGAGCCACCAGTATTGCGCGGTTATCTTGGACGCTAATAATGTTTGGCAGGTCTGCGCAGCCGGAAAAGCAGCCGGCGGGATTTTGCAAAACAAACCGAAGCTAGGCCAGGCCGCAAGTGTTCGGCGGTTTGGTGTTTCGCTCGCAAAAACTGGCGGTACATTTGCCATTCCTGCATCGTTGGTTGTAGGTGCAGGGGGTACGCTGATTGAAACGAGCGGAAACTATGTAAATACACTAGATACTAGCGCGGTGGACCCCGTTCAGGGGGAGTTTGTCGTCGCTACGGCAGATCAAGTGTCCGGCGCGGCGGACACTGTTGTAAACGTATTCATTAATCTCATGGGCGCGATTCCGTTTTAACCTTTAATTGAGTCAAAAAAGATGACTTTATTTTTCGCAATTATCATAAGGAGTTTTGAAAATGAATCCACAACCGGGCGACCTTCACGTTAATAAACCGCTTACCGACGTATGCGTTAGTTACATGCAACAAGATGATCATTTTGCATACTGGAAGCTCTTCCCGCCGGTCAGCGTTCAAAAGCAAAGTGATATCTTTGCCGTATTTCCGAAAGGTGCGTGGTTTCGCAACGATGCTGAATACCGCGCTAATGGCACGGAGTCGGCTGGTGGTCAAGGGTTCGATGTCGATTTGTCGAAGACTTATTATTGTAATATCATTGGTCGCCATTACGATGTTAGTGATAATCAACGAGCTAATTTTGACAATCCGATATTCGACCCCGAAAAAAATGCGACTAAATTTGTTAGCGCAAAACTGATGCTAGCGGCGGAAGCTAGTTTTGCAGCTAAGTTTTTCGCTGCTGCATTGTGGTCAAATAACCCCGTTGGCGGGGTTAGCGGCGGCGGAACTGACTTTGTTTTTTGGAGTGATTATGTTAACTCTGATCCGATTGCAGATGTTGACGTATGGAAAAACGCGATTCTTAATGCAACTGGCAAGGAACCAAACCGCCTTTTGATTGGCAATGATGTTTGGTTGATTCTTAAAAATCATCCCGCCATTCTTGCGCGAATGAGTGTCACCCAACAGCGGACTCTTACTGTGAAACTAGTCGCGGAAATTTTAGAGCTTGACAAGTTGGTTGTTGGCAAGTCAATTTACAACGCGGCTGCAATTGGTGCGACCGATGACATTAAACCGTTCTATACAAAAGACGCTCTTTTGACGTATAGTAACCCGAACGATAAACCGGATATCAATGATCCGAGCGCTGGTTATTCGTTTGTTTGGGCCGGTCGTTTGGGATCAAACAATCAAGGCGCGCGGATTAAAAAGTTCCGCATGGAACATTTGACAGCCGATCGCGTGGAGGGCGAACTATGTATTGATCAAAGAATTGTTGCCTCTGATTTGGGCGTTTTCTTTAACGGCGCTATTGCTCCTTAATGTTACATTTGGAAAGAGGGCGGATTTTTGCCCGCCCTCTTTCCTTCGAGGTTATTTAATATGTCATTTTCTTATGATCCTACTTTATCAAATACCGTTTCTAAAATTAGGTTTCGCATTGGTGATAAATCAGAGCCCGCGTTATTAACCGATGAGGAAATCTTAGCACAATTTGATATGTGTTCATCTAATATCGACGAAACGAGCGCTGTTCTTTGCGAAAACCTAGCGGCTGAGTTTGCAAAAAAGTGCGATCAGTCTGTCGGCAGTGTAAGCATTAACTACTCGCAATTATCCGTTAGATTTTCAGAAATTGCAGCATCGATAAGACGATCAACGCAAAAAAACGCAGTTGGCATCCCATGGTTAGGCGGATCAAGTATTGATGAAATGGAGACCGAAGCGGAAAGAACCGACATCAACCAACCTAATTTTGTTATTAACATGATGAAAGATCAATAATGGCCGTATCGACAAAAGTGGATAGATCAAAACTTAATTGGTTATTGAAACAAATAGCTTTGCTGAAATATGCTCATTGTTTGGTTGGCATTTTTAGTCCTGAAATTGCTGCTTATGCGATCATCAATGAATACGGTACGAAGCCCGGAACGAAACCAAAAATCCCGGAACGCTCCGTTTTTCGCGCAACAATTACAGCGAACAGAAAAAAATATACTAGCGTTCTTAGGGAAGGTGTCGGCAAATTAATTACTCAGGACACGACGGCCGAAAAGATTTTGATTAAGTTAGGCTCGATAGTTGAAACTGATATTAAAAACGCAATGACAGATATTAGAACACCAATGAATGCTGATTCCACAATTGAACGCAAGGGATTTGATAATCCTTGGATCGAAACGGGCGCGGCGAGAAATAGTGTAACAACGAAAGTCTTTACCTAATGTTAAGTTTACTTGATATCAAAATGTTATCGACAATAGTTATTAGGAGCTATGAACCACCAACCACTGTTAAAGGTAGAGTCGTAAAAGGCGACTATGCCGACACTTCGATTAGTGCGGTTGTTCAAACGTCAAGCTATAAACAACTTTTAAATTTGCCCGCTGATTTACAAAAGACAAAAGCAGCGATAACTATTTGGTCCGATGTTGCCCTTAAAGTATCCGATGAAAAAACAAATGATGTTTCAGATGAAATAATTCATAACAAAGAAACATATACAGTTTACTTTACTCGCGACTGGTCGCAACTTGATATTGCTCATTTTGAATCTATCGCAATTAAGAATGGTAAATAATGCAGCCTAGCAGCAAAACAATACAAGACGCGGTTTTTGATTTTATTAAATCCACAACCGGATTAAGTGATTCGAAAATCATATATCAGGATCAATCGACAACCGCACCCAATGAACCTTATGTTACCCTTAAATATATTCAATGGTTGACTAGTATTGGATCGCTTCATAAATTGAATCCTTTAAGATTGTCCGAATCGATGTTATTTAAACGTTGTTTAGATTCTATATTTAGGGTTGACATTCAATTATTCGGGGATGATGCATTTGATTTAGTTAATAAGATAACTATGGCATCCGCTGACGAAAATAAATGTACTGATTTAAGTTCAAAGCAAGTTGAGACTTTGCAAATAACTGATTTAGTTATAGGTCAAGATTACAGCATATCGATTGATGGTGAAGTTATTAGTTATACAGCTATTAGCACAATAGAAGATGTTATTAACAACTTAGTTTCATTAGCAAATAGCGAGACACTTTCTTATGTATCAATAACCGCAACAAAGTTAAGTGCTGATTCTTTTTCGATAAGTAGTAAATTAGGGCAACTTTTTATTTTTGACAAGTCAGAATACATTGATGTATTATCATCAAGCGAGGGTTATTATATTGCAATAAATAATTGCTCTGATATAACTAACTTGACCGGGTTTTTTGAAACGGATGCAACTACTAGGTTAGTATTACAATTAAATTTATCAACAATGATGATTGATACGGTTGATAATGATTCAATAGAAGCGGTTGAAATAACTGGAAATGATAAAACTTTTATTATAAGGAGTTTATAGAATGTCAAAACAAACAGATATTGTTAATGTTGCAATTAGCAGGGATACAAGCACTTTATCTAAAGCGGCATTTGGTTATGGCATGGCGCTAACGGTTACGCATAACTTGAAAGGCCTGCGAATTAAACCATATTCTAATGCCGATGATGTGCTAGATGATTTTGATACTACATCACCAGAATACCTGTCGGCGGTTAAATATTTTTCCCCCAACATTGCACCTGACTTGTTTTATATCGCAACGGTTGCGGTTGATTCCTGGGTTGCAATGGTAACTGACGCTATTGAGGGAAATACTTATGTTCTTGATTTTGCAATAAACAGCGAAACTTTTTCTTATACATATACAGCATTATCAGGTGATACCGTCAATGATATAGGCCAGGCATTGTACGATCTAATGGCGGCTGATGTTGATTTTTCCGCGTTATTTGATGTGACTTTTTTGCACGGTGCTCAATTGTACGGATCTGATGAAGTCGATGTCACCAACGCTT
>Ga0207997_1002103_pt1 | contig 10177 bp, 19 predicted proteins | sample AntAceMetag02UKN_FD_184777 | JGI IMG/M metagenome (GOLD analysis project Ga0207997, IMG submission 184777) | Saline lake microbial communities from Ace Lake, Antarctica - Antarctic Ace Lake Metagenome 02UKN (SPAdes) (version 2) | ecosystem: Environmental > Aquatic > Non-marine Saline and...
GTATTGCAAGTAGCATCTCTCTTTTCCTGTGCTTTAAATTCAAAAACGGATTGTTGGCAACGGCGTGCACTAATCTCACAATACTTTTCCTCTATCTCTATGCCAATTGATTTGCGTTGTAGTTTCTTTGCACAGAAGCAAGTAGTACCAGAGCCTAGAAAGGGGTCTAGTATTAACTCGCCTTTGTTATGATATATCAGTGGCAGCACTGCCCCCACAGGTTTTTCATTAGGATGCACGAGTTTGTCAGGTGACACCCGCATGGCGTAGATAATATCTATTGGTCGTTTTATAAAAGCATGGTGTTCCATAGGATAAAATGCAACTGCTTCCCATCTTCGCCCGTATTCGTGTTGTAAGTTACCCATTGAATGATTGCCCTTATCCCATACTATAAAAGACTTTGGTAATGGTAGCTTCGGCAGAATATCCCATCTGCACCATACAAGTAATGCTGATGTTGGCTGTAGGTCGAATATCCAAACAGGGTATTCTAAGTCACCTTGTATCTTGTCTTTGCGTTGCCATTCAGTCCGCCTGGCGGACTGATAATTTATCCCATAAGGCGGGTCAGTCAACACCAAATCAACCTTAGGCAACTCAGGCAATATATCCCTGCAATCAGCATGGGCTATGGCTACCCACTTATCACTGTAATACCATTTTATGTTACTAGGAGGCCAGTTTTCTTCGCCCATTCTTATTCCCTCTCATCTGCTTCTTATTTTCTACCTTGTGGCAATCATAACAAAGTGTAATTCCGTTGCTAACTTCAAACCGCAATTCAGGACACTTGGCAAACGATTTAATATGATGAGCTTCTAAATAAATTTCTTTTCCATTACCGCTTCTAGCTCCACACTTTTGGCAAGTCCAGTTGTCTCTAACGAAAACTGCCAACCGCCACTGTGTGTATTCAATGGACTTACGAACTCTCTCCTTCGCTTCTCGGTCAAGTGTCCTGAAATCAAATAGATATTTTCGTTGTGCATTCCTTCGTTTATCAATATGCCCTTGTGTTTGTTTATAGCCTTTAGAGACACCTGGGCTTTCTTGGGGAATATCTATCCCCCTTTTCCTCAACCTAGATTTCGTCCACTTGGGTAATGCCAAAAGTTCTTCTGGGGAGAGAACACTATAATTCCTTCCCACTCTTTCATATTCCCAAAATGCCCAACCCTTTGCCGATAATACCTTTATTTGCAACCGACCATTCTTAATTCTTTTGGAACCAATCAGGACACGTTTTCTACGCCCATCATCCCAAGCCCTTCTCTGCGCCTCACCTATTTTCCTATTATGTTCTTCAGTTCTCATATTTTAATTATAGCTTACTACAAAGAGAAGAGCAACAAATATTTATAAGATATAGTGACATATTTATCTTCGTAGTATGGTTTCATCGGCCAGGGCCTTTCGGGATCTGGCGCATCGTCCGCTCGATATCCTCTATTCTGATAACTGGCGTAAACGATATGTCCCGTTTTTTAGCTTCCAGCTTCGGTGGCTTTATCCTGGGAAAGGCTCTTCTAAGTGCTTCCTGTGTTTCATTATCTAGTAAAAACCATAAAATCACTTGCGACACCTCTTTATAATTATTACCCCTGCGGTTATACTCACTACGACTTTTACAATCTGCCCAACCAACTTCCCAGTACTATAGTAATGGTACTCATCTTCTATATCTCTCCATACAGGCAGTGGCATATATCTAGGCTTATAAAATGAGTGACAGAATCCTGTCCATATGGTATGCCATTCTTTTGGTGTGCTAACTAGTTCGCTTATTGAGGGAATTCCATTAAACATCTTTCTCCTCGATTAGCGGCCGATTGTCCTCAACATAAACAGGCCTCCCGTTGGATGCACGTAAAATAAAGGCTATCCTCGCTGGTGGCTTGTTTCCTACCATGAACCTTTCAATGGTTTGTGGTCGGCCCTTTATAGGTCGCTTCCTTTTTTGCTTGACCATTATTCCCTCCAAGGTGCTTGATAATTTAATTCCTCTATCTGTTTTTTAAGATACAGTATCAATGCTGCCTTGTCTATATGGTGTACTCCTGCCTTGCGTATCAATAGAAGCTCGTATTGTTTCCGTCCTATCTTCTCCACTATGAATATACTTTTCTGATCCATCGAGTCGATGTTCATGTGGCACGAACCGCAAAGTCCAAGGGCGTTATCTATATCCCATGCTGTGCCTTGGTGCCGCCTCGATATAAGATGTGCGCATTGTAATTGTTTCCATGCTGGTAAAACTTCCCCGTTGTCTTTCTGTATATCATACTTCTGTGTAAGGCAGCGCTCGCATCCGCCGGACCGCATGATAGCTCTCTTTCTTATGTACTCACTAAACAAGTCGTCCTCTGATTTCCGCTTCGGCTGCTTTAATTTACTTCTTATCATGCTTTACCTCTCTTTAGTTCTTATTCTCTCCCCCTTTAATATAATTCCATAAACTCAAATGTATTTATCCTTATTATCTCAGCGCACCTCTCACCTGAGATTTTACCCATGTTATAGTCATGTAATGCTTTTATTGTCCTCTCCCTCTCTCCCTGTACCTTAGCCTTTGAGTCCTCTAATTCTCCCTTCAGGTCAGATATATAATCATTCGCTTGCATTAAATTTATCTCCAAGGTCTGAACCTGTGCCTGCGAATCTAGATATTTAGTTATATATGATACTTTTGCTATTTGTTCTCCTAGTTCATTATTCATTATAATATTCTCCTCCTTTATTTAATATGGATTAGTAGAAGGAAATCTCATGGGAGGTTTGGTCAGACTTTCCTCCTCTTTCAATTCCTTATCCATCTCGCTCCCTTCCATTCGCTTGCTGTCCCTATATTCTCCATAGCCATCAATAATCGCTTCTCTATTGCTACTAAATAATCCCAGGTTTTGAGCTATGACTATCAACTGGATTATATCCGTAGCCTCTATATCTTTTGCTATCTCATACCATGCCCATTTATTGTCAGGGTCCCCCATGGTTCTTTCTGCTGTTCTATTCATGCTTGATAATACCTCTCTTTTAAGCCATTCCATTTAAGTTGTATTTTCCCTACAACTCCTGTAGCCCTGTTTTTAGCCACTATTATCTCAGCAGCTTCCCTTGATGCTGTGTCGCTATAGTAAGAGTCTCGATACAAAAACCAAACAGCGTCAGCGTCTTCTTCTATTGAGCCTGAATCACGCAAATCAGAAAGTTGCGGATGCTTATCCTGCCGATGCTCAACATCTCTTGATAGTTGACTCAATACTACGATAGGAATATCGAACTCTTTGGTCATGGATTGAAGCTCCTTTGATATATTCGTAATAGCTTCGTACTTGGACTTTGCCTTATCCATAAACATCTGAAGATGGTCCACAAACACTGCTGAACATCCATATCCCGACATCATCTTTTCTATATATCCCCTTAGTTGCGTGGTATTTCTAGCCCCATGAGAGATATATAAATTCCCCTCCGATAGCGAACCTAACCCTAATATTAGTTTGTCTAAAGTATCGTCTGAATAATTACCTCTCCGTATCACGCTGGCTGGTTTCCCTGTAATACCTACCATTAACTTATCGGTCAGTGAACTAACAGACATCTCCAAGGAACAAAGTAATATATTCTTTTTAACAGCTATATCCTTCGCCATCTGTACCCCGAATGTGGTCTTACCAAGCCCTGGTCTCCCAGCAAGGATAATCAATTCGCCGTTAAACAATCCACCACATATATCATCGAGCTTTTGTATGCCTGTAGATAATCCAGGCTTAGTTCTTGTTAGTTTGTTATATCGTATCTCTGCCAGTTCTGCTAGTTTCCCGGGAGTTATAATCTCGTCTGTGGTGGCCTTTCTCATGAGAAGAGATAGCTTCTTTTGTGCCTTGTCTATTGATTCGCTAATAGGCTCATCCCCTTTCCCAAGAGTATCCATCTCTGAACCTAACGTGATAAGCTGCCTATGAAGCGACCTGCCTTTAACAATATCTGCGTAGTATTGCCCATGCAATGCTGTTGGCGTCTGGCTTATACACTCACTCAGGAAAGCACCTCCCCTCATCTCATTTGCTACAGTTATGATATCTATACCACTACTCAAAGCAACCTTTTGTATAGCCAGGTACGCCCGTTGGCAATCTTCTTCATAAAAATCATCCCCTTCCAGCTCAAGTGTTTTAGCCATTGAACCATCCAATAATAAAGAGCCAATCAATCCCATTTCTGCTTCTCTATTGCTTATCATAAGTCTTTATACACCCTTCCTGTCGGTTGTGTTTTTGATATTTCGTCAGTCCAGTTTTTACCTTTAAGCCATCTTACTAGATACTTCCACTCAGGGATAAATCCATTAGAGTGCTCTCTCTCTGCCTTCTGTCTCTCTATAGCCTGTATCATAGTCTCAACTAATTCCTCAGAAGGTTTTAATTTCTCAAATAACATTTCTGCATTAAGTTTGTCCTTATGTAGGGGGTAAACTTTCCATAATTTTATAAACAATACGCTATATACTTTCTTTTGTATAAATGCTTTAGTTTCTTTTGTGTTTACCTGTTTAGGTAATGATTTTGTTACCTGTTTAGGTAATGATGAGTCTGAAACTGGTAATGATTTAATCGTATCATTATCGTTACTAGGTTGGGTAATGATTTTGTCCTTGTTAGCTTTAATTGTTACCTGTTTAGGTAATGATAACCAGTGCTCATAGTCCTTCTGCAAACCATACTCTAGTTTGTATTTGTTACCAGTTCTAGTAATGATATTGCGTGTTATTAGTCTTGAGATTATTGGTGATATATGCCTCCTGTTTAATCCAGTCATTTCCTCAAATTGAGTAAAACTTATTCTGTCTCGCTTCTTATGCCAGCCGTAAGTCTTTCTGAAAATAGCCCACAATACCCTGCTCTCTGTAGGATTAAGGACAGTTCTTGATAATGCTTCCGCTATATCATTGGCTATCCTGACATGACCATTTTCAAGTTGTGGTCTTGCCATTTTTATTACGTCCTTTTGTTTTTAAATCCTCGAAAAATAACTTCTTCAACATCATCTGTATCTCTGGTGTAGACAATGCCCATTCTAATATACTGGCTACAACCTCAGGGGAATGTACTAAGGTTAAACAATGGAATCCCCAGGAGAGGCTAGCAACATCCTCAGCGAGAAAATTTAACTTAAGGTTTTCTAACAACAGTGATTCGTATTCCTGTCTGTTGTCTCTTTCAAACTCATGACAATTCTCGCATAGAGTTATTAGCAATTCATTAGGATAATCCCAAGGCTCTTTACCTTTAATATATTTTTTATGATGCACAACTAGAGTTGATTCACTATCAAAGCAGTTTTGGCAAGTCCACTCATCCCTCTCTAATATCTCCAGCCTCTTTTTCTGCCACCTTGGGTCTCTTAACTTCTCAGAATAATCCATAGCTATGCCTCCTTTAATCTTTCTATTTCAGATTTTGGGATAGCTCGGTAGGCTCCGACTTGAATTGCCTGAATTTTCCCTTTATGGCACCAGCGATGAAGCGTCATTGGGGTAATTCCTAATGCCTTTGCGGCATCCTTCATGCTGGTAAGTTCCGTGTTTTCAAATATCAATCGCATAACATATCACCTGTTACAAGTATAACATGCCATTATTATTTGTCAAGCATAGGGAGGGCAGGGCAATTAAGCCCTGCTCTCTACTTGATAGTGTTCCCATATTTTAATGTATGCGTCCGCTGCTTTGTAGTTCTTGTCTAAACCTCCGCTACTTTTAACATCCAGTATTTTATATACATCCTTTGGTTGATAATGAAAGTCAGTAAATGCTACTCTGCATACCTCTGTGCCGTTGGTCAAACTATGAGGATCTGTCGGCGGTGGTAGTGGCTCTGGTAATGTCGCTGCCTTCGCATCCGCTACTTCCTTGGGTGATTTTATAATACCGTAATCTACCTGCTCAAATGGTAAATCTTCTGGCTCAATAGCGCCTCCCTCTAGTTGTTTTTCTACCGGCCCATCGGGTTCCTTAATGTCCTCGAAGGCTTCCGGATTATTAGTTACCTCGCCTGTCTCGCTGTCTACTATCTGCTCCTCGCTTCGGCGGTCCAGCTTCTCTACCACTTCCTCTTTTTTCTTTCGAGTTTTCTTTTCTTTCACTTCATCAGGTGGTGGCGGCGGCGCTTCCTCCAGTACAGCTTCGGGAGTAATGTCCATAGTATCCTGCACTTCCTCTTTGGTGTACGGTACGCCACCTAACAGATGTGGCGCTACTACCCTAGCCCCCTGGCTCATGGCCCTGTTAAACAACATAGCCTTCGGCCACTTAAACCATGCGCTGCCGGCCTTGGCTATCTTCTTCCCCTCTTTAACATAGTGCATTAGCCCTGCTCGGTCTGCGTCCTCTATCCTGAATATAGATGTGTATGCGTCCTCCCATTTAGCGCCTATCATTTCAAAGAATTGGATTTCGCATATTAACTCGGTGCTTTGCTTTACTTTCCAGGTATAGTTACCTGTCCTCTTTAACAGTAGGGCCATGCTTGAGGCTGACTGAGCTATCTTGGTTACTTGCTTATCACCATATCCAGTTGTTAGGAGATGGAAGTTCTGCATCGAATATAAGGGAGGAAGCGATAATTCCTGGCCTGCTAATATCTTTACCATCGCTTGGCTCATGTCCTTGGTATCTGCGAATACTCCAGAGTCTATAAATACTTGTCCTATGGTTTTCATTCCGTCCATGTCTAGGTTTAATAGTTTTTGGTTCTGTGTTGTTAGTCCTGTTTCCATTGGTCACCACCTTTTATAAATAATTCTGCTTCGTCCATCTGGTCGCTCATTGTTTTCATGGCTAGAAATCCCGTGAAGTATCGGTCAAGTTCTATAGCTGGTACAAAGAATGGATGTGGCCTGCCATCTTTCTTGTCTAACTGTACTGCATATCCGCCGATTACCTTATGCTTTGGATAGGCCAATATATAGGCCTTGTAGTATGCTGCTAATTGGAATATAGCTATATGATGTATCGCTCCTGTTTTCCAGTCTATGATTACCCTGCCTGTAGGGATTGTACCTATATAGTCTATGGTACATCCGTACTCGTCTACCTCGTTGATTATCTCCAGCTCTACCTGTTCCGGATGCAAATGTACTTTAGTCCTGAATCTCTCGTATGCTGTTACTGCGTTTCGGATAGGTTGGTTATACTCATACCATTCCTCTTTAGGTATAGCTATACCCTGTGCCAACTGAGCTACAAGTCTATGCCCTTCTAATCCATCATCCCTTGCTTCCTCTAGAAACGATTGTCTTACGTTTTGGAAAGGAGAGATACATTTCAACACAGTAGTTACAGATTTATATAATGCTCCGTCTCTACCAGGGTAATATCTCTCGTCTTTCTTAATCAGTAATGGCATGGTCCCTCTCAAAGTGCGGACAACTTCTGCATGGGGTAAGTAGAAAGCCTCGCAGTACATATTTGAAGTCCATCGGTTTCTTCATGTATTTACACGATACTTTAGTCTTGGATATTACCTTGGCATGAATACAATTCCGTGTGCCGTTATCATCGAAGGCCCATAACTTCACTCTCGTATTATCCATTAGTTCTTGTTGATAGTACAGATTGATAATCAAGATGGGCTCCTGGCACTATCATCCCCCCCTTAACGTCCTTGTTCAATGCTACCTTATCAACAACGAGATACTTCCTCGGTATGAGTGCCTCGTTGTCTATGATTACTACTGGCATTTTACGCATAGATGATACGCCTCCTGACGAACGGAGAGTGGTTTCCACCTTGTCTACTAGCTCTGCTACTGGTTCGGGTATCAAAGGTTCCTCGACTTTCCTGCCTTCTTCTTCTGCTTTGGCTGCCTCTGCTAACCTTGCCCTCTCTTTATCTATGACTTCCCTGTCCAGCTTGGCCTGCTTTTGGGCGGCGATACGCTCTTGGTCGTCCAGGTATCGGATTATCGATCCATTAACAAAGTCTATCAATCCGTCAATAGCTTCGATGGCTGGTTTATAATCTTCCTCTACCAGTTTCTTAGACTTGTTGAGCAGGTCAATCCTTTCCTTGCGCCGGGCTTTAAATTCCTTTGATAGCGGCTTTAACTGGCCTGTTAATTTCTCGTTGGCCTTGGCTAGACTACCTTCATCGGTAACTACCAAACTCATAGCCGCCGGTGCCATGTTGTTCACTCTTTTGAGATAGCTCTTAGCTTCCTCATTTGATTCTACTACTAATTTATTTTCCAAGTTTCACCATTCCTTTTTGTCTTATTTGAATATCCTTTTGTACCGGCTTACCTTTGTTATCACTACCAAAGATAGATGCGGTTAGTTTTCCTCTGAATAGGGTTAGCCTACAATTCCTGGTGTGTAGGTCTCTGCACTCCTGCCTGAGTCTGCCTAATGCTTTTGCTTCAATGATTATCTCTGCCAATTATTCCTCCCTTATTCTAAGCTCGCTGGGTGACGGTCTATTACGGTCTTGGCGGCTGTATGAAAGTTGGGTTCGTCATAGATTAACCTCCACAATAGCCATGTATCTCCGGACAGATAGTTATTCTCGTCCAGTATTTCTTGCATATCTTGTTGTACCTCCTGTGCTAATTGGGTTTCATGGTGTATGCGCCTGTATCCTGATAGGTATGCTGTCTTGTAGAGCGCCAAGAGTTCTCGGCGGATATAGAAGTTGGGTTCAATACTGCGGCGCAGTCTTCGGTCTAAGTCCCTTAACTCCCAGAATAAGGGATCAGTAGAAAACAATCTTGATTTCATATCTAATGTGGTGTAGAGTCTATTTGTGTTCTGTTCCATATTCTCCTTTGGGAGTGGAGTTGTTCCGCTTCACTCCCTATTTTATTTTGGTCCCTATTTAATCATGCGTTAAATCCTCCGCTACATAGGGCATGAGTCCAGGATAGACTTTCAAGATTTTTTTGAGTGTTGGTATGCCAGGTATCCATACACCTCTCCGAATGTACGAATACATAACTCGGCTTATGCCTATCTCCTCGGCCATTTCCCTGTCCAGCTTTCCTCTGAGTCCCTGTAGTATCTTAACTTGCTGCATCGTTCTGTCCATGTCAACAACTTTACCACACAAATTAAGCGAAAGCAAGCATCCCTTAGCTTTGGAGGAAAAGAAAATTGAAAGAAAATTGAAAGAAAATTATCTTACTTGCTGCCTTTTAATTCTCCAATATCAACTTTGACTTCGGTTAAAGCAGCCCAAATATCTCCGTGTGATTTAGTATTATCCTCAGCCAGCTTATTTATCTTCTCAATAAGACCGTTATTTAATATATTCTCGATATTACGGATAGCATTATCACGTTGTAAGCAGGCTCTCTCTGATTCTTCTACCTTAGTTTTGATTTCCTGAAGGAGCTTGTCGCCTGTTCTAGCTTTCTCTGCAGCCACAGCTTCTGTTGCAGTCTTAGTTTTATTAGTATGCCGTCTATTGCTGATAGCTATGGCAAGTAGTGATAAGAAAGCTAGTAAACTTCCTACTTCGATAGTCCATTGTGGAATCATATCATTATCCTCCTTCGTAAAATGCTCTGAGCCTTGATTTTAAGGGCATTGAAAGTAGATTGAGGGCTATCCCACATGAACATTAGTTTTCCCCCTCGTTTTCTTTCTCTTTCTCCACGTTTTTGGGAGGTCTGTCTCCCTCCGATGGGCTTTCTGCCTCTGTCATCTTGTCGTATGCCCTGGTTTCTCCCTGGAGCCTGAGTATCTCTGATAACATCCTCTGCTTCTGGTTGTCCAGTTCGTTGACCTTGACTGATAATACCCGGATTGATTGCTCTGCCTTTGCTTTTAATACTTCTATGTCCATATCTCTCTCCTTAAACGATATACTTATATCAATACTATCATAGGCTGGTAATCAGCATACTTCTTAAAGATTAAATCCGTCTGCGGCTCAATCTGCCATATCCCACTAACAGTTAATGCGATGTTCCAAGCATGAGCCTCTCCTTTGTGCTTGCCAATAATAATTCCTACGGCATTTGTCTTACTGTCTGCTATACCTTTCAATGCGAAAGCATAGTTATCACAGTCTCCTATGTCTCTCCTGTATGGTATCTCTGGCATAGAGTTTTGGAATGTTCTAAGCTCGTCTAGTTGACATAAGTAATAGTTATTATCATTCAGAAACACTACAGG
>Ga0207997_1002108_pt1 | contig 10166 bp, 6 predicted proteins | sample AntAceMetag02UKN_FD_184777 | JGI IMG/M metagenome (GOLD analysis project Ga0207997, IMG submission 184777) | Saline lake microbial communities from Ace Lake, Antarctica - Antarctic Ace Lake Metagenome 02UKN (SPAdes) (version 2) | ecosystem: Environmental > Aquatic > Non-marine Saline and Alkaline...
GTCATCAATTTCGTCATCTGGCTCACCAAGTCCTTCGGCAACTTATTCACCTTCTAGTAGTCCTAGCTCTTCTCAATCATCAACGCCTTCTCCATCAAGTAGTGAAAGTGCAAGTCCTTCAATAAGCGAATCTGCTTCAGAATCTAGCTCATTTTCTCTTAGCGGAAGTTCTAGCCCTTCATCATCGGAGTCATCATCTCAAAGTCCTAGTGCAAGTGAATCTCCATCAAGTAGTGAAAGTTTAAGTCCTTCAACAAGTGAATCTGCATCAGAATCTAGCTCAGTAAGCCCTTCAAGTTCAGCTAGTGTTAGTGAATCTTTATCCCCTTCAGTAAGTGAATCATTATCTATCTCACTAAGTCCTTCAGCATCAGAATCTCCTAGTAGTTCAGAGTCATTATCGATAAGTGCAAGTCCTTCGGCTAGTATAAGTTTAAGCCCTTCTGTATCTGAAAGTTTAAGCCCTTCTGTATCGGAAAGTGCAAGTCCTTCTTTATCTCCATCTCCTTCTAGTAGCCCTTCTGTTTCTGAAAGTAGTTCAAGATCAAGAAGTCCTAGTTCTAGTCTTTCTTTCTCACCATCGGCAAGTATATCTTTATCTCCATCTGTTTCAGAATCTTTAAGCCCTTCTGTTTCTGTATCAGCATCAGAATCTTCTAGTCCTTCAGCTAGTGGAAGCCCTTCATCTTCAGAATCAGCTAGTGAATCAATTAGTATAAGTTCAAGTATTTCATCAAGTCCTTCAGCATCGCCTTCAGAGGCTAGATATGCTGATAAATATGATGCAGTGGTTGGGAACACTTACATTGATAAATACAAGAATTGGTATACATAAAGGCAATATGAACACATTTGAAATTAAAACATTTGATGGTGGCATAAGCCAATACGATGATAAAGGAATTAGAGGCTCATTTAAGTTTGGGTCTGCTTTGGATATTCGAAGGAAAATCGATTCTCTTATAGCAAATCAAGCCTACACCGATGAAGGTTTAGACAGTAGCTCTTCTCCAAGTGCCTCAGTTTCTCCTTCCTCAAGTGAATCAGCTTCTAAAAGTGTAAGTCCTAGTTCTTCAGTATCACCTAGTTCTTCCGCATCAGGATCAACTAGCCCATCTGTAAGCCCCTCGCCCGGTTTAACTACGGTATTTGACGACCTTATACTGTTTTTTGTTGAAGCCAAAGATGGTTATACCTACGGTTTTGGCAACTCCGGGTCTGTTTATAAAAGAGATTCAGATGGATTCTGGGCGAGGGTTTATAAACATCCTAAAGGTATTGTTGGAGCTTCAGAATGGTACGCAGATACAGGAAAAGTTTATCTCTTTTTTGCTACAACTACCAAACTTTATAAAAAAGAATTATTTAATCATGACGATTGGAATGATGTCACTGAAGTCGGTGATTTATGGAGTGCTGATTGGCACACTATGGCTCAGGTTGGTGGAGCATTGACTATTTGTAATAATGAGTTTGTTGCTTATGTTGGATATGACGAATCATACACTCCAGAAGCTACAGATTTAGTTCCAGGAAATATTACTAAAACAATGGTAGAGAGAGATGGTAGGGCTGTCATAGGAACTGTTAGAGGCTCAGATACCTCAAGAGGAGTTAATGGAGCTATCGATAGCGAAGTACCTCTAGCTCAAGTCGGTGATGATGGAGAATTATTCTACGCAAACATGATGGATCAAACACCTATTCTCAGATTTCCAGGTGGCGGTAAAGTTAATCCCGGCGGAGTAGCTAATACCATAAAGGAAGTTAATTTCTTTACATGGGAAGAAGGAGCTTCAAGTTGGATAGATAAACAATCAGTGGGAAATTTAGCTCTGTTTGGAATATTTAATGCAGATTCGGGTAAAAATGGAGTCTATTCTTATGGTAGAAAATCTAAGAATAAAGCTATGACTCTAAACCTTGAGGTAGCTATGGATGTAGATGAAATCGGTGCTGTTATCAATGCCGGTGGAACTACCCTAGTTTCTTATCAAGATGGAACAGACTTTGGAGTTCTAGCAGAAGATTCAACCGCTAAAGCTACAGCAGTTTATGAAGGATTAGACTTTAGATCACCTCTGGAAAAACCAACACTTATAACTAATTGGAAAATGACCGAACTTTACTTTGACCCACTACCAAGTGGATCTTCTTTGGAATTTTGGTACAGAATGAATAAGGACAGTGACTTTGTTCAAGCCTACACTACTGATGGCGATCTAACTCATAGCATCGCAAACACTCAAAAAGCAGTCTTTATTCTAGGGGCTGAGGGAGATATCTTTGAACCAAGAGTCGTGCTAAATCCTACCGGAAATAGTAGCCCAGAAGTACATAGGATAAGAACATTTTTTGAATAACATGACAGATAAAGTATATGAACCAACTATCATCGAAGATCAACCCATTGAGGGTACATCTGAGTCAATAGACACGACTCAAAGCACATCTAATGATAATTATTCTAATGTGGAGATTCTTCCCCAACCTCTTCCTAAAAGAATAGAGGTTATCACAAGTTCTCTCAACACTAAGACTCGTAAAATCCTTGAAGAATTTCAGTTCACTCAGTCTGGAGCTATTCAGATTGGAAAGTACGAAAGTAGTGTAACTGGCGACCTCAGGTTAAGTCCTAATGGCATTACTGCTAGAAATGATTCTGGTGTTACTACCTTTGCTATTGATGGAACAACTGGTGATGCTACATTCCTGGGAACTATTCAAGCCGGAAGCATTATTGCCGGTACTATTAGTGGTGATAATATTATCGGTGGAACTATTACTGGTGTAGATTTTACAATCGGTACAGCAAACAATGTTTTCAAAGCAGATTCTAGTGGAATTTATTTGGGAAACGCTACCTATGGTTCAGCTCCATTTAGAGTAAGTATGGCAGGGGCTTTATATGCCTCTAGTGTTGAAGTAAGTGGAAAAATAACAACAGGGTCAGGATCAGCTATTAGTGGAACTTATGTAGATAATTTATCAGCTAGTAAAATAACAGCCGGAACTCTTGATTCTGGAGTCATAAATACTGGAAGTCTTAATGCCAATAACATAACCACTGGAACTCTAAATGCTAGTACGATCAATGTTACAAATCTTAATGCCGATAATCTTAATAGAGGTGGTATCAGTGGAAACACTATTTCTCTTACAAACTTAAATGCAAGTAATATCACAACAGGTACACTCTCAGTTGGTGGAACAAGCCAACCATCATATATTTATTTGAAAAGAGGCGGTGGATATAACCAAGATTCTTATCTTCGATGGGAAGGTGGATCTAAGATGTGGTCTGATTCATCAAATAGAATAGGAATAAACTCTATTGGTAGTCCGATGTACATCTATGTTAGTAATAATGAAAAAATTATTATACCTTCGTCTGGTCAGGTGACTATGAGGGGTGGTGTTTATGCTGATGGAAACCTGAATGTAACTAGCGACTGTAAAATATCCAGACAACTAAAACTATCTTATGACAATATAGACTTCTCAGTAGATCATTCTACCGTAAGTTTTGCTGTAAGAAATATGGGATTAACCTCATATAAAAGCGGAGCAGGTAGGGCAGGTTTGTCTTGGGGTAACGGAGCTAACTTTGAAGTTGATTCTAGTGGATCTTGGTTTCATATAAACGGATATGATAAGTCAGCAATTATGGGAACTTCTGAAGGGTATAACGCTTTATATTGTGCTGAAGCTCCTGAGGTATGGTTCTTTGACTTTTGTGATACTAAAGACTCAGTAGACCCAATGTTTCTTGAGGTAACTGAAGGTAAGATTAAATGGATTAAAACCGAAGATGGTTATCAAGTTTGGAGAAGAAGAAGAGGACACTCAAATAAAAGATTTGAATCTAAAACAGCAGAACAATATTATAAAAATGAAGACTTTTTGCGACAAGCAAAGGTTTAAGAAAGGTCGTATGTCTGAAGAAGAAAAAGAGCTTAAAGCTCCAACAGAGGTCATGAAAGACTTCGAAAAAATGATTAGAGAAAATAAACTCAAGGTGATCTACAAAGTAGACTTCCCAATTTATAAAGTATTACCTGATGAAGTAGACTTCGCTCTAAAGATGATGTCAAAACATGGTATGCAGATTTCTTTCAATCTGAAAGAGGAAAAGTAACTTGTCTTAAAATAGTTAGACAATCTATTCTTAAATTATGAACACATTTGAAGATCTAATACTAGCGGTACAGTCAGACCTAAATGTAAACGACACTTCACCACTATTTCCTTTAGCTACTGTTAAGAGTGCTATCAATAGAGCTTACATCAAGTCAGGTGGTCTATTTAGATGGTCTGGAACTGAAGATGCTAAGAAAACATCAACTCAATTAAACGCAGAATATTACGATTACCCTCAAAACTGGAGAGATAATTCAATCTGGAGAATAGAGATTGATGATAAGCAATATGGTGAATTACCAGATGGTTCTCCTATGAAGTTTGAAGACTATTTAATTTGGAGAAACAGCTCTATTAACTCAGGATCTACAGATAAGAAATGGGCTAATCAGAAGCGAAGATTTTTCGTCTATCCAGTACCTACTTCGGTCGGAACTTACAACATCTCAGTATGGGGTCAAAAAGTTGTAGACTCCATGACAGAAAACTCAGATGTGACTATCTTCTCTTACTCTCAACCAGAGTGTAATGAAGCTGTCTTACTAGAAGCAGTAGCAATTCTTAAAAATAAGGTGGAAGAAGAAAAAGCTGGTGAGTTTAGATCATCTCAAGCTAAGCAAATACTTGTGTTAGCATGGAATAATATCCAACAAGAGCAGATGAAATACGAAAAAGACCAACCGTTCTTCGATGTGCCAGACTTCTTCGGATCTAATAGCTCTAAAGGACAAAACACAGGAAACTTTAACTAATATGCCAACATACAGTCAATCACAACTAAATATAAAAACACCAGAAGGCGGATTTGAAGATCTAGGATGGTACGAAGGTCGCCAATATAAAGGCGGTACATTCGGAGATCCAGGCGTAATCCATCCAATGAGCGATCAGCAAGGTGCGGGTCAATTAGTTTCTCCTCAAATAAACTTACAATCAGATCAAGCTCAAGGGCTTAATCCCGGCGATATTGAGAAATACTTAGCACAACAAAGAACTCAACAACTACAACAAACTGGAACTCCGGCGGGAACTGGTGCAGGTGTAGGAACTGGTGTAAGTCTAGGTGCGGGTGCGGGAGTTACTCAAGGTTTAGCCACAAGTGCTATCAACCTACCAGATCTACAAAAGACTTTATTTGCTAACTCAGGAATAGATGTCAAAGAAGCTAGTTTAGTAGACCTAGAGGGTAAATATTTAGAGGCTAAGGGCAAGATTAGCGATAATCCATTCACTTCAGCTTCTCAAGTAGATCAGAGATTACAGAGATTAAATAGAAAATATGAAGAGGAAACAGCCCCAATCAGAAGCGAAATTGCTATGAAGAAGGCTGACATTGAAACAGAAATGGCTCTTCAAATGAAGCAGATTGATATTGACTCACAAGCCAGTCGAGATGCTCTTAATTACTTCAACACATTACTTGACTCAGGTGCTTTGAACGGTGCTTCGGGTGAATCTATTGCTCAAATAACAAGAGCTACTGGTATTCCGGGTGAATTACTCATGAACGCTGTTAAATCTTCAGCCTCTAAAAACGCTAAGTTAATTGAAACAACTAATAAAGGTACTGGAGAAGTTACCGTTAGTTTAGTGAATGGATCTACTGGAGAAATACTTAACCAACAAAGTTTAGGAATGATTGGTGGTACTTCTAGTAGTGGTGGTAGTAGCAGTGGTAGCGGAACTGCAAGTAAACAAGAAATAGTAGCCCAACTAGCCCAAGATGCTAGGGATGGAAAACCTCTTATAAACTATTCTGGAGATAGTTCTGGCGATATCATGTCGGTATATGCAACTTATCTAACCCCCGCAGAAATCTTAAATGTCTATAATAATAATAGTATTTATGAAGAGGCAAAGGAATCTGAAGAGGAAATAAACAAATACTACTATGGATCAAAATAATAATGGCAAACAACTTCTACAAACAACGAGCATCGGCTTATGGGCTTGATGATGAAGGTGGAAGTTCAACCCCATCTGGATCTCAAGTAAGTGGTTCTTTTTGGGATAGAAGAGAAAACGCCTATAATGGTGGAGCTATAAGACAACAAAGACAAGAACAGCCTATTACTAAGGCTTATGACGAACCTCAACCTCAAGAAGAGAAAAAAGGATTCTGGGCTAAGGCTAAAGATTGGGTTAGTTCTTTTGGTCAAGAAATTAAAAAAGTAGCTAAACCCGCAGGGCAACAACTACTCTCTACAATTAAGACTCTTCCTATTGCAGTTCCAGATATATATACAATCGATCAACTTGCTCCTAAAAAGTGGCAGGTAGATATCATGAGAAAAATTAGGGGTGAAGAAGCTGTTAATCAAGAACAGTATGACAAAGCTATTGCTATCTGGAAAAAAGAAGAACCTAAAAGACAAGAAGATTTTGAAGACAAGTGGTTAGAGTGGTCAATGAAAGACAGAATCAAAGCTCAAGAGTTTTTAGCAGAAAATCCTATTGAAGCTGATACTTACGAAAAATTTGGAGATAAGATTAAAGACCCTCAATGGGTAGCTCGTGGTTTAACGATGAATCTTCCTAACTTTGCTGTTACTACTGGAGTAGGTCTTCTTACTGGTGGTGTTGGTGTTATCCCTACAGCTATTATGCTTGAGGGTGGAAACTTTTATGTTGAAGCCAGAGAAGAAGGTGTCAGTGATGAAGAGGCTACTAGACTAGCCACAGGATATGGTGTTCTTGCAGGTATTGTTGAAGCTCTAGTTCCAGGTGAACTCGGAGAAGGAAAAATAGTTACTAGATTATTAAAAGGCGGTCTTAAAAAAGAACTTATTGGTACTGTTGTTAGAACAGGATTAGAAGGTGGTACTGAGATCGTACAAGAAGTTCTAGCCAACGCTTTCAAGAGGTCATATAACGAAAACCAAGATTTATTTGCAGGTTGGAAAGAAGCCGGATTCTTCGGTCTTCTTATGGGTGCTATGGGTGATGGTGGAATCAGAGTTCTGGAAGGTGGTAAAGTTATTGCCACAGGAATTAAATTTAATAAAGAAGGTACTGAGATTATCAACCAAGATGAATCCATTATGGATGCCGATGACATCATAGACAAAATCATTGACTCTAAAGCTCAAGATACGCCTCAAGGTAAAGAAATACTCAAAGTAGCTCTTGAAGCTCAAAAAACAGATCAAAGTGTCAGAATAAATACTACTGATGGCAAACTAACCTTAGAAATTGTAGACAAAAACACAACCAACATTCCAGAGAATATTCAGAAGCAAGTTAGCGAGATGGAACTCGACCAAACTAGATTAGAATCGATATTAAACGGACAGGGTGCTACCGATGGATCTATTCAAGGTACTACCGAGTCACAAGTCCAACAAGTCCAAGAGATATCAAAAACCTATTCACAAGAACCGGTGGTTGAACAAAAAGTATTTAGGGGATCTAAAGGTAAAGTAACAGAACAAAATGTAAGTTTTGAGAGAACGCTAGTAGTTCCTAAAGATCAATATGACTTTATGAAACGACTGGCTGAAGCCGGAAATGAAGATGCTAAGGCTCACATAGAGAGCTTACCTGCTAATGTGAAGAGAGTTGATTATGGAATTTCAGATAGAATTATCAGAGAAGCCTTCAGGGGTCAGTTCGATGCTATTCAATACAATAACAGCCAATTAAAAAGTAAAGGTAAAGAGTGGCACGACCTAGAAAACAATGCCTTCTATGCAGAAGAAAAGTTGGTCGCTGACCAATATGCGAAGCAAGGTAGACAGGATAAATATGAAAAGACTAAAGAGTCTGACGGAGTTCAGGAAAGAAGCGGTGGAAAAGCAAAACCAGGAAAAGCTACTAAAAAGAAAACTGAAATTAAAAAAAGAACCGAAGCTCAAACAAGAGCCGATAAAATCAATGAGTATATAGATAATAAGAAAACCACTAAGTTTAGAGAAGGTGAAATCAACACTATTGAAGATGTTGAAGAGTCAGCAGTTACTTCTAAATTTTTAGAGTCACCTCAGATTAAAAACCTAACTAAAGGTAGCTACAGTTTCCTAGATAACTTCAGTAGATCAAATAAACTCGGACTCAAACCTAAAGAGCAGATTATTATTAAGAGAGTCTTAGATAAAAACTATCTAAATGACAAAAATATTAACATGAAGGATTTCAGACGACTAGTGATTGGTGAGCTAATGCCTCTTAACACTATCAAGAGTTCTACTTATGCAGATTATGGCTCAGACAATATTGACATTAGTGCTGACAATACCACTACCTACATTATGGATGCTCCATATAAGCATGGTAAGACAGGTCACTTTAGTAGCGACTTCAAATTAGATATAGATATAGATCAAGTTGAGATAAAAGAGATCCCGGCTCAAGAAGGTAATCCTAGAGCTAAATGGGCTGTTCTCCAGAAGGGTGTAGAGCTAACCGAAGCAAACATCCAAGATAATGTGTTTACAGTCGCAACTAGCAAAGAAAATGCTCAAGAGTGGATCAATCAGCATAGCCAAGAGGTTTCTGGAAGATTCATAGTTAATAACACTAAATCTGGTTTATTCTCTCACTACAGATCTTTTGATGTAAATGAAATCGCTCATATCGCCGAGATACAGTCAGACTCATTCCAGAATATAAGTAGTATTGATGACTCTAAAAGACTCGCTGAAGCTGTTACAGCAGATGAAAATGTTCTTGAAAATGACCAGGCTTATCTAAAGAGAATGGAAACTCAGTTAGAGAGAGCCATAGGCAGAAAAGACCAAGACGACATTAAGAGATTTGAACTAGCTGTTAAGGGTTCTAAAGAAGAAGTATCCAATGCTGAAGCTAGAGTAGAACACTCTAAAAAAGCAAGAGATGAAGTAAAAGAAATAAGCAAAGAAAAAGCTCAATTTTTAGAATACAAAAACATCTGGCATGAAAGAACTGTTCGAGAATCTATCAGGACTAAAGCTCTTGAGGGATTTGAAACAATCCGTTTCCCTACCCCAAGAACTATTGCATTTATTGAGGGCTACACTAGCGAAGATGGTGGTATGCCTTATGAAGTCACATCAGCAAATGATGAAGAACGCCTAACCTATGGCGACCTCATTGAATATGGTGGTGAAGAAATGATGGTAATAGATGCAGATCAAGGAAATATTACAGTAGCTCCATCTGGTGAAGTTAATAACTTCTTAGACAGTGAAGCTAGGTCAGAAGATATCGACAACAGGATAGAAGATGTCCAGTCTGAGTTTGAAGACTTAGAAGAAATATGGGGCAAGGTTGATACTCAAGAGAAGGCTCAATTTATTTTAGACTCTGAAGATTCTCTAAAAAAACTCTCTGAATATACAAACAAAGCTGAAGACCTAGAGAGAGAAGAAACTAACCTCAAGAATGATGGAGATATAGCTACCGAAGAAGAGGCAATTAAAAAACATAAAAAAAGCATAGAAGATTATACTAAGTTTAAGAAACTTCTTAATGATGGAGTAATTGAGAAAGAGGGTATAACCGCTGAAACAATCCACGACTTGTCTTTCAAAGATAAACTAGAAGAAAAATATGGTATAGATCATGGTTATTGGAACTACTTAATCCCAAGCGGTCTTGAAGGAAGAACTAATATACAAGAAGCTAAAGTAGAAGCTCTTGAAACAGCAGATAGACAAATAGAAGAATATGAGTTTAAGTTATCTCAGTCAGAAAAGAGATTAAGACAACTTGAGGCAATCTTTGATGATCGAATCAAAAAAATAAAAGCCAGAACAAAACCAACAGCTAAAGAGCTAAAGGGTATTCCAAAGGTCGTAATTGATAAAACAAAAGAAAATAGATGGAATTATGGTCTTGGCGAAGAAGAAGTCGCTGTTAGACAAATAGCTGAATTTGGTGCTGTTGAAGAAGCTGATGCTGACGGAGTTTATGTATTAGTTGAAAAACCTATTGCTTGGGGTGATATCGAAGATGATGTTAGAGAATCAATGGAAGAAGACTACGAACCAGATTACGAAGGTATTTATGAAAATGTTTTCTTCGAACAACAGGGCAACGACACAATGGTC
>Ga0207997_1002109_pt1 | contig 10160 bp, 12 predicted proteins | sample AntAceMetag02UKN_FD_184777 | JGI IMG/M metagenome (GOLD analysis project Ga0207997, IMG submission 184777) | Saline lake microbial communities from Ace Lake, Antarctica - Antarctic Ace Lake Metagenome 02UKN (SPAdes) (version 2) | ecosystem: Environmental > Aquatic > Non-marine Saline and...
AGAAAGAGGGAGGGTCTTAGCATGGCTGGCCGGCGTGGTAAGAAATTTGAATTCTACGGCTGCCCTTGCTGGCGGTATAAGCACAGGGTAACGAGAAGTCCGCGCGGGATCAGGCCCAGGGGCCATCTTAAACGGATATGGTGTCCGCTCTGTAAGGCGTTCAGGATCATGAAAAAACTTAATGATTGAGAGGGGTTAAAAATGCGTGTAAATACTAAACAACTTGATCGTCGAGAATTAGCAGCCTATGACCTTTTCGATGAGGTGAATCCGGCCGAGAACCAGGTTCGATGGTTGTTTCGTGACATATCCAATATAGAAAAAAAAGTTATTAGATTACGCTTCCGTTTTTATTGCCGTACGATTAAAAAGGGATTGAAGTCTTTCAAGCAAATAGCTGTACTGCTTGGGAAGCCAGAAGGTACGGTTCGTCAGCTCTGTCATCGGGCTATATATAAAATGCGGAGAGTTGAACGTCAGAAATTAGATTAAAACCCGTGGCAGATAACATCTAGCAGAGTTTCATGAGGATTTGTTAAGGGGCCCAGCTTACAGCTTTTAGTAGCACGATAACGATTGACTTTTTCTACTTCTTTGGGTTTATTGTCTAAACTTTGTAGTTTCCTGTGGCAAGGACGGCAAAGGGCGATAAGGTTTCCAATTTGATGTGTCCCGCCTGAAAATAAAGAATTGATGTGATGGATGTCTAATCTTGTATCTTTTTGATGGCACATTTGACACTCGAAGTTATCGCGCTTTAGCACTCTTTGTCTTACCGCTCCCCACCATCGAGGTTTTCGGGGACGTCTTTCGTGCAGCGTTACACGCGGGACTGTTTTGAAGATAGGGCGATAGTTGACCACTTTTATACCTCAATCGATTGCCTCTAAATGATACTATTTTTCATAGGTAAATGCAAGTAGGGAATGTAGCAAATAGTAACTTTTAGCGTAGTGTAGAAGGATGATTACAACCAGGAAATAATCTATGTTTGAAGCCGGCAACAACGCTAACCCTAAAGGTCGTCCTAAAGGCAGCAAAAGTCTTTTCAACGAATTAACGGAAGCGCTCAAGGTCGTTGAGGACGAAGATGGGCGAGAAAGCATAGTCCAGCATTTTGTCCGCCGCGCGTACTCAAGCGATAAAGTCTTAATCGCTCTTATGAAGAAACTCATCGCCGATAAAAAGGAAGTTGAGCATAAAGGCGATCCAGATCAACCGGTGAAAATGACAATTGATGTGGGGGTGGCGTCGGTAAATGAGCTGGTCAAGCACTTACAAGCAAAAATTACAGGACCGAGTTAAGTTGATAAACCTTTGCGAAGAGGACCGAGAGGCGAGAGTTATTGCAAAGGAACTCTGCCGGCGTGACGTGAAGTATTTTATCAATAACTTCTGCTGGACGTTCGATCCCCGGCCTAACCGCGCGCCTCATCATTTCCCGTTTATCCTTTACCCGGTCCAAGAGAATTATCTGGACTGGCGTGATGAACGGTACACGAATCAGGAAGATGGATTGACGGACAAGTCCAGGGACATGGGCGTTACGTGGAGTTATCTGGCTTGGGACCTTCATAAATGGCTGTTCGCTGATGGGTTTCACGCGCTACTCGGCAGCCGAACGCAGGATAAAGTGGACAAGTACGGCGAGCCTGATTGTCTGTTCTGGAAGCTGGATTATCTGCTTAAGCGATTGCCGAAATGGTTCTTACCGGAGTTTGATAAAGACAAACATCGGAGCGCTCTCTTGTTAAAGAACCCTGTTAACGGGAACGCGATCAGCGGTGAATCGGCCAACCCTGAATTCTCAAGGCAAGGCCGGTACTCGGTCGTTGACATGGACGAGTTTGCGTTCTGGCCATTCGCCTCTTCCTCATGGACCGCCTCAAGTGAAGCGACGACATCAAGGTTCCCGGTATCAACGCCGAAGGGTAAGAATAACAAGTTTGCGGACCTAAAGTTTAATAGCGTCATTAAAACTATCTCACTCCACTGGAAGGACCATCCGCTCAAGGACCAAGCCTGGTATGAAAAGCAGAAGGAACGGAAGACCCCGTTGGAGATGGCGCAAGAGCTGGATATTGATTATGAGGTTTCAGGCGGTGAGCTGTGGCTTCCGTGGTACCGGGCCAATTCGTCAACGATCGAGGTTCAGGATCCGATCAAGGTACCGCCCGGCTGGAAGGTGTACGCTTCGATTGATAACCATCCACGTAAACCTTCGAGCTGTCATTTCTACGCAGTGGACTTCGCCGGCAGATATTACAGTGTCGCTGAACTGTATGAACGATCATCAGTCGAGGATATGGCGGACTGGATGAAAGCTAAAGGCCAGCGGGAGTTACTTGATCGTTGTGAGTGGATCGTTGCAGACCCGCAACTCTGGGCAGAGGATCAGGAGATCAAACGCGGGAACCCTATCAGTCGCGCGCTTCTTTTCAAACAACAAGGCATTCGCCTGATCCCCGGTGTTAAGGGCCACGACGTTGACGCGCGAGAGCGGACCAGAGATTTAATCCTAGCTGGTAAGGTTTTCCTTTCACCGCTCTGTAAAATGCAGAGGTGGGAGTTTGGGGAAGCGTTACGATGGGACGAATACTCCGAGCAGATCGGTCAGAAGCGTGGAGTAAAGGAAACGTTGGCCGATAAAAATAACCATGCCTGGGACGATTGGAAGTACTTTATCTTGAAGAACCCTAAAGCGCCGGCTGCTAAACCGCCGCCTGAAACGGTCGGGTTACAGGCAAGAATGCAGAGCCGGTTAGCGCAGATGGATGAAAGAAAGAAAGGGTGGGACCCCGGATGATAACTGCTAATTTATTCTTAGGTATTATAACTGTCCTGATATCGGTGATCGTTTACCAAGCGGTCCTGATTATTTTCAAAGAGATACGTTACGCGAAAATGCAAACGGAACTCCTGGACCGGTTAATGGCGAAAGACTTGAAAGACTTGAGGACGCCTAAAGAGCCGGTCATGGTTAAGACAAAATCTTTGAGTGATCGCAAAGAATACGTTCAAAGCCAAAGGAAACAAGGGCTGTCCGTTGAGGACGAGGAATCATAAATGCCGTTAATTAAAGACACGATTGATAAGGTCGGCCAGGTGTTTGGCAAGAAGCCGAATGAAGAGCAGACTATGGAGAAAATGGACGATAACGATTTTGTCCAGATGGTTAAAAAGATTTTTGAGCTACGGAACAAGAAATACGTCCATGAGAAACAGTGGTACATAAACCTTTCCTTTTTACTCGGCCAGCAGTGGGTGGAGTGGTCCGGCCGGCTAAAGAAGCTTTATGAGCCGAAGGTCCCTCCGTGGCGGGTTAAGCACGTTTCGAACGATATCATGCCAGCGTACAGAAAGAAGATGGCCAAGCTCAATAAGAACCGGCCCAAGCTGTTCATTTCAGCCGGTGGTGATGACACGAAGAGCCGAGCAGCGGCGAAGGAAGCGAATGACTTGGTCGAGTTTTGGTGGTCATCGCCGGACATAGACCTGGAAACAGAATTAAAGGAAGGCAAAGGTTATGCCTTGAGTTGCGGGACAGGATTCTTGAAACCGTATTGGGACACTACCGTCGGCGAGGAGCGGAGCAAGATAGACGCAGAAGGTCAAGAAATTAAATGGCGTGATGGTGAGTTGGGCCTTGAAGCTTGCAGTCCGTTCGAAATAGTTTTTGATCCGCCGGACGCGCGGAAGTGGAAGGACGTACGGGGAATGCTACATTTCAGGACGAGGACCCTTGAGTATATCCGGAACCGTTACCCGGACAAAGGCGGCGAAGTAACAGAGGAAAAGGACACTTCTATCTCTGATAGTTTCTGGCGGAAGATACAGGGCATGGTCGGTACAACGAGCCAGGGCGGAATACAAACAGAAGAGAAGAGCGAGAAGTGCGCGATATTAAAGGAGCTTTGGCTTTACCCGTGCAAACGGTTCCCTCAAGGCCAGAAGATTGTGGTTGCCGGCGATAAACTACTTGAACACGTTGATCTGCCGTATAAATGGCTTGGGAACGAGGATCCGTTTATCCCGATCGTTCCGATCTATGACATGAAAGTACCGGGCCGGATTTGGGGACGGGCGAATATCGAAGATGAGATTCCAATCCAAAAAGCGAAGAACGAGCTTTTAAGTCATATCCGAGAGAGTGAACGATTGACCTCTAAACCTAAACTATTATTGCCGGACGGGTGCGGCGTGGATAACGTTACGTCAGAGCCAGGGGAGAACGTACCCTGGGACCCGCAGCTTACCGGTGGCTATAAACCTGAATGGCTTTATCCGCCTTCGATCCCGAACTATGTTATCAACGGGTTAACTAAAATTTACGCGATAGATTTTGCGAACGTAACTTCTCAACATGAAATCTCTAAAGGGCAGACCCCTCCGGGCGTAACTGCTGGGGTCGCCATCAATTATCTACAAGAGCAGGACGATACTATCATCGGCGATGTTTCACGCAACTACGAAAGAGCGTTGGAAACCCTGGGGAATATGATGTTGGCGATCACTGAACAGAACTACCTTGAGGACCGGAAGTTGACGATAACCGGTGAACACGGTGAAGTACGGACTTCAACCTATAAAAAAAGAGTGATTGATAAAGAAACGGATAAGGTTATCGATGAGGGGACTATCCCACGCGGGGCAAGGCTTGTCGTTGAGGCCGGGTCATCATTCCCAACAACGTTAGCGGCAAAGCAAGCGTTTACCCTAGAGATTTATAAGCTGGGTATGCTCGGCCCTAGAAGTGATAAGGCTACCAACAAGCGGGCGTTGCGGTTGTTGGAGTTGAGCGGGATAGACGATATGTATTCAGAGGAGGCCGCCGATCGTGTCCAGGCCGAAGAGGAGAACGAAGGCATGAAAGCCGGTCAATCCCATGAAGTTTATCCGTACCAAGATCATGAGGTCCATCTTGAAACGCATGAAGCGTTCATGAAAAAGAAAGAGTTTATGGAACTATCCCCAGAGATCAAGCAGATGTTTGGCGATCATCGGAAAAGACATCAGGACTTCATCGCCCCGCCACAACCGGGGAATATGCCGCCGGTGAAACAACCGGGGAACGCTCCGCCGAAAGGAGCAGTTTAATGCAGAACGTAAAGGTCAGGTGCGTGAGTTGCAGCCTTGTCTATGAAAAGACTGAACTTCCCGGCTGCCCTCAATGCGGAGAAGGCCGGTACGATCCGGTGTTGGTCATGTTAGATGGAAAGCCGCAGACTTGGCCGATATTAAACTTTGAGAAGATGATGAAGAGCTTCCCGCGCGTTGCGGGGCTTCCCGTAACTTCAAAGAACTAAAGGAGGATAGGAAAATGGTAAAAGTGAAAATGATCGACGTTGGAGAAAAGAACGAGGGGTTGGCCGGGGTTGAATCTCCTAAAAAAAACGAGAAATATTATCCAACCTTGTATCTGTCAACAAAACAGTTAACCGCGCTCAAGGGTAAAAAGCCCGGAGATAAGTTGACTTTGCTGGTGGACGCGGAGGTCAAGGGGTTCAGTTTACGGAGTACAAAGGGCAAGGAAGAGGAAGGGAATTATGATATCGAGGTTCAGAAGATCGGTATCTCTAAGCGGACAGTCCAGGAAGATGACGACGATGACAAGGGCAAGAAAGAGAACGAAAGATTGAAAGAGCTCACTAAGGAACGTCTTGCCGGTGGACAGGAAAAAAATTAAATAAATTGAAAGGGTGGTGATGATATGGCAGAAGCGACAGAACAGGCAGTAGGGAATTTGATAAAAAGTAGGGGCGGTCTTGGCGGAGCGCAAGGTGAAGCCCCAGGTGGAGCAGCTGGCGGAGCGCAAGGCGCCGGTGGCGGACCAGGTGGAGCGCCGCCGATGGAAACAGCGATGAAGTTGATGGAGGTCGTTGTTAAAAGGGTCAGTGAAGATGATCCTGAATTGGCAGAGAAGCTTGCGGGTGCAGTCAGTCAGGTCCGAATGGTAATTGATGAGATTGCACAATCAGCCGGCGGAGCGCAACCCGGTGGAGCGCAAGGTGGCGCCCCTGGAAGCATGAGAGGGACCCCGATGGAAGGGCAGAACAGAGGAACGCCTTTACAGGGGAGCGGGATATCGCCGAGTTAAGATCGAGGTAAACAACTAATCCCGCAAGGGAAGTTGAAAAAAAGAAGGAGCTAAACGATGACAGAAGGAATTGATCCAACTAATCCAGGAGGAGCCGGAGGCGGAGAAGAAATACCTTCTAACCCAGCCGAAGGGAATCCGGGCGTTGGCGACGAGGTTATGCACAAGATCATGGTAAACGGAGTGGAGGAAGAACTTCCGTTGAGTAAGATTATTGATTTCGCTCAACAGGGAAGGTATCTGGCGCAGGAAAAAGGGAAATACAACGAACAGGTTGAAACAAAAGCCCAGGAGTTAGCGAACGCGTCAGCCGAAGCTTGGATAGCAGAACAAAAGGCCGCAATAGAAAAATCCAAAGCAGATGAAGCGGCAGCGAAGTCGGCGGAAGAGGACTTGGAACTTGATGATTTTGGCCGGGTTAAAAAAGACTTGAAAACGGTCCAAGAACAGTTAGCGGAGAGGAATGAACTGGACAAGAAAACCAAGTTTGGCGAAGAGGTCGCTTCCGAGCAGAAGCGGATCGATGAAGAGCTAGTCCAAGCTAAAAAGGACTTCCCACTCTTGAACGAGATCAACGTTCTTGCGATATTGGCCACGGACCCGAAAGCGGATATTAATGCTTTGAGTAAGCAATCGCATGGCCTTGAAATGAAGCGTCGTGCGGTTTATGAAAAAGAGTTTCTTGATAGCGCTAAGAAACGTGGGGCAAGAGGGGCGGAAGGCGCCGGCGGTGGTGTTGCTCCGTTGAAAGGCACTAAGTTGGTGCTGGGGCAGAACACACGTGAGGCGGCAGAAGAGTTTATTTCAAGACAGAAAGAATAAGATCCAAAATAAATTTTTAAGGGGGAAACAGTTATGCAGACTATGAGTAATTATGACGCGGTATTAAAAGAAGTTTACCTGGGCCCGATCCGGGAACAGTTAAACAACGTGACGATCATGCTACAGAAGCTCGCGCGGAACACTAAAGACTTATCTGGTAAATACGGTGTTATCCCAACACATATGACCAGAAATCTTGGTGTTGGTGCAAGGGCGGATAGCGGAAGCTTACCGACTGCCGGGCAGCAGGGTTATGTTGAATCCAAATGGAAGATCAAATATAACTACGGCCGGTTTTCAGTGTCAGGCCCGACTATCAAGGCTTCCAAGAACGATAAGGGTGCGTTCGCTAAAGCGGTTGACGCGAATATTAAAGGTCTTGTTCTGGACGTAAAGAAAGACTTTAACCGTCAGCTGTTCGGCGATTCAACTGGTGCGGTTGCTGTTTTTAACAGTGATACCGTTACCACGCCTTTGACCGTTGCAGGACTTTACTGGGACGCGAACAAGTATCTTCCTGATAATCAGCCGATCCAGGCGTTAACGGTTGATGACTATGCAACCTTACGGCCGTTGGATAGTGGCACTCAAGCTTTGGTGAACGGAGCTGCTACGGCAACTTCTGTCCCGTTTGACGGCGGCGTGTTCACAAGCGCTGTTACTGGTGACTTGCTATGTCATCATGGTTCAGCGTATGTCGCTAGTGGGAGCAACAACGGAAGCAGCGCCAAAGAGATCAACGGGCTACGGCTGATCGTTGATGACGGCAACAGTCCGGAGGACGCTGATTGGTGGAATACCGACGGCACTCCTGCCGGGGACTATACACTTGGTCAGATTGATATGAACACTTATCCAGAGTGGAAGGCTGTTGTTAAAGAGAGCGGAACCCCGCGGACCTCTGGAATTGTTGAAGCTACACGAAGACCGATAACAGAGGACCTCATGGACCAGGTTGTTGATGATGTCGCTGATAACGGCGGGAAGGTTGACTTGATCATGACCACTCGCCCGATCCGCAGAACATATGTCAATGCGCTCCGGTCCGATAAACGGTTTGTGAATACCACGAAGTTAGAAGGCGGCTGGACTGCTATTGACTTTAACGGTATTCCGATCGTTACCGATTCAGACTGCACACGTGACGATATGTACTTCCTTACCATGTCCTCTCTGGTACTGTTTGAAGAATCAGATTGGGACTGGATGGACCAGGACGGCGCAATTCTATCGAGGATCTCCGGCTATGACGCCTATGAAGCCATCCTCTATAAATACTCGCAGTTGGGTGTTTATGCCAGGAACCAGAACGGACGCTTGACCGATATTGAGGCAGGACAGGTCAGCTAAGATCAGTTTAATGGGTTGTCGGTATCCTGAAAAATCCGGCAAGTCTTTTGGTGGTTTCCTTGTTAAAGAAACCCTAATTTTGAGGAGAAGGAGGAACATATGAAAAAAGTTTTATGGTTATCATTGGTTTTTGTGTTGGTTTTTCAGGTTGTCGTATTGGCGCGGATCAACGACAGAAACATTGAATGGCGGAGGGAACGGGTATATATCCCGGTCTGTGATATGGCCGGGTTCGTTGCCCAGAACGGCGTCGATGACGGTGCGCCGGTGATCGCCGAGGTCAGCTCTTTTGGGTTTACCGGATTGACGATCGCGGCTACTGGTGATTCCGTTTCTCATTTAATGCCGGTCCCCAGGGATATGGACGTAGATCAGAAGGTCTATTTCCGGGTGCATTATACGATCGCCACATCTGAAACGTTGACCGCTACTCATGAATCGGTGACTTGGGCGGTAGTGTACGACCGTACGGCGGAGAACGCAACGCTTGAGGCGGCGTCAACCGCTTTAACGTCTGCTATTGCTGCCGATATTTATCTAGGGACGAGTGGGTATCATTCGGCCATAACTCCGTGGGGTTATGTAAACGCGGAAACGTTTAGCGAAGGTGAGTTGTTAGCTCTTAATATAGAGCTTGACGCGTCTGATAAATTTGATCTGGTTCATGACAATCCGATATTACTTGGATTAGAGATTGAATATTCACGGCGTAAGTGTGTTGGAACTCCGATTGATATTGAGAACACAAGATAGTTGAGGCTCCGTAAGGAAAATTAAAGAGGGGTGACATAAGTTGCCCCTCTTATGAAGGAGGAACGAACATGAGGAAAATGGCATTGGTTTTAATCGGGCTGGTAGTGTTGTGCGGTGTTGCTATGGCCTATACCACGCAGAGCACTTTTGAAACAGGGACAGTTACGTCCGGGGCGAGGGCAATCATAAAGCCCGCGTTCATGGTGGAGAACCTTTTGATCATAAATGACAGTACGACCGCAGGATATAATATTTACGTTAATTGGGAAGGGGACTTATCAGCAGCTTTGATGACCACAGAAGCGTTTGTTTTGGAACCGGGTGAATGGATCAGAGAAAATAATTGCAGGACCAGGCGAATTTATTTGTTAGCAGCAGGAACGGCAGAATACCGGATTTACGGAAGCGGTAACTAAATTTGGAAATAACTTAAAAAAATAAACGAGGGGGAAATGTGATGAGAAAAATAGTGTTGCTTTTTGCGGTGATTTGTCTAATGGGAGGAATGGCTTTTGCAGAAGTAAGCTTTGGGAGCGCGGCTGGTAATATTGTTTGGCTTGACGGAAGGTTTGTCAACACAACTGGCGACACGATGACCGGCGACCTAAGCGTTGAGAGTACAGTCACAGCGCAGACTATAGAGGCGCAGGTGACTTTGAATTTCGGGGATACAACAGTAGGCGATCTGGTAATGGACGGTACTATTGAAGGAACATCCACGGGTACTACGCTGGACATAGTTCCAACTGCTGGGAATTACACGAGGATAGGCGACGCCGGAGCGGCTGGATGCGCTTCTGCCAATGATGATTTATATGTGAGTGGGAAGTTGGAGGTGGATAGCTCTGCTTATTTTGATGTGGGGATAAGGTTATATTCCAACCCTTATTTTATTAACTTTAACGACTCAGAATTTGGTACGATAAAGCAGAGTACTGATGATGGGCTAAAGTGGACAGTGGGAAGTACTTACCAAAACAAAAATATTATTATTACAGACCACGGTAATTATACAAGAGACCACGACCACGATACTTTATCAGCTAATCCGACTCTTTTTATCCATTCCTCTGTTAATCCGGATTCAAACAACACCCTCTGGGGCTCTTTGGCGCACACAGGTACGACTACAGAAGCC
>Ga0207997_1002110_pt1 | contig 10160 bp, 20 predicted proteins | sample AntAceMetag02UKN_FD_184777 | JGI IMG/M metagenome (GOLD analysis project Ga0207997, IMG submission 184777) | Saline lake microbial communities from Ace Lake, Antarctica - Antarctic Ace Lake Metagenome 02UKN (SPAdes) (version 2) | ecosystem: Environmental > Aquatic > Non-marine Saline and...
TTTCAGTTGATGACATTAATGGACCAACCATATAGATTGCTTTTTCATATACAGTTCTTATCAATTCTTTTTCTATACCTTCCTGTGAACCATATCTTGTATAAATAGCCTTCAACTTATCATCGGTAAGCGGAGAATCAATTCTTACAGAACCTGAAATATTACCATGTCCATTGTCATTGAATCTTGCTCGAATACTCCGGTCTGTATCATCACCCTGATCTGTCATTTCTGAAAACCAAAACTGGAAGCTTTTATGCAGATGTGTTGTTTCACCTCCTCCTTGCCATTTCCAACCGGGTGTTTTATAAAAATGTAAGGTTCCTGTTCCTATTGCTTTAACAATAAGAATATCATTTCCACCTACATCTTCAAAAATCATACCTCCAAATACTGACAAAACAACAATTAAAAATGCTACTATTATGCCTGAAATTAAACCTTTTCTTGATTTTTTCGTGCGTTGACCCATTACATTATCCATTCTAAAAACTCCTTTATGTTTTATTAAATTAAAAAATTCTAGTATTTATAATTTCATTTTTTAATTTTATTTAATAAAATTCTTTACTTTTCTTTCACCTCACTTTCGCTTTTTTAAATTTAATTATGTTAGCTCCCAGGAGAGGACTTGAACCTCTTTTGCATGATTAACAGTCATGAGTCCTACCATTAGACGACCCGGGAATATTTTATTTTTGAGTTTTCTTCTTATACCTTTTTCTTTTATATTTTGGTTGTTTTATATCTTGTTCTTTAAGCGCTTCTTTTGCAATTTCTTCTTCATTTTCAATTTCTGGAATTTCAACATTTGTTAAATCACATGCATTATCATTCATAATATTCCTAAGAGCTTCTTCTGCAATTGCATTTTTATCATTTGATACAACCAATATTTTTTTAGTCTTTTTGGTTTTGGTTCTTTTAACTTTCTTTCTAAACAACCAAAAGTAACTACCATAGCATCCAAAATATGGTAAACAAACTTGTGTTATTAATAAAACTACTATTATTGCAATTAAAATCATTCCTAATGTATCTGACATATGTTATCCTTTCTTTATATTTTTTATGAATTGTTTTCTGTAAATACTATTAATTCTGGATGGTAAATTTTTATATCATTTCCAAAAGCATGTAATAATTTTCCCACATCTCCCATAATTCCATCATCTCCACCATCACTAAATTCTACTTCAATAAAATTTTTAAAACCATGATGTTGAACATTTTTAATTAGTTTATATTTTAGAAGATACTTAATATACGAATCAAAAGAATAATCTCTTTTATTTTTAGAATAATATTGAAGCTCTTCAAGATAAAAATAAAAATATCTATCTATAATTTCTGTTATTGGTTTTATTTTAATATTTTTTCTATGTTTTCTTAATTCAAATAGTAAGTCAAGCGAATCACATACTATTTTTGATTTATTATATATATCTTCATATTGTTCAAGATTAAATTTATGATATACATCATATTCTTCTTCTAACAATTTATAAATTATTCTTTTATTATTTCCTTTAATAAGAAAAATAAAACTTGTTGAAGATGAGTTTGTTACGAAATCAGATTTTATTTTCATATATTTTCCTTTATCTCATAATCATATTGTATCGCACGATTTAACCTTTCTTCTTTAAATTCTTTTTGGCTATCAAGTGTTAATTTAGGTTTTATTTTTAATTCATTCCAATCTCGAAATATTACTTTCTTCATTCCGCAATTATTACAAACAACATGTAAACAAGGATAAATTGAACCTTTTCCTACAACAGAATGATCTACATTTATTGTAATTTGATCAGGTCTATGTTTGCATATTTTTCTTAATTTTTCAACATCATTATCAAATTTTCTTTTTAAAGCTAAATATATGCTTTTCATTTTCTTCTCTTTTTCCAAGGTTTGTTATCTGATATATCTTTAAGATTATGGATAGGAATAATTTTATCTAAGATTATAGCTGTAGGTTCAATTGCTTTTTCAATAACTGACGAATCTTTATAAGCATCTGGAGCTTCATCAATTGTTCCATGACAAACTGAAGTTGAGAAAATACCTTTCATATCTTCTTCAAATTTTTCTATGTTTAAATTACTTTTAGCTTTTGATCTTGATAAAACTCTTCCTGCTCCATGAGGCGCTGAGAAATTCCATTCAGGGTTTGATTTTCCTTCACAAATTAGAATACCATCTCTCATATTAAATGGAATTAACATTCTTTCACCAATATAAGATCTAATTGCACCTTTTCTAATCATGTTATCTTTTGTATCAATATAATTATGAATGGTTTCGATTTCATCTTTTATAGTTGGATTACCCAAGATGGAAAGAATTTCCTCCATAATAGTTCTTCGATTTAAAGATGCATATTCTTGACAAATTAATGTATCATCTATATAATCAGATCTATCAATTCCAGTCAAAAAATCTAAAGGAGTTGGTCTTAATTTTTTTAATTCTTCTTTAAATTTTAGAATTTGTGTTTCTAATTCTTTTTTTGGATACAATTCTTTTATTTTTTTGATTGCTTCTTTTTTATCAAATAATTCTTTTTGACATGCTCTTTTCTGCCAATACTCACAAACCTTCTTACCAAGATTCCTTGAACCTGAATGAATAGTAATCCAAATATCTCCTGTGTTTTGTGATCTACCTATTTCTATAAAATGATTTCCCGAGCCAAGTGTCCCCAAACTTCTAATTGCATAATCAAAATCAACGCCAACTTTTTTACATAATTCTTGAAAACCTTGATCTAATATTGTTTTTCCTTTTTTATTTACATTAATTCCAGTGGGAATTCTTTCTCTTATTTTTATATCAAGATCAACATGATTAATATTTATTTTTCCAATATTATATGATAACATTGCGCAATTTAAATCTACACCAACAACATTTGGAATAACTTTATCTCCAATTGGCATTGTAAGTCCTATTGGACCTCCTGCTCCATAATGACAATCAGGCATAATAACAACATTATTTGTAAATGCTTCATGATTAATTATTTCAACTATTTGAGACATACAATTCATATCTATGTCATCAATCATAATTTTAGCTTTTGTATATTTTCCAGAAATTTCTATCATATAAATTTACCTTTTCCTTAACTTTTCATACCTTTCAATTTCGTCTACATCACCAATTTTATTTTTTGATATTCTTGAGCCTTTTGTTATTGCTGATTTCATATTTTCAAAATAAAATTTTTTATTTATACCCATTAATCTAATATATCCAAAATCAATATTAAAATATTCAATTGAACCGGAATATTTTTTACCATTCAATGTTATAATTTCTGTTATTTGCATATCTTTCCTGTTAAAATGTCCATAAGAATTCATTAAATTATCTAACTTATCTAACTTATTTTTATATATTTGATTTACTTTTTTTATTTGTCTATCTTTTTCTTCAGTTAATTCTTTTAATTCTATATCTAATCTTTTACATAATTTATCATTAAGAATTAGAAATGGAAGAAACAAAGATCCTTTTCCATAATTTTCAGTTTCAACAAATTCTTCTCGTTTTTGTGTACTAACAGAGAAATGAATTTTTTTTACTTATTTTTCCATTACAACTAAATGGAAACCAATCATATTCCCAAAACGTTCGCATATAATATTACCTCGTTTCTTAATTAATGGTGGGTCATACGGGTCACGATCCCGTCGCTTACGCCTTAAAAGGGCGTTACTCTACCAATGATGAGTTAATGACCCAATTTATCATTATCCCAAACCAAAATTAATAACTGATGTATAACATTTTGGTTTTTCGCATTTACAATATTTTTCTAAATCTTTGTCCCATTTATACCATGTTTCTTCTTGTATGCAATCATAAAGACCAAAAAGACATTTTTCAATTACAACAAAATTATTAGAATATTCATAAATATCTAAATCATTATTTACAACACATTTATTTGCTTGTTCAAAAGTAGGATACCAACCAACTGATCGGCTTCTATTATCAAAGAAATCATTTATTACCATGTTTTTATCTGGAATTATCATTGTTGTAATAACAAAAATATATGTTTTTTTAAATTCCATTTTTACTCCTTAATAGGAAAAGAAAGAGATAAATAATGTGTTTTTACACTAAAGGATCATACGGGAACATCTGACTTGCTTACATCTATGGACTAACAGGAGAAGACCCCATCGCCAAGAAGTATCAGACTTTGACTTTATACCGTTACTGTCCAGTGAGTTTATCTTCTAATTATCACTTTTTGGAATACCCCAACTAACATATGAGAATTATTGGGTCCAGTATCTCCACTCTTTAAAGGATGCATACTATTAATGCCACCTTTTACTTATCTCTTTCAATTTCCTACAAAATTAAAATTATCTGGTTTATTTTTCATCATTTCAATTATTTGATCTTCTGATAAAGGATAAAAATTATTGTTGTCAACACCTATATCATGACATTTACCTTGGATCTTATCATTTAATTTTCCATGAGAATGTCCAAATAATAAAATACTATTATAATGAGATCTTGGCCAAACTAACATAGCATAATGACAAACTACAATATGATATCCTTGTATTGTTTTTGTCCATATTTCATGAAATGATCTATCCATCCATTTATCATGAGAACCTCTAATAAATATATGATGACCATTTAATCTTTTTGTAAATAACTCAACTTCTTTTCTATCTTTTGACATATAGAAATCTCCACCATGAACCACAATATCATTTGGTTTCACAATAGAGTTATGATTGTCAGAAATTTTTTCATTCATTTCTTTTTTATCTTTGAACGGTCTATTACAATAAATTATAATTTTAGCATGTTGATAATGCTCATCTGCAGTGAAATAATAACTCATTTTTATATCTCCTTCTCTAATTTTTTATTTTTTTATATGCTTCCATATTACATAAGGAAGAAATGTTAATTTAATAGCTTCTTTAAAAGTTCTTGGAAATTGTACATCATTCATCATATTACAAATACAACAAATTGCAGCTTGTAAAGCATATATCATAATTGTTGATATTATAAATGTTTTCATACTTATTATTAATCCCTCTTTTTTTCTCTCTTGTAATTTGTTTTTATCATAAATTATACACCATATTAAATATGGAGCAAATGTCAATCTTAAAAGATCTAAAAATGAATTTGGATCTCTTGTTTTATTATATCCATTATAAAAAAACACATATAGTAAATTAAATTGTATAAATTATTATATCTATCATTTTTTTAATTTTTCTTTACCATTTTTCATAATAAACCATATTAGATATGGCAGAAATGTTAGTTTAAAGAAATCTAAATAATTGGTTTGTATTCTTGTTGCATTAAATGTATTGAAAATAGAGCATATAAGCATTTGAGCTAAATATAATGATATAAAATATAATATTTTCTCTATCATTTTAATCTCCTATTCCTTAAACATTAAAAATGATTTAGGCATCCTTACATTAATTGGAATTTTATATTTAAAAAATAATGGTGCAATTTGTTTTGGTTTAAAACCTGCTAATCCACAACCAATTGCAGTTACTAGAAAAGTTAATTCAGAATGATTTTTTGCAAAAACTAGAAATTTAAGAATTTGATTTTCTATTGCTTCTAGTGACAAAGATCTTATTTTTCTATCTTTTGTTGCAATTCCATAAGACTTTCCCATTAATCCAATTCCTTGTCCATTTATAGCACCAAATTTTCTTTGAGCTTGAAGAGCTGCACCTGCGCCATGACGTCCTGCATAATTAGATCCAAATACAAAAATTTCATTATCTTTTAATGTTTTGATTATATCGTCTTTCATCTAACTCTCCTTTGAGATTGTATAGTATTTATATCAATTATTAAACCATTTTTTATTAATGATTTAATAATTTTCATATTAATAACATACCTCGTTTCTATACTAAGATAGGAAATATTCTTTCAAGTTTATCTCTCCTACTCATAGGGGTTTCATCAAATTCAGATTTAGCAGTATTCATAAAATCTACTATTTGTGATTCTTTCGTAATATTTAAGGAACATAATTCCTCAAAACAATCATAACATATATTACCATATGTACGAGAATGACGGTCGCACAAAACATTAGGACAACCTTTTCTATTACAAGCCATAACACTCATTTCAATCACCTTCTTTTATATATTTTAATTAATCTATACAGATTTCCTGTTATAATACATCCAATTAATAATAAAGACCAAAGAAAACTTCCATCAATCAAAAAGAATAAATATACAATAATAAAAAACATAATATTTAATACATATATATCACGTTTCCTATCATTATACACCCATTTAATACCATTACCAATTAGAATAATCATAATTAAAAGAAGTACTTCTGTAATACAAATATAAATTAGTATATCTATAGGATACAACATTATTTATTTTTCCTCTCTAATATTATTTCTTAATCTTTTCTTTTATTTTTTTCCAATCTGCTGTTTTATTGTCAGAATTTAAACATGTTTTTATTCTTTTTAATAAATCTACACTTACAAAATCAGATGATATTTTAATATTACATTTTAATTCACATTTATTACAAACCCATTTTTCTTCATATTTTGTCATTCTTTTTTATTCCTTTCATTCCAATCTCTTTCTGCATCTTCTAATCTTGAATACCAACTTGCAGATGGGTGAATTGGACATTCTTTTGTAATCAATTCAAATAGTTGTGAAGGACATCCAACATACCATAAACCAAAAAGCGCACCTTCTTGCCCTGTTTCTGGTTTAAATTTTCCCCATAAACCAGGATGTTGAACTCTAATTGCATGTTGTTTGCAGAATGGACAAAGTTTTAATTCATTTGAATAGTCCCTCATTATAGAATTTGATAAATAATTTATAAAATTTTTTAATATCATCATCTTTATATCTATTTCTCATTTGAACTATACTTTTTCTATAATAATCACCTATAGAATCATCAATATAAAAATTGTATTGATCGTTTGTTCTTGAATAAATACAACCAAGTAGTATAAAACTCCTAAACAAATCAACTAATAAATGACAATATGGAGCTGCTCCATCCCACGAGAATTTATAATCTTTAAATAAAGCTGGAAATTTTTCTGTTTTATATATTCTATACATAACATTTGTTATTTTTTCAAAATTATTGGTGAATTTTTGAATATTATCTTCAGTATGCATATAGAAAAATATACAAATTAATGCGTCTTTCATCATTTTTTAAATCCTTTCCTTATTTTTTAAAAATAGTTAGAATAACATTTCTCACATAATACATAGCATCTAAATGGATGATTTTTAGGAACCCATAATTCTTTTTTTAAAAACTTACCACATCTATGACATCTTATATGATTGGGTTGTGGTTTTGGATATTCTCCACAATTTATACACCAATATGCATAACCATAATTTTCAGTGCCGCATTTGGAACAAAAATATTGCTCATCTGGATGTTCTCTTTTTTCTTCAGCTAAATTTCTCATTATTCCTAATTCCTTTTTTATTTTATGGTCTCCATGGAAGGATTCGAACCTTCGAAACTTCTCGCTCCCAAAGCGAGCACTCTGGCCAGACTGAGCTACATGGAGAAATTTAAATTTTATGGTTGACGGAGTAGGGATCGAACCTACAATGGAAAGAAATTCCACGAAATTCAAAGTTTCGTGACCTACCAGTTAGTCGATCCGTCAATAATTTTTATTTACAAACTGAAAATGTATACGGAATATATTTTATATTATAACTTCCGCTACCTGCAGAATCATCTGTTCTATAAATTGGACAATCATCTACCAGTCTTGCTAAAATATTTTTTCCAATAATAGCTATAATATCCCACATTTTTCCTTTTTCATCTTTATATATTCCAATACCAAACATAAATGGATTTCTTTTTAATTTTAAATGTTTTACTTCTCCTTTATATTTTGAAAACCATTCCATTCTAAACATATTATTCACCTTTCATTTTTCTAAAAGAAGTAACTGGATCAAAGCCACCTTTTATTATTTTATCTCTATTTGATATATTAGACATGCAACCAGGATCAGGATTGTTTCTTAAAATGTTTCCAATAAAATAATGCAATTCTTTAAAAAGTTCATCTGCAGGAATTAATTTTGCAATACCTTTTATTTTTGATAGATTCGGAGATTCTTCGTTTAATATCATTTCATTAGTATTAGTTGAAACTATTCTAAAAATTGGTGTGTCAGCTTGTTTATGAATATCTATTAAACCTTTATCAAAAACTCCAATGTTCTCCGCTAAAATTTTTTCATATGTTTTTTTATTTCTCTTTCTTTTAAAATAGGAAAAATAATGATGATCCAATCTTTGAAATATTTCTTCTTTTTTTAAGTCTTCTTTATTTAGTAAATGATATCCATTTTTTTCATCCTCTAAAATTAAATAAATTTTTCCACAAATTGATAGAAAAGAAAAGGTAATAAAATCTCCATTTTTATTTTCACACATTCTTGGGACATATATTCTACTTTTGGATTTAAACTCAGTTTCTTTAAGGATCCCTCTCTTAAATACAATATTTTTATCTACTCCATATATTCCGACTAAAAAATCATAATAGTCTTTAAATTTTGAAATTATAAGCATGACAATCTCCTTATTACAAATCTTATTTCTCAAAAATTAATATATGTAGCAAGTTCATATTAAACTAAAAATTTTAAACAAAAAAATAAAATTAATTAGCGGTGGCATGTGAAATCATAAAAAATAATTTCACATGCCAAGTAGTAAACCAACAACTTTAGAAAGGAGAAGCTTATAAAAAATCTAATAAAAATAAAACTTCAAATAGCAGCTGGAAGTTGTTGAGATGTTAGGAGAAACACAACTTATTCCAGATTTTTCCAATGTCTTGAATCTTATATTCTTTAGTCTTGATTGTGCCACATATTTTATCAGCTAGGCATGCTGTCAGTCTTTAGTCTTTAAACTTAAATCTTGATATGCCATTAAGCAATATATCAAACCATTATGTTTGATAAATCTCTTTTTATAGAAGAGTAGTTTGTTTTCATTAACCCAAGAAAACAGGGGGCTCCAAATTCCTCATTTTTACACTACCGAAGTTTTATTTTTTATTCTATAATATCTGTTGTTGCATTCATCATCTCCAAATGAGCATCAATAAAATCTAATTTCATTTGAAGATCTTTTAAAGAATTATTTTTGAAATTCTCATCATAAAGTTGATGTGCGGTTGGTTTTGTATTTTCCATTATTGGTGTATGCCGCAACTTTGAATTTGCAGTATCCTTATTTAGGGCGTTAAAAATTAAAATATATTCTTTGTAATTCAATTTGAACATTAATGCTTCAGCAATTGAAATAGTTTCTTCTGGTGAAATAGTTCCTTTTGGAATTCTTATTGTTGTTTCAATATTTGTTTTATCTATCATTACTTTTAACTTTGCTCGACGTTTAAGAAGGTCAACTGCAGATTGAACTTCACTTAAAATGTGGTCACGCTGTTCTTTCTCTGAATCAAAAGCAAATTTTTCATTTTCAGGAATTGAGCTATATTTTTGAATATTACTAATAATTGATGCTACTTTTTTGGGATTCAATTTTTTCTCTTTTAAACCTTCAATCATCTTCATTAATTTTATTCCTTTCTATTTTAAACTTTTGAGATAATTATTATTTCACAATAATATTGACTTTTTTATAGGATTATTATAAATAATCCTTTCTAATTCAAACAAGAGATGAGTACTGATTCTGTATATTAAATAACAGAATCAGTACTCATGACGTCTGATAAGTAATACATTTACATGGATTTTGATAATTCTTTCTCCTGATTATCCATCATTTCGTCAGCTACCCATTCAGGTATTGTCCAAATGTCTTCGTGGTGGTTTGCCAACAATTTCTCCTGTTCAGTTGACACATTTCTTACGTTCAATTTATTCATTTCTTTTCTCCCCCCTCTTTCTTTGGATTTGTAATACTTTATCAAATGTTGACCATCCTAAGATTTTATCCACAACTAGTTGTTTATCCAGCTGTTGCGACGATCATGCCTACTATATTATATAATATAAGAGGTCAATCATCATATTCATAAAAGAATAATAATGAAAGAACAATTATTA
>Ga0207997_1002112_pt1 | contig 10158 bp, 11 predicted proteins | sample AntAceMetag02UKN_FD_184777 | JGI IMG/M metagenome (GOLD analysis project Ga0207997, IMG submission 184777) | Saline lake microbial communities from Ace Lake, Antarctica - Antarctic Ace Lake Metagenome 02UKN (SPAdes) (version 2) | ecosystem: Environmental > Aquatic > Non-marine Saline and...
GTGGATACTGGTTAACTTCTCCCTCGGCAAGTGTAAGACCTATGGTCAACTGGACATCTTTTGTTCCGTGTATCATTCTTCAGGTATTTCAGTAAAACTAATCTCGTTTCTTTTGAAGTCAAGTGCTGGATAAGCTGTATTCCAATCAATTATTTGTTGGTCAAGAGCCGTGACAACAGCTTCAACTAATGATATTGGTATGTCGTCAATATTTAACCTAAAACTCATTTTTACGTCTACCATTTTCTTTCACCTAATTATTATAATATATGACAATTACCTAATAAATCCGTATTTCCCTTTATACATACGCAAGCTCATGTTCCACACCAGCGCCATCCTGAAAAAATATTTTGTTTGTATCCTTACAATAAATCTTACCATAATTCGTGTCTGCTGTTGGTGTAGCTGTCTCCTTCAATCCTAAGACACCGTCACCTGCAAGCATCAAGTCATAATGAGCGGATACCGAAGCTGCATTTATTGTTATGTTGTTGTTTCCAGCATCTAATGTAAACAGATTTGCATTGGTATCACCTTTCATAATAAAATCTGTGTCCTCTTGGCCATCATTATAAATAAAACTAACTGGATGCACAAGAGCACCAATACCCCAACCAGAAGGATTCAAATATCCATTATTGTCATTTGCATATAACAAAAATCTTTCTGAACCCGTACCCGGTTTACCCAATCCAATAGTAACATCATCTCTCCAAACCGTTAAACCATTCAATGTTATAGCAGCAGCACCATCATTCGCATTTAACGTGATATCAGTTGCTGATTTAAGATGTAAACCCGTTAAATCATCTATACCTAAACCACCTGCACAATCTTTATACCATATAGAACCCCTGTTTGCAGCTTCATCAAAAAACTGTATCGTAGAACCTTTCCATGTAACAAAACCAACTTTATGTATCGACCTTATAAGTAAATCCTTTTCGTCATCTTTTGTATCACCTGAAATAGTTACGTCTTCTTTATATCTATTTGTACCACTCCAATCATTTACACCATCAAGTAACGGTACAGTATTCCCACTTGTACCAACGTGTTTACCGTCAAGCATATCCGAGTTAAGATTGGTGTTAACAGTCGTACTTGTACATGCATAAGGGGAAGTGCCTGTAGCTACATCAGAAATATAATTAGTTGAAGAAACAGAACCAGTAATACTAACATCATCAAAAAAGTTAATGCCATCCACATCACCAATAATACTCATCAACAACTTATTAGTATTATACAATAATATATCAGTGTCAGCCATAGCAGAATTAACTGTAACAGAACCATTCTCAGAAGAAAAATCAATTGAGTTACCTGCGCCATTCGCCTGAAAAACAATATTACCAGCAGTAGAACTAAATGTAGTATCGCCATCGGAAGTAACAGTCATATCGCCAGTTGCAACCATATCAATATCATCAGCAGACCACTGCATATTTCTATTTGTAACAAACTGCCATCTGATAGGGATAAATGCAGAACGTTTTATATACGTGGTATCCTCAGAAAAAAACAATGTGTCATTCGCAAGAATATCTCCGTTAACAGTAAGATTATTAGTTAGTGTAAGATTAGATGCAAAAAGGTCACCAGTAGTAATGAAATCCCATGCACCAATATCAATGTTTTGGTCTGCATTAGACCCATCCAGTTTAAGGAAATTAATTAATAATGGATCAAGTTCGCCCATGTTTAAGCCATTCTTTCATCTGTTTATCCCACACATGCAGACTATGCGAATGTAGGAAACCAGGATACAATATTTCTTCTATGTCTTTCATATCAGCATATACTTCTTCTTCAACCCTACCATTCTTAATACGCAATATAAATACACCGTCAAGACCTACACCAGTGAGTTTAGTGAACATCTTCGCGTATGCAGCTAGTTGCATCCAATACGTATCATAGATTGCGCCACTTGTCTTCCAGTCACCGATATACCGTTTACCATCCACCATACCAATGAAGTCACATGTTCCAGCACAACGTAAATCAGAGTCAAATAAAGGAACCTCTACTCCCTCAACAACTACCGTGTGTTTATCACGCCATTCACTTTTCCAGGCGTTGATGCATTCCTGCATCTCAACTTTGTAGTTGAGGATATCAACTTTTACGTCAGTAAGCAACCATTCAATTATTTGATGTGCTGTGGAACCGAATTGACCACTCTGAAACAGTATCGATTTTGCTTTTGCGTTGCCAACACTTCCCTGCCAATAACGCAGCCCTGGTTTGGCTTTGATGCCAAGGATACCTGTTACACGATCATATTCTACACCGTTGATTAGGTAGTAGTTGTTACGTAGCATGTACTCCTGTGGGTACTCGATAACCCAGGGTTTATCTGTCATTAGATGTATGCCATCCATTCAACATAACGATGTGGTACTTGTTCCATCGCAGTTAAATTTTTTTCTGTCTGCGGATAAATAATTGCTCCTGTGAATATATCAATAAATACTCTATCCATTTTTGTTCCTCCTACATTAAAAAATAAAAAGAGGGTTGTATCCCTCCATGCTTATGGGTTGATAATATGACCGATAGCTCCTTGATCAAGGTCGTCAATTGCCACGTATTCTACTGCTACGAGCTTCGTCGATAGACATTCTATTGGGTCTTCGTCTTCTTTGAACTGTGGACGTTTACCATAGAACTCAGATACAGCCCTTGATGGATCAATCATCACAGCAATTGTCTGTGTACTATCTGCACATGTTGGACCGTCTCCATACTCGATAACATTGATGCTACCGATTTTGGTTAGTAACCCATTAGTGACACTGAAAGAACTATCATACCATTGTGGTGAACTTGTTCCTTCCTTGTATTTCAATACAGCAGCAACAGTAGGTGACATGATAAGAGTTGGTTCAGCTGATTTAAAGTAGCCGGCTTCTCTCATCAATGCTTCCATTCTTATGATGCTTTGATACAGGTTCGCAGCCATTGAACAACATGATCCAACGATAGTACCACTACAGGCGAGGTCAGCAGGAAGTGTTACGGTTTGACCAGGAGTTGGCGCACCTATTAGTTGACTCCATATTTCACGGTCTTTACCATTTGCGATGTCACGTGCCATGCTTTCGATGACAGCTGGTTTATACATTCCACCAACACGGAATTCATCGATGTCACAGATTACACGGTAGATACCATGGATATCAATAGTCGCTGTATATGTGCTCACTGTGGTTCCGCTACAGTCCAGACAGCTACATCCCTGTGATAACGTAAGTGTTTGTACAGCATGTGTCGCACTTACATTACGGATTTGTACTACGCCACCGTTTCCAGCGTTGATGTCACAGCCACGAACAGTGACTTTACCAGCGAGTTGTCCATAGTTTTGTACACCATGCCATATCATACTACAGTAGTAATCAGCTGGACTCCATGAATCAACGTCATCTACACAACCGGAATCAGAAGTAGTGAATGCATATGCTTCATGACCGTCAAGGTATGCAATGTGTGCATCTGACCCATAGTTATACATTGATACTGGGTCAGTACCATGTGCTTTAAGGAAGTCATCATGGTATTGTTTATACGCCATCATCTTAGGATTAGTTGTTTTCATCGGTGAGCCACTGTTAGCCATTGGGTCGAGTGATGGTGTAGGCTCCATCTTAGGGTTCTCTTTGTATAGTCGTTCTTTAAAAGCAATGTATTGTGCTTCTTTTGCATCCTCGTCTTCTTTGGCTTTTGTCGCCTTGGCTGTTTTACTAGCTTGTTCTTCATATGCAGCTACTTCATTTGCCATGAAATCTGTTTTCTTTTTTAATAGCTCAGCATACTGCATCTCTAATTTCTGAGTATCAGAAATATTGTCTTCACTCATCTTTATTTTCCTCCAAATAGTTTAATTCTTTCTTTTAGGTGTGCGATACGTACTTTATCTTCTTTGTGCGTATCGGGTAAATCTTGATGCATGTCATCACATGCTTTGATGGGCATACCACATCCATCTTTATCGTTACATGCTCCACGATAAACAGTGGAACCAGCAACCAAATCCATATAAGTCAATGCTACAACGGTTTCATGACCTTTTAATCCAAAAGAAGCATAATCAACGGGAAGGTCTTTTGCCTTCACAAGTGCCATACGTTTAAATCCAAACGCACTAACATTTGGCATACGACCAGCTTTCGCAGAAATGGCATAATATGTTTCCCACTCCTTAATTCTAGGAGCATCTTTCTGTATATGGACATCCACTAACAATGATTTTTCTTTGTCATCGACATGAATATTATCTTGGTAACCAACGAAATATCCTATGTCCGATGGAACCATTTGACCATTCGGCATCGGATAACCCGTTCCCTGATGATTAAGGTCATGAAGTTGTGTAGAATTAGCAGATAAACCAGCTGCTCTAATCACATCCCATGGTACGAAATCACCTTGGTAAAAGATATCGCCTTTCATCAATACGACATCCTTTACAATATATTCATCTTTTGACTCGGAAAAACCACCTGCTTCTGTATCACCGTTCATCTGGAATACAAAAGGCTTTATCTCGTCAATATCTGACATGGTTTTATTCCTCCATACTTTCACTTGCACATTTGTTACAAATAGTGCCGATGCATTCAATGGGCAGTGCCACCCCACAGAGTTCACAATGTTCACGGTCACTCATCTATCAATCTTCTCTCCTAAAATAGCTTCAAGTTGTTTCTTCTCAAAACCAATGACGTTTACCTCTTCACAATACGCTAGTTTTGTCTTTGGTAAACGGTTACTCTCATGTTCCTCAGCAGTGGTATCCTTACTTGTAAGCCATGCATTCGGAGCCCATTTACTAGGCGGCTTCACATATTCATGTACGATATCACACAGTGTCGGATTACCTATTTTATCAAGTATCCAGAAGAATTGATCACGGTAACCAGTGTCTTTAGCAAGCACCCACAAGAAAAACTCGAGTATCTCCGTCATGTCTTCGTAGCCGTGTTCCTTCAAAACCTTTAAGAGTGTACGGTGGAGATAACATATTGGTTTGTTTCCACTACAGAGTAAATCAGCGTGTACGACACGCGGGTTACAGTATTTATCATCATACATCTTTTTAACGATGTAGAAAACGAGTTTCTTAAGTGCTTTATCAGTCCATTTAAGTTTCTTTGGTATACGCATATCACTGGTAATCGATGCTTTTAATTCGTCGTTACCAATACGGTAAAGAGTATCATAGACAACAGCTGCACCCATATGTTTCTGCATCACAGCCCAAATTACTATGTCTTTATAGTCAAGGGTACGTTGCCTGGTATGACCAGGACGGATATGGTCACATGCAGTGTCAACGATATTACTAATATATTTTAGTGGTATGGATGCTTCACTATCTATATCATATTCTTTTACAAGACGGTACCGACTCCATTCAAAGAGTTTCTTTGCCCTGTCTCCAAATATGATGTCAGTCATTACTTTTTCCCTTCTCTTTTAGCTGCAACGGCTTTCTCCAGGTCTTCCTCAGAAACAGCTTCTATGTCTTTAGCGATGACTTCTTTTTCCTTTGCTGAGTAAACCAGTCCGGTGCTTCGTGCAGCAGTGAGTTCTTTTATCTCCCGGTTACCTACTTTGTTAACCAGTATAGATGAACATCTAACTGCGCATTCAACGAATTCGTCACGTTGCTGTTCAAGCTGGCATCGTAGGTTATCAAGTGCCTGGCTAATAATTACTTTTTCACGTTCAAGAATCCCAATGATTTCTTTAACGTCGCTTATCTCCCTGCTCATCTGTTTATTCAACGAGAATAGGAGTTTGGGCGGCCATGCACCACTTGTATAATTCTTTATTTCATCTTGTTTACGAGCAAGTGCGTATTCATGCATCTGGAATTGTTCCAGCCTTGCAGTATATACTTTGTTTAACTCGAATAATTCTTTGAACTGATATGACTCTGGTTCGTTAATAGGAGCAATCTTAAACAGGTTTTTTGTTAAGTCATGGTATTCTTTTGGCTCATTTTTTGTTTGTTGGCTTCTATCTTTTTTGTTTCCTTTTGCCATTAGAACTCACCACTCCAAAGTAATAGTGTTCCATCATCATTTATTTCTTTGATGACGTAGGTGTTTTCATCATATATTTCCAGGTTTGGACATGATTTACATGTCTTGCACATTTTTTCTGTATACATTTTTATTTCATCTCCGAAAACATTGAATCCATCAACAACTTTATGTCGACGGTTCGCAATGCTCTTAGAACGGCTGGCCTCATAAAAGGCCGGAAAGCATGTTTTCCAGATGTGCTGACTACAGGTAATGGTGCGTACGGGTTTGGGCTAGCGGGCATGTGAATCGTACCATACTCGTTCATAGCAGCGTATGGAATGTCACAACGTACCTGATAATGGGTATCACTAACTTTACGGACCTCTATCGAACCCTCCATAAGTCCGGTATCCTGTGGAGCATACAACCGTGCATACTCAGCAGTTTCCTCCGCAACCTTTTGTAGGAATGGACCTACTTTTTCTTTTACAGGTATATTCCCAAATACCTGCATGATGTTGTCAAGACCGGTTACAGTAGCGGTGAAACCCGTCATTTATTCTCCGCAACGAATGATTTAATATGTTTTTCGCGTGTGAGACGAGCCTCCTCCAAACGGAGTTCCTGACTAATCAGTTCTGTCTCACCGACTTCCTTATCCTTTGAGGTATCACGTTTAACTTCAACAGGCTGTTGTTTCTTCATCTGGTCAGGTGATTCCTCCGTGCTTTCTTTGTCAGGATCAAGATAGGTTTGTCCATTGTTCATGACTTCACGACGTTCTGCACGGTCTGCTGTACCTGATTTATAAAGACGGTCCACAATCGCAGATCGTTTAAAGCCGATGTTCGCCTCACTCATCTCATCGATGTAGGTTTCAGGCCATACAAGTTTATAGTCAAAATCACGTCCATGTGATTCAAACAACATAGTATACAACTTGACAAGCGACGGGTTAACACGCAATATCTGTACATCAGAAATATCTTTACGGTAATCACCGTATCCTACTTCGGCACCTGTCGTCTTACCGACTTCTACACCAGTGAGGATATGAACAGGCATCACAAAAGCAGATGCAATCTCCAAACACAAAAAATCATAGAAAGGTTTTGGATCAATAGCATTAGGTTTCTCAACAGTTAGTTTCTGATATTCATCGATGACAAATCCATTCGGATGCTGACCAAGGACATTAAGCATCTTCAGACGTTCAGGCTCCTTCAACTGATTCTTTTGCCATATGATAAGTCCGTGACTAGACCACTTCAATGTTTCACCAGTGGCAACATCAATGTCAACAAGTGAATCCAACACGTTACGCAAAATATATGTTTTTGAGATACCAAGGACACTAAAAGGTAATTCATCATACTTGGTGACATATACACGGTCAGGATGAATATATTTTTTATCACCCATCTTAACCTCATAAATATAATGCATGACACGGGACGCACGATATTCATCGTTAAGGTAATCTGCACCGACGACAAGCTCAGAATTAAACGGAGTCAACTTACGAGGCTCAGAATACACATATCGTCCAAGGCGTTTATCAAGATGTTGTTTAGGCGGCAAAGATAAATCCTGGTCATCATCATCATCAGCAAAGGATATTAAACTGAAACCGGTACCATAGATATCAGCGGAGATGCCATTAAGACATGCTTTGTACTGAATATTAGTACGGTTGTTAAATGAATCAAAGATTTGTTGGTCCAACATAGGAATCTTCTTTTGTCCGGGTGACTCAAGTATTGGCCAGCCACGATAAATATCCATGTTTTTTTTGTTAGACGCTTTATAAAACAAGGGGACACTATATGCAAGGGTACGGTAATCCTTCATTGATAGTTTATTATCCTTCCATAGATGACCACGGTCGTCCCTTGAATCAGTTGAAAAAAGCTGACGCTCCGGTTTCGGGTCATCCTTAACTGTATCACTAACTTTTGCTGCAAAAATCCTATTCCTAATGGAATCAAAGACACTCATCGTCGCTTACCCCAAAAAACAAATCCATATGATGACCTATGACTAAACGGGTCAAAATCCGTAATAGCGTAACGTACAGCATCAACCGCATGGTCATCTTTCTTGAATGGTTGCTCCGTATCCTTTTTATAACGATAAGACTGAAACTGTTTAATCGTATTCACACATGTCTTATCAAAGAAAATAACATCCTTTTTAAAGAATGATTTAAGTTTAGAAATAGATTTTGCAACATCATTATCTGCTAAGCTAACAGGTGTATTACCCTTCATTGTACCACATGGGACATCAAGGTTATACGCCTGGGTTACAAGGTCAGCAGCAGTAGGATCAATATATACTGAGTCAAAATTATATTTGTTGTTGAGGTCTTGCAGACGTTTCGCAGTATCACGTGCAGAGATATCCGATTGATAAAATTCTTCTACAGCATACATCTTGTTATAATCACTTATTCCAAAGACAACGATACACGTCGGACTACGCATACCATAATCAACACCAGCAATATATTTTGGAAACTTCATGCCACCAGCGATGTACTGGCCTGTATGACGTTCCAAGTTGAACTCTTTAAAGATTTGTCCACTGAACGCACCCCATTTACCATCAAGATACCTGTTAATCCAGTCAGAGTCATAGACACGTTCCAAACTATTAATATAAGCTTTATAATCAGGGAGTAACACATTATCATATGTGGTTGTCTCAACCGCTTCAAAATTAGGTTGAGGATCAGTAAAAAAATACTTGTAAATCCAATGGTTCTCAGCACCCGGATTCGTAGTAAGCAACCCAAACTTATGTCCAAGGTTACCTGTACCACTCTTACGACCTATAAGTTGAGTGAAGATGGTTTCATCCATGTCAACTGCTTCATCCAAGCCGAAGAAGTCGATGGTACGACCAGCGAGTTTACGTTCATCATCACAAGGCCGAATATAAATCTTTGAACCGTTAGTGAACCGTACCTCCATCTTACCCTGAGTCCTATTCACCTGTTCAATTATCTTATAGGATAATCCACGTGGGGTAAGCATACGATCAATGGCTTCCTGGTAAAGATCAAGTTGTTGTACAAGCGTACCCAAGATAACGTCTCGTGCCATAGAATCAACGAGTGCGCCAAGTAAGCCAACACAACCAGGATTATCAATACATGTCTTAATGCTCACGTTTGCAAGCACAAGTGTTTTACCAGCACGGAATGCACCGGAATACAGTACACAATCCGCAAACTGACATAACGTAAAGACACGTAGTTGTTTAGGTAAAAAAAGAACAGGAGACGGAAGGATTAACTCGTCGATATTAGTTGAAAACCCACCAACGACCCCGTTCTTTCTAGAACACTCCTTAGTATCAAGACAAGTTTCGTTCACGTCTCTTCAACAGTATTGGTAGTAACGTAACTGTCCACCTATTTAAATGTTTGTACGTAATACTTTTTTATTACTTTTTTTAAGACCCAAAAACGTCATTTCATACTCTATCTCACGTAATTCCTTGTCAAAATCAATATTACGATGAGCAGAGAAATCAGTTGTACCGCACATTCTATGCTTCAACCGTTTCCTTCTCATGTATTTACGATCATATTCAAGTTTACGCCATTGAGCACAGAACTCACATCGTTGAGTATTACGAGCTACATAAAAAAGTTCAGTACCACAACTGATACAGAATTTACGTTTAACCTTCGTAGAGTTTGCCATTGATAATCACGCGGTTGTTTATAATAGTCGGAGTATAATAAGTAAATTGTCCATTAGGAAACAAATAAAAGATGAGGAACTGATTCACAAACGCAGATGGCTTATTATGCATGTACTCAGGATTAAGATTACATGCACACCCCACACTGACACCCTGGCGAGGCAACGTATCAACAGGCGAATGCATAGTATACACCTGATTAGTATGCACATGCCAACTGAAGATATGCCGTCCATACGTCTCAATGTTCTTCTTAGCATGATACTTGTTATAATATGTTCCATGGATGAAACTCATCTCACCGATGGTGACAACACCATTCTCAGGAATGAATTCATATCCACTCAGGTTGAGACAGTTCTCAGGTTCAACCATGCCTTCTAAGACAGGTTGTTCTTCT
>Ga0207997_1002114_pt1 | contig 10151 bp, 13 predicted proteins | sample AntAceMetag02UKN_FD_184777 | JGI IMG/M metagenome (GOLD analysis project Ga0207997, IMG submission 184777) | Saline lake microbial communities from Ace Lake, Antarctica - Antarctic Ace Lake Metagenome 02UKN (SPAdes) (version 2) | ecosystem: Environmental > Aquatic > Non-marine Saline and...
TTTGTTATAACTAAAATAGAGAACAGGGGGTTAATCATGGAAAGGAAAACAGTCAAGTTTTCGGTTAAACAGGTTGATGAAGAGGCAGGTATCATAGAAGGCTACGGATCCACCTTCAGCAAAGTCCCAGACAGTTACGGTGATATTGTGGATGAAGGGGCTTTTACAAAGACAATCAAGGAAAACTCTGGTAATATCGTAAGTTTATTTAACCATTCTGTTAATGACCCCATAGGGAAGCCAGAATTATCCGTCGACACGAAGGGGTTACTTGCCAGGATAAAGATTGTCAGAGGCGTACGGAAAGCTGATGAAGTATTACTTCTGGCTAAGGCTGGTGTTATTACTCAGATGTCCATTGGCTATAATGCCATAAAGGAATCCTGGGAGAAGGGCATACGGCATTTGCAGGAAGTGAAATTATACGATGTCAGCCCAGTTATTTTCGCTGCTAATCCTGAAGCTGTCATTTTGGGCGTCAAACAAACCGAGATGAAACCATATCCGCACGAGCACGCCTGTCGGCTGCGAGATCCCAATGATTTCGAGAAGGATAGCTTTCGGAGAACTACTAGGACATCAGGCAGCAAGAAATACTCCATTATCATGGGCAAGCTCGACGGAGAGGACACCATGACTGAGCAAGCGTATCGTTACGACAGAGAGGTATGGGATGAAGCTGATGCTAAGGCTCATTGCAAAGACCATGATGGAACATTTGAGGCTGCCAAGGAAGATGAATTTAATTGTGAATGTATAGAGTGTGGGCATAAGCTCAAGTCTAAGAAACACTGCAATAGTATTAAGTGTCCCAAGTGTGGAGGTAAGATGAGAAGAGCAGAGAGACCGGGACCAGGGAAGTCCGAAGAAGGTAAATCTGGGCGTGTCTTGAGCGCCACTAATCTTGAGAAGGTTAAAATGGCATTTGATTCTCTCCAAGCACTTCTGGATTCACTCTCAGAAGAAAGTGAGCCGGCAAAAGCCACTCATCTCTCGGAGGCTGAGAAAGAAGCCGCGGAACTGGAGAGCATAGTAACCACACTCAAGGCAGAAAACGAAGGCATTGATACAAAACAAGCTGAAAAGCGTATCAATGCTATACTTGAGAAACTAAAATCTAACACGGAGGTAAACTAAATGGAAAATAAGGAAATGACAGACCTAATCCAAAGTGCAGTAAATGAACTGCACAAAGCTGTAGAACGCCAGGATGAGGAAATCAAGAAGTTCGGCGAACCTATGGCGGAGACCAAGGCAACCATCGACAAGCTCAACGAGCGTATCGATGAGCTGGAAGTTAAGCTCCAGCGCCAGGCTATACCAAGTGCTGGTAATCCTGATCCCCAGACTGAAGAGGCAAAAGCCCGCAGTGCTGCCTTTTTTAAGTGGCTAAGGGGTGGCAAGGTAGCCATGGAGCCGCAGGAGCGCAAGGCTCTCGTTGAGAATGAGACCGGGTTAATCCTGGTGCCAGAGGACTTGGAGGCTGAAATCACACGAGCACTTCCGCCACTAACCCCGATGAGGGGTCTTTGTGGGCAACGGTCTACTACCAGGGATAAAATCCGCCGCCGCTCTCTAACGGAAGTTGCTGTCGGATGGGGTAAACTTGAAACCGGCTCTGCCCTTACCGAAACCACTTTAGTCCCGGCTGATGCCCATATCTACGTCGAAGACCTTTACGGTCTGGCCAAGATTGGCGAGGACGAGTTGATGGATACTGACGTTAATCTTCAGGCACACGTTGCCTCTTCCTTCAGTGTCGCCATAGCCACAGCAGAGAATAAGGCTTTTGTTGTCGGTAGCGGACATGGCTCTAAGCAACCCGAAGGAATTGCAGTTGATGCAGCTCTTCAGGCCGGTGGTTTAATTGGTGGTGCAGCAGGAGCCGAGGGAACATTTGGATACAACTTGGCCACTGCTGATGCCATTATCCCGGACGATATGTTGAGAATCGAGTACAAACTCCCATCTCAATATCTCCCTGGGGCATCGTGGCTAATGCACCGAAAGACCGAGTTGACCCTAAGACTGGTTAAGGACTCCGTAGACGGGCAATATCTGTGGCAGCCTTCCCTTATGGCTGGACAGCCTAATCAGTTTGACGGATACCCAATCGCCAATAGCGCTGACATGAACTACCCTGCTGATACCCTAGACCAGAAGATTGCAGCGATATTTGGTAACTTCAAACTCGGATATCTGGTTTTAGACCGACAGGGTATCGCTCTTCAGAGGTTGGATGAGCTCTATGCTGAGGCCGGACTGGTGGGCTTCAAGGTTCATTTCAGGGTTGGTGGTGGGCCAATTCGTTACGACACCTTTACCGTACTAAGTAACGAAAGCAGCTAAAGAGAATAAGTGGTGAGGAGGGTGAAAATTAACGCCCTCCCACCTATCACTTGGAGGTGATAAAATGACATCTAAAATGCACAGACTGCACATACCTAAAGTTGGAGAAGGAGTCCTTAATATTCCGGGTGGTACACCCTACGAGGTTGATACCATTCAACAGTACGACTTGGGCACGTATGCAAGGTTTGGCAGAAAGGGCTTTGTTTATGCCAAGGCTGGCGGCACTATCGTCCCTGATATAGGAGCCAAGCAGGCGAATAGTCAGAAGATTGGATATGTATCCGTTCAAGCCATAGCCCTCGTCAATGCAACGGAGATAGCGATTACCAGCGATGTTTCCTGCACGAAGGATGAATTGAAGGGCGGAGAGGTTGTAGTATTCCTAGCTGCTGAAGAAAAGGCCTTCACCAGAGGCATCGTCGGCAACGATGCTATGACGGCTACTGACACGCTGACTCTTCAGCTTGACTCTCCCATCCCGGTGGCACTCGACACCAATGACCATGCAGAGGTCATAATCGACCCCTACAATGGCGTTACCCAGACTAACAACGAGTGGACTCCGGTAATGGGTATGCCGGTAATAGGAGCTACTGATGGACAATTCCTGTGGCTTCAGGTCTCAGGGATATCGTGGTGCGCTCCCGAAGCCGATGTTAGTGCGGCTGTCAATACCATTGAGGTTTGTTTCAAAGGGCAGAACGGATCGCTGATGGTGAGAGATTCTGCTAACCTTGGTTGTCAGCGAGCAGGAATGGTTATTGCACCTAACACAACTGGCAACGGTCAGGGCGCTCCATTCATTATGCTCAACATCGATCACTAATAAGAAAGGCTGGGCCTGCCGGCGGGTCCTCCTTTTCCCGGGGGGAGTGTAAAAGCTCCCCTCGGGGTAAAATAATAAGGATGTGAATATGAGGGTAAGGGTGCTCAGACTGATTGCTTCAGCATTCGGGGTTTTCCCTCCAGGTGTAGTGGTTGATGTACCTGCTGGGGTAGGCAGAGAATGGTGTAGTAATGGGATAGCAATGCAGGATAAGAGCTTGGACGGGGCTAGTGAGACAAAGGTGCTGCCAAGAGATATGGATACTTTGACAGAACCAAGACGCAAACCCAAGAAACGGGCAAAATACCCGAGGAGGTAGAAATGGCAGCAAGATTGGTGGGATTCAACTATTTCGAGGGTTTAGCAGCAGATGTTAAACCCACAAATGTTACTCCTGGCTCAACATACCGGGAAACGGACACCTACTTACTATATAAGACGTTTGATGGTGATACCTGGGTCCTGGCAAGCAACGAACTGTACAATTTGTCGGTCCTTGAACACCACGAACATTCCCGCAGTCGTGTCTATCCGCAAGATGTAGAAGAGACCATAACTTTAGCGGCGACCGCCACTGCTGATACCTTCGGAAGCTGGACGGAAATAATACCAATAGACACCGTTGATTTCATCTATGAAGTGAAAGGCTTAGTAGTAGAAGCCATTGACGCAGCGACAACCATTCTTATCCAACTGGGTTATAGCATCGTTGACGGGTCTGACCCCACCACAGCCCAAATAATGGGTGAAAGGCGGTTAATATTGCCAACCCCTGTATCGAAGGCAACGGAGATTCTTCAGCTTTATAGCCAGAATTGTCCGGCCAATGCTAAGTTATGGGGCAGGCTGAAAACGGCCTCGGGCGCTGCGGATGAGGTGGAGATTAGTGTCGTTGTCAGACGGCACTTGGAAATAACTAATCCACAGGACATGCTAGCTACGTGGCCCTGGTCGACATAAGGAGGAGATATGTCATTAAGTGATATCGCCCTGGTAACTCTGATTCAAGCTAAGGCGTATCTACGTGTCAATCATGCTTCTAGTCTTCATGTAGATGCTGAGTTCCTCGGCGTGGGAGATGGTGCAGACACAACGTTTGACCTCGATAATATTCCCATAGAGGGGAGTCTGATATTGAAGGTGAATGATGTCTTGCAGGCTGACCCCACTCATTATAGTATTAGCGGGGCGACTATTACCTTTGTTACGGCTCCTCCTCTTAGTCAAGGGATAACTGCCAGCTATGATTACGCGGCCGTGGCTGATACCTTCGAAAGTTACGATGATGCCCTGGTGGCAGACCTTATCGAAGCAGCTACTAATAGGGCTGAGAGTTATACCGGAAGAGCCTTTATTCAAAGGACTATTACTGAGTCTCATTTTGGAGATGGCACTGAGATATTGAAGCTTTATAAACAGCCTGTAGAATCTATTACTAGTGTGGCCAGGGGGATCTCTGAGGCGATAGGTACAGGAGATGGCTCGACGGTAGAGTTTGAGCTTGACGAAACCCCTACAGCTCTCAGTGTTAAGTTATATATAGATGGGGTGCTTCAGACTATAACGACTCATTATACCCTCGATGGTGCTACTATAACGTTCGTAGCCGCTCCTGATGACGAGGCTAAGATCACGGCTAAATATACGCACACGATCCTCGCGATTAACGAATATACAGAATGGATTTCAATAGGGAGATTAAAGTGCGAGGATCTCTGGACTGCTAATAGGATATTCACTGTAGTATATGTCGCTGGATACGGTGCTGACAGGGCAGCTACTCAAGCTCTGGTGCCCGATGCGGTGGCTGCCGTTCTTCTTATATTGGCTAATCTCCATGAAAATAGAGTTGACCAACTCAAGCATGAGACTATCACTGGGTTGGGCACTGTTGTTTATGATATCCCCAGTAAGGCTAAGACACTGCTAGATCCATTAAGGGTGAGTGTGCTTTGAACTTAGCAAACGTATTAAGACACAGAGTTCAAATACAGGTGAAGGCCACGACAGAGACTGCCCTTGGACAGAGTGTAGTTTGGAAATTCGTGAAAAATAGATATGCTCGGGTAATATCGCTAGACGCTGAGGCAAGAGCAGTCTATATGCAGATGAAAAGCGAAGTTACGCATAAGGTCATATTCAGGGGGACTGTTGACATTAGCTTAGGCAATAATCGTATGCTCTGGAAGGCTAAGACACTAGCACCCGTGGAACCCCCTCAAGAGCTTGATAACTCAACTATAATCATGGCAAGGGAGATTTGATGACCGGCGAACATGTGACCCTTATAGATAACACCGATAAGGTGATAAAGTCTATAGAGCAAAGCGCTTCAAAGCGTATGGCGAAGGCCGTGATCGAGGTTAGGAATGTTGTTATAGATACTCTTAGTGGACAACGTACTGGTAGAAAATATAAGGTACCGGGGACGCAAACGTTTTACACGGCAAGCGCCCCAGGTGAGCCTCCAGCAAAACCTACAGGTAGATTAAGCCAGTCTATAAAGACGTCTATACAAAGTGAAGGCAAGACGATCGTGGGCAGGATTGGGACTGACCTTGACTATGGTAAGACATTGGAATTTGGTGATGATAAGGTAGCTCCTAGGCCGTGGCTACATCCTAGCTTCGAAAAGGCTAGAGATAAAATTTCGGAGATATTGGACGGCAAATGGTTTTAGATATAGACGAAAGCCTAACAACTTATATATGGAATCTCTTAACGGGAGATGATACTCTTAAAGCTGCTATGGGTGACACTGTCCGATGTTATTTGAGATGGGCAAACCCAGACGCTGAATTCCCTTATCTGGTTCATAGAATAGATATTCGAAAAGAACCAGGGACTCACGTTATCCAGAAAGCGACCTACTATCTGGATGTTTGGAGTTATAGCCCTAATGCTACGGAAATTTTAACTATCAGAAAGAGGCTCATCGGGTTATTAGATGAGTTAAACTTTAGCACTACTGAAGTAGGTCAGGCCCATATAGAGCACCTGTCGGATGGATTCGTTCCAGGATCAGAGCAGGGTATCTGGCATCGAGCGACTATGTGGGACATGATATTCAGAAGGGACTCTGAGGCAGCTACTATAGAGGGGCGATAAAATGGTACTTTGAAGCGTTTTTGGGAATATGGTAAAATAGAATAAATTGCGGAGGTGTTTAAAATGGGAAATACAGTAGCAAATGTTTTAGTAGGTGTAGCAAATCTGGCAATTAGACAGCCGAATGACGCTCTAGCTGAGTGGTCAAGTGTCAAAAAGTATGTGGGTACACATTCTGCCAAACTGTCTAAGACAGGTTCGGGCAATGCTGGGAGCACGCATGTAGAATTCAATGTAAAATCCGTAGGGACAACGATGGCTCTTTGGACTGCGGGGCTAGATACTAATAGCTTCTACCATTTAAGCCAAGCGGTGTTAGGTAACTTCGCTCAGTTCGAGTTTAGGTTCGAAGACCCAGATTCAGATGCTTGGGCAGAGATAACCGATGTAGACTTACAGAATGTGGCACCGTCTGGGGCATGGGAGAAACAGACCTGTGGCGACGCTGACTTATCTGGTATAGGTGGTGTAGATGAGATAGGGGCTTCGTTCTTTGATTGGGGGCTAGCGGCTCTTAACGAACAGCAAGCTGCCATTGAAGCCTTAACTTCCGGAGCAGATTGTGCCAACTGGATTCTCTCTAGGATTCGAGTGGAGCTTTGGGAATCTTCGCCGGCCAGATATTCTTACGTTGACAGCGTTGAAATTATGGGAATTACCTACGCTATAGAACCTGGTGGAGACGCACCAGATCTTTCTCTGAGCGCTCCATACACAGATGTCGGTTACACAGAGGACGGAGTGACGTTTGACTATGGCGTAGATACTGCTGATATAGAGGTTGAGGAAGAGACCTTTCCTGTTGAGAGGCGTATAACCAAGGAGACCTTGGGCATCACATGTAACATGGCTGAGAGTTCGCTATTCAATATAGACAAGGCGATAGCTGGCAGCGTGTTAAGCGGTAGCATCATCACATTAGGAGCAGGTGTCCTGAAGAAAATGTCTATCAAGTTAGATGGGACTAACCCAGCAGGGTTCACCCGCTCTATCGAGCTACCCCTGGTGACCGCTACAGGCGCAGTTGGCATGAGTTACAAGAAAGGCGAGAAGACAGTAGTTCCTGTGACCTTCCAGGCTTTGAAACCGGCAAGTGGTAGCGTGTGCACTATAGTCGATAACGCAGCTTAAATTGAATAAAATAAGGGAGGCTTAAATGGGAGCTGAAGAAATTAACGTCAGAGAGCTCAAGTCTAAGGATTTGAAGATGATGCTTAAATTGTTTTCAAAACTTAGCCTTCAATCTAGGGTTGACTTGACTATCCTATTGAAAGGTGCATCTGAAAATGAAAATCCTGATCTAGCCAATCTTGGAGCCAGCGTATTCCAAGTGCTCTCAGAACTAACTGATGACCTATATGCTTGGTTGTCAGATATGTCTAGCATAAATGTAGACGAACTTGACGAGATGCCTATAGCTACTCCAATTGATATAGTGAAACAGATCCTCTCTAAACCTGAAGTGAAGGATTTTTTCGGACAAGCAGCTCAAGACAATACGTCTTAACTATTTACGACGATATATCTGCCAGATATGGTTGGAGTGATAGTGAAATAGATGACTTGAGTTTTGCCCACTTGATGGAGATCAAGGGGATAATAGATGAGCGCGAGAAGGAAAGAGTCCGGGAGCAATTTATCCAGTCAGCGTTCACTGCTTTTCAGATGGGAGCTGCTAATAAGATGACGTTCGTAGAGTACCTGAATCATCTGGGGTTATCTGACGGTCAGCCTCCACGTAGAGAAGCTCAAGCTACGACAGCAGATTCTGATTTATTCGCACTTATGGGCATAAAAGTCAAGAAGGCAAAGAAATAACATGGATATTTTTTCACTCGTAGGTAAGATCAGCCTTGATGGAATGGGTAAGGCCAATAGCCAGCTAACTGGTTTACAGGGTAAATTCCAGAAGGTTAGCAAGGGGATGAAGATAGCTGGTACAGCTATGGTCGGAGCTTCTGTCGGGATAGGAGTGGCAGCATTAAAGATGGCCGGGGATTTCGATGGGGCTATGCGAGAAGTCAACACCATGATGCTCCTGAGTGAAGAGGAGTTCAAGCTGTTCTCTAAGGATGTTCAGGACTTAGCCAAGGACATGGGAGTAGATGCTACAGAATCCGCCAAAGCTCTCTACCAAGCTATATCCGCTGGGGTACCAAAGGAGAATGCGATTGAATTCTTGGAGATAGCCACAAAGGCAGCTATCGGAGGCGTTACTGATACCGCCACTGCGGTGGATGGTTTAACTACTGTCATCAATGCCTTTAAGATTCCGATTAGTGATGCTGAGAAGGTAGCTGATATCATGTTCACTACCGTCAAAGGTGGTAAGACCACCATGGAGGAGCTCTCAGCTTCGTTGTTCCAAGTGGCTCCAATAGCTGCTGCTTCTGGGATAAAGTTCGAAGAAGTATCTGCTGCTCTAGCGACTATGACAAAACAGGGTGTTCCTACTTCGGTAGCTACAACTCAGCTTCGACAAGCGATGGTTATGTTACAGAAGCCTACGACTGAAATGAAAGAGGTCTTAGGCGATTTGGGCTATGAATCAGGCCAAGCTATGATTGATGAGTTAGGGTTAGCCGAAACATTGAATGTCCTGCGGGATGCCACGGGTGGGAATACCGAAACATTGAATAAGATGTTTAGTTCATCTGAAGCCGTAGCTGCTGTTCTAGCCCTAACTGGTGACAATGCTCAGATGTTTACAGATGATTTATTGGCTATGGCCGATGCTGAAGGAGCAGCCCAAGATGCAGCCGACCAAATGGAGAAGAGCACAGGCAGACAAATGGAGAAGATGCAAACCCAGATGAAAGACATGGCCATCACAATCGGAATGGCTATTATGCCAGCGTTAACTAAAATACTTGAGATCATAACACCAATCATCACAAAGATCGGAGATTGGATAACAGAGAATCCTAAGATGACGGCCATGATATTGGCTGGTGTAGCTGCATTAGGCGGATTGTTATTAGTGGCAGGCCCTATTTTATCTATTATATCTCTGATAACTACAGCTTTGCCTCTACTTGGGGGTGCTTTTACAGCCATGTTAGGACCGATCGGTCTTATTATTTTAGCTATAGCAGCTGTTATCGCAATCGGGGTCCTTGTCTATAAGAACTGGGACACGATTAAAGAGAAGGCAGGAGAGTTATGGCAGCATATCAGCGGAGTCTTCACTAAGATAAAGGATTTCTTTGTTAATATCTGGGATAAGATCACCGGCATCTTCAGGGAGCATTGGGACAAGATACTGATGATTCTATTCCCTGCTGTGGGACTGCCCATTTTAATAGCTAAGAACTGGGGGGCGATCACGGAAGCAGTAAAGGGTATATGGAACAAGGTGAAAGAAGTCTTCTCCGGGATATGGGAGACGGCTAAGAATTGGGGCTTGGATCTCGTCAAAGGCTTATGGGAAGGGATAGCCTCGCTATCCTCCTGGATATGGGACAAAGTCACAGGTTTCGCAAAAGGCATTTTCGATAGCGTAAAGAAAGGGTTTGGTAAGTTGTGGCCATTTAGTCCATCTGAAGCTGGAGTTGATATTGGAGAGGGGTTAGCCCGGGGTATAGAGGTAGGAGTCAAGGGATCTCTAAAGAATATCCGCTCAGCTATGCAGGGTATGACAGATGAGATGTCGATCGGTTCTGGTGGTATTAGATCAGCTGGTGGCGTAGAGCCTAGTCTGGCAAGTCCATCTGAAACTACGGTAATCACTCAGCATTTCGAAGGCCCATGGTATATACGTGAGGAGGCTGATATCAAGAAGATAGCGCGAGAATTGTATAGGCTACAACGTAGTAAAGGGGTTTTAGTAGGTTCATAATGGCTAATAGCTTGACGTTTAATGATA
>Ga0207997_1002119_pt1 | contig 10142 bp, 22 predicted proteins | sample AntAceMetag02UKN_FD_184777 | JGI IMG/M metagenome (GOLD analysis project Ga0207997, IMG submission 184777) | Saline lake microbial communities from Ace Lake, Antarctica - Antarctic Ace Lake Metagenome 02UKN (SPAdes) (version 2) | ecosystem: Environmental > Aquatic > Non-marine Saline and...
AGATCAGGTAGGTGTTCAATTGGGAAAGTTCCTTTTCCGGAGCTCCGACAGTTCCGGTTTGAAAAGCCTCTAATAATTAAAAAACTCGGCCCTTTCTCTATTGGCGCAAATGGCAATGGAGAATGGGCTTTCTGGTGGGAAACAACATATTAATGAAGATAAAAAACAAAAAAGTATCAATTCTAGGCACTATTTACAAGATAGAATACAGAACTGAGCAAGAAGATCCCATTTTATCCGATTGTTTTGGATGTGTTACTGATGAATTCAATATGATTGTAATTGATAACTTGCGCCTTGATCCAAAATGGAAAGACGAAACAGATTTGTATATTAACTCCAGGATCAAAAAAACATTAAGGCACGAAGTTATACATGCTTTTCTAAAAGAAAGCGGATTAGATCATAGCGCAAACAGTGTTGACAATTGGGCTAAGAATGAAGAAATGGTAGATTGGCTTGCCCTTCAATCACCGAAAATTTTTAAAGTATATAAGGAGTTGAAATGCCTATAGTAAGAATGTTTCAGGGTGATGAGAACTGTGGTCCTGTAGAGCTTCAAATAGTCACAGGCAAGCCATACCAAGAAATTATAAATAATTGGCCTGGTGGCTGGTCCGGTGTCGGGAATGATGGTGGAAGGCTAGGAATCCCAAACGACACGCCTGAAGACCATTACGCTCTACTAGAAAAGCTTAAAATTCCCTACCATAAAATAAATGTAAATGAAGTTTTAAATGGTAACGCCATCCCCAACAAGACAGCCCTTTTAGTTCACGTAATCCAAGAGCCTAAAAATCTATGGGAGAAGTTTTGCAATTTCTTTATAGGCTTTTTCAAAGAACATTGGGTTGTTTACAAGGGAATGGCTGGCGATAATTATGTCATAGATTGGGGCTATTGGAAAGATTGCCAGATGGGAATTGCAGATATTAGAACATTTACCAAATCAGAAATGAAAACATTATTAAAAGGTGCATACCCTAGATGTGCTTATGTTGTTGGTGAGGGTCAGGGTGAACAAAGCTGGATCAAGCGATTATTCGCATACTTTACATAATTAAACCAAAATCAAAGAATTAAGGATACTCAAATATTATGCCAGAATGTAAATATCATGTAGACCACGAAAACCGAATTAAGGGGGCAGAAATTGACGTGAAAGAAAATCACAAATTAATAATGGAAAATAGAAGGATATTATCGACCTTTAGCCCGAAACTATGGATAGCAGTTATATCTCTTGTCACAGGTGTATTATCAACATGTGGCGCAGTTTTGGGAATAGTTCTTGTTGCATACTTTAAGAGCAAAGGCATGATGTGAACATATCAAAAAATGGATTAGACCTGATTAAGCATTTCGAAGGCTGTTATCTCAACGCCTATAAATGTCCCGCAGATGTTTGGACTATTGGCTACGGTCACACGGGGAACGTGGGACATACTAAAATAGTTGAGGGTATGAAAATCTGTCAATGCACTGCGGATGTTTTACTGAAAAATGATCTTAATGTTTTCGAAAAAGCTGTAGGCGAATTAGTGAAAGTAAAACTTAGCCAGTCACAATTTGATGCGCTTGTATCATTTGCGTTCAATGTAGGTTCAGGTGCTTTGAAGCGGTCCACACTATTGAGAAAATTAAACGCTGGAAACTATGTTGACGCTGCTAATGAGTTTCACAGATGGAATAAAGCTAAAGGCAAAGTGTTAAAAGGATTATCAAGGCGTAGGGCATCAGAGGCGTATCTATTTGAAATGGGCGAACTGGTGACGAATACTTAATTAGACAAATAAGCCTCTCAACTCGTGGTAGTGCACTCTTCTCGGGGTTCCGTTCCTTCATACGTTAATCTATATGTAAAGCTGAGAGACTTTATCATTATATAAAAGCATCCTGAAATATGGGTGTTTTTTTTATTCCCTGAAATCCTTTATACCAACAGATTAGCTATACTGTACTTCACACTCTTTAATATTATTTCACAAAAAACCTTTACAACTCACAATCTTTCATGTATGATTATTTACAGAAGGAGGGAAACAAATTGAAAGTAAAAAATGAAAACAAAAAGTCTCTAAGAATTAATGAAGCTTCTGAGTATATGACAGAAACATATGACGAAGTTTATCACTACAACACTATTTACGAGTGGCTCAAGAGTGGAAAGCTTAAAGGCTTTAAGCGTGGCGGTCAGTGGCGTGTTGATAAAGCGTCTATTGATAAGTTTTTTCGGCCTGAGAGCGAATAGAACTAACTGAGGGAGGAAACAAAATGCCAATACTAACAAAAAACTGGGAAACTCTAACAGAAATGCAAGAAAGAACTGGAATTGCAGCTGAAATTGTGGTTGAAACTGTGAAAAGCATGTTTAAAAAGCGTAATTCTATCGTTTTATTTTCTAAACATGGGGTTAAATTCAAGCTAAGAGATTGGAAAGCTTGGGGGTTGAAGTCGGTATGTTAATCGAAAAAGGAAGAGACTTGCTACAAGACAACATGGAAGACAGGCTTTATTTGTTAGAAGCTGGAGAAGAAATATTCAAAGATGCAGTAATAAAGCATGTATTGAAAATTGATCCAGATGCAGAAGAAGATACGGCACTAATGGATGAAATCAAAAAAGCTATTCAAGAGTTCATAGCGGAAGATTAGGAGCACATACAATGAAATGGATTAGACATAACGACATAGCGGTTAATATGGAAAGGGTCATGTATATAGATAAGATTGAGACAAACTATAAGTGTTCAATTTGTTTCAATTTCGCTGAAGAGGACCACATAATACTCGGATTCGCTTCCGAGAAAGAGCGAGACTTGTTTTTTGACGAGATAATCGCAGCCAAGGACTAATTATGAGCAAACCAGAAGCATTCATAATGGGTGTTACTTGTTGGCTGTCTATATGCTCATTCATAGCTATTGTTGCATGTGTGATTGTTGAGAAGATTGAAAGTTTTAAAGACTGGATGAACGATTAAAGGAGATTTGAAATGACTACTGAACTGGTAACACTAGACGAGATTAAAGAAATGGCTAAGATTAGCTTTGCCTCTAGTCTGTTCTCGATGCCGAACGAAGAGAGCATGGCTACGCTTATGATGCTGTGTCAAAGCGAGGGAATACACCCACTACAAGCATTGAAGCGCTATCATATTATCAAGGGTAGACCTAGCATGAGAGCAGATGCAATGCAAGCGGAATTCCAACGTGCGGGAGGCAAGGTGGAGTGGGTTGAGCGATCTGACAAGAAATGTGAGGCAACATTCACACATGAACAAGGCGGATCTGTTACTGTAGACTGGACGATAGACATGGCAAAGAAGGCTGGCTTGCTATCCAATCCCACATGGACAAAGTATCCACGACAAATGCTTACCGCTAGAGTGATAAGCGAAGGTGTCAGAACCGTATACCCTGCCATTGTCACAGGAATTTACACGCCCGATGAGATTGAAAACTTCGACACAAAGCCTATCGAGAAAAAAGCCGATGATGTTTCTGACGCTGTAATTGTAGACAACCCAAAAGCGCCACCAGCACAACGGCTTAAAGAGATACCAGGTGAAGAAATAGCCGAGAAGATCAAAACCGCTAGAAAGATGCTAAAGGATGTCGGCTGTAAAACCCTAAGCGATTTTAACCCACTAGTTAGCACATTGATAGAACGCGAACTGGCAGAGAAAGAAAACCTACACTCTCTATCCACCAAGGAGCTAGACACGCTAATCAACAAGCTAGACGTTCAGTTGAGTGGTGGATAATGCCTAACTATCCACCAGCAGATCCACGCGACATTACCGCTGCAGCTGCATCGGACATAATGACTTCACTAGGCATTAGAAACCTGACAGCAAGGCAAGCTCTAGTGCAAAGGTTTATCGAAAGACCGCTAGGCGAGAATGATAGTTTGGAGGGGTTATCAAGGCGGGAGCTAGACAGTTTGTTGCGTGGACTAGATCAAATAATGATAGACGAAACCAACTTAGGAAGTTCGGATATATACCAAACGGCACTGTTGCACCAGCGGGAATGTTCGAAGAACGCAAGGAGGGCTAAGTGAAAATCATCGACCAGCTGCGAAAGTTACGCTACCCAATCAAAGCGGGAGATGTTGCCTTGCGGCTAGGTAAAAGCACAGACCACGCTACAAACATCATGCGAAAGGCGCGAGACTACGAATTGATTACACTGGAAGCACACGGGCTGTATTGGCCTACGAAGAAATTACAAGATAATTGGAGAAAATAACAAATGGCAAGTTTAAACAAGTGTTTCGCGATGGGCAATCTCACACGTGACCCAGAACTTAGAGACGGCGGACCATGCAAATTCAGTGTGGCAGTAAACAGATCATATAAAAAAAATGACGAAAAGGTTAAAGAGGTTCGCTACTTCAACATTATAGTGTGGGGTAAAGCTGGCGAAAACTGCGCGGCTTATCTCAAAAAAGGTAGACCCGTATTAGTTGAAGGCAGAATGGAGCCTGGTAGCTATGAGAATAGGGAAGGCGTTAAGGTAAACACATTTGATATTATTGCAAACAATGTGACGTTTTTAGGTGGGGCAAATGATAACGCTACGCCACAGGATCAAGCGCAATCACAGCAAGAGGATGATGATGATGGTTCGGGAGCTATTCCTTTTTAAACTGAAATAACCTCAAGTGTCGGGGTAAAATCTCGGCATACTTTATTGAATAAGGGAGTGAAATGAATGAACGAGGTGTTAGCGATAGTTAGAAAATCTGATTTAAACAAGGCCAATGTGAAAATAGATGAACTTAAAAAGGCGCTTAGTGACATTCTTGGCGTTGCATACGAGTGTGATAATTGGGAGCAGTTCCCACAAGACGCACTTGACGCAGCACAAACGGCGCTAGACAATTGAAAATCTACAACATAAAACCCGTTCCCAAGTGCCGCATGACCCGAAGCGATAAATGGAAAAAACGCTCTTGTGTCCTGAGATACTTCGACTTCTGCGATAAAGTTAGAAAAGCTGGAATTGATTTACCAGATCACGGAGCAACAATATTATTTACAATTCCCATGCCTAAAAACTGGAGCAAGAAAAAGCGCAAAAGTATGGACGAAAAGCCACACCAGCAGACACCAGACTTAGATAATTTACTAAAGGCTTTGTTTGATGCTGTTCACAAGGAGGATAAACAGATTTGGCACTATGGAAGCGTTATGAAGGTTTGGGGTGAGGTTGGAAGCATTACGATAGGGAGGGTTGATTTAAAGTGAAAATAAAAAAGTGTCCATGCGGCGGTGAAGCAAAAGTGTCACGCGGTTGCATGGGGGACGATATTCCTTTCGTTTACTGCGCCAAGTGTGGCAGAGAGGGCTACCCTTGGGCCAAGGAGTCCGAGGCCATAAAAGACTGGAACGCTGCATTGAAAGTTAAAGGAGATTTAAAATGACCGACAGATTGAAAATGATTGATAAATTGAAATTGAATGACAAGGAGTTTTATGCGCTTAGTGATGAGGAGCAGACGTTGTTGAATGATTGTAGAATTAGCGTAATTGTAAAAGTTGATAGTGAAGCAGGTTGGGCATTTCAAATCACGACTTGCAGGGGTATTGAAATCTACCGCATCCACCGAGACTACACCGAGCCTAAAGTTAAGGTTGGCAAGTGGGAAGATTTTGATGTTGTCTTAGATAAAACATTTTTCTACGATAACAGATGGTGGAGCATGTCTGACATCTACAACCTTATGATGAAAAACCGAGAAGTTAAATCGTTTGGTGGCGTTCAATATATGGCTACCGTTAATGGTAAGGTGGTTAAAAGTGCATACGGTGGCAGTCCACTTGTGGGATATGACAGGGGGTTTATGTCGGAGATAAAAGACCATGTAAACGGAACCGATGGAGTTTTGCCAGTATATCCATGCTCAGTGCTATTCTACATCGAGGAATAACCCATGAAAACATTTGCCCAACTTAAAATTACCGATACCGCTTCACTTACCGCTGATGGAGGATTAATATGAGCAAAAAATGGTTGTGGATGATGAGCTATTGCACCAGACATTGTATACCGGCAGCTCAACATTGGGCGTGGTTAGAGGCTGAGAAGGCATACGAGAAACAAAAGTAAGCAATCTGACATCCGCTGTGAAATATCGGCGGGTGAGGTTTGGTGTAGGGTGGTAAATTATATTTTTAATTTAAACTTGAGGCTTGACAGATGTTATAAAGTCTTGTATGATAATGATAAGTTGAAAAAAGGAGTTTTTATGAAAAAGTTGAGTTTTAATGAGGTGATCGAAATATTAGGTGTGACTAGAACCACCGTATACGATTACATTAAAAAGGGCTGGCTAGTCTCAAAGAAAAGCGAGCTTAATGGTAGAGTTTACTTTGACGAAAAGCAAGTGTTGGAATTGAAGGAGGCTATTTGATGAGTAGAAAGCCAATATCAAAAAGTCAGCGATATGACATTTTGAAAAGAGACAATTTCACTTGTCAATACTGTGGAAGGTCTGCGCCAGAAGTCAGGCTTGAAGTAGACCACGTTATGCCCGTATCGAAAGGTGGCAACAACAGCAACGATAATTTAAAGGTGGCTTGCAGGTATTGCAACGGCGGAAAGTCTAACAAGGTGTCGGGTGGCACGGACGTGGGGCAGCAAATAGATGCGCTATGCCGACATTTTTATGTCATATTACACGACAATGGTATAGTTTTAACCCGTGATTTTTCAGACGATATTTGCATAGATTTGTTCATATACATGGACGTGGATGCTGTAGAAATTATAAAAATTGCCAACCAATCAAAATCTATGACCCATTTTTTCAAACAAGTGTTGCATTATTACAGTGAACAATTACAAGACGGGGAGTAGTTTATGTCTTACAAACAAATAGACGAAAGATTTTGGAAAGACAAAAAAGTTAAAACCTTGTCCAAAGACGGTTATTTGTTTTTCTTGTATCTACTAACAAGTCCGCATACACATTACACTGGTTTATTCGAAATGGATTTAGACTATGTAAATATTGATACTCCGCTGGACGTGAAGGAAAGCAAAAGTGCATTCAAGGAATTAATGTCAGTTGGTATAATTCAATACGATGCTGAAAATAATCTTTTATGGATAGTTAACATGCACAAATACCAAGTTAGGTCAGATAGGCAGATTAAGGGTGCTGAAAATCACATCAAAACCCTGCCCAAATCTAACTTGTGTAAGGTTTTGTCAGATACCCTATCTATACCCTATCTATACCCATTGCATACCCATGCCATACAAGCAAAAGCAAAAGCAAAAGCAAAAGCAAAAGCAAAAGCAAAAGCAGAAGTAAAAGAAGATATAAAAGTAAATGAAAAAAAAACATACTCTGATGGGTTTGAGGAGTTTTGGAAAATATACCCAAAGAAAACCGATAAGAAAAAGGGAGCCGCTAAATATGAAAAGGTGATAGCTGATAATGAAGTAGATCACATTACATTGATTAAGGCGGTAAAAGAATACGCAAAGTGTAAAAAAGTAATAGAAGGCTATATCAAAGGCATAGAAGTTTGGTTCAATGGCGCAAATTGGGAGGACGAGTATGAAACAGTAAAGCCAGACCCTAATAAAAAGATCTACATAGAACATTACGGATGGATGACGCAAGCCGAAATTGAAAAGGAAGAAGCGCTACAGGAAGAAATCGAGCAAAAACTAATTGAAAAGGGGGAGTTAGACACAAATGGCAATGCTATCAATTCTGAATGGTGAGGTTCCCGAATGTCTAACAAAAAGGTATTCTCTTAAAGACGGTAAACTTCAAAAGCAAACGTGCGGTCAAATGGCTGTCGGTTTCTGCGAGATTGCCGAAGTGAATGACATCCACGAAATGTCCAAGCTGTTACAATCGCTCAAAAATAACCAAGCATTATGTTATGGCGTTCCCAAAACTGGCAAAGTTGGCGATAAAATCAAGATCGTTCCTGATGCTGATAAAAAAACAGGTGAAATCTCAAGAACTACCAAGGATTTTAAATGGAATAGTGGCGCAGGGGTAATGTTCCTTGACCATGACAGCGGGTTAGACAAGGATGAGTTCATTAGCACCGTAACCGAAGCCATGCCGAGCCTCCTAACTGTGAATAAATTATGGATGCCTTCGTCTAGTTCATTTATCTATAATGGCAAAAAGCGGCTAACAGGTTTGAGGGGACAACGATTGTATTTCTTTGTAGACGATGCAAGCAAGATACAGACTATCGGTGAAACATTATACAAACGCATGTGGTTGTCAGGTTTCGGTCATATACAAATTAGTGCTGCAGGTAGCTTATTAGAAAGAAGTGCCGTTGATGCCTCTGTATGGCAATGTAATAGACTTGATTTTGCATCAGGCGCTAAGTGTGACGCTCCATTGACACAAATTAATCGAGATCCGATTGCGCTTGTGGGCTGTTGGGAACGATTAGAGTTTGCAAAGGTTGAACTATTAACAGATAAGGAGGACTTTGACTATAAAAAACTAGTTATTGAGGCAAAAAACGAGCTTAGACCAGAAGCAGATAAGCAACAATCAAAGCACATCGAGAAGCGGCTTGAAAAAGTGCCAGTGAAAAAGAGAAATGAGCTTAGAAAGTTTTATCAAGCTGCTTATAAGGGCGGCGATTTGGCTGGAGACTTCAACATTGTTTTGTTTAAAGATGGAAAGCAAATTGAAAAAACGGTAACAGAGATTCTAGCTGATAGAAAAACATACGATAAATGCAAAACTCTTGACCCGATTGAACCTGAATATAACAACTACCACAAAACTGGTATCCTGTTTCTGGACGATAGAGGCTCAATGCTAAACTCTAAGGCACATGGAGAGATCAACTACAAGCTTACTGAGAAAATAATAAAAACCAGAGAGCAAAACATTATTGATGAAATGTCATTAGATCTAGACAATCAGGAAAGCGGCAAGGTGTTCGACTTGCGTATGCCTTGGACTAGGTTGACAGATACGGCATGTGCATTAAGACCCGGAAGCGTGACAATAGTATCGGGGCCCACAAAAGCGGGTAAAAGCTTCTTTATGCAAAACATAATACAATACAACCATGAAAGGGGCGTTGATTGGGCGTATATGCCGCTAGAGGACGGAACGGCAGAATGGTTGTGGCGAATGTTGGCCATTATTAAGGGTGACTTTACAATGAAGCATAGAGACAAAACAACCGCCAAGCAAAGAAAAGAAGTTTTTTCACAAAATATAGACTTGCTAAAGGAGTATATTAGCAACTTAACCGACAATCCCAGGAGTGAAAGTGTTGTTGTAAACGGAAGAAAAACAAAAAAAGGTGTTAGGCCAGAGTTTGTTCTTGATTGGATTATTGAACAGGTGAGGAAGAAAAAAAGATTGATTGTTGCGGATCCATTAGCAATGATTGATTTTAAAGGCAGAAACAAGTGGGAGGTTGAAGATGATTTTATGAAAGAAGCGGTTGGCATAGTAGCCGATACTGATTCAAGCTTAATGCTTGTCAGTCACACTCAAAAAGGTAGCGGAGGAGATACGCCTTTGACCGTTGAAAATTTACAAGGCCCAGCGGCATACGGCAGAATATCACACACCGTTTTACTTGTGGAAAGTCTTGAGGAACAGGAGGTTAATATAAAAAAAGCTGGCGGTGTCATAGAAGCAGTAACCGCAAATAGAATTGTAACTATAGCAACAGCTAGAAATGGATCAGGTAGCAGGAGCAGGTTGGCATTTTACTTTGACAAGGACGCGCCAAGGTTTAAAGAGCTTGGATTTATGGCAATGAAAAGGAAAGGAAGATAACAATGACAGACCCATACAAAAACTACGAACAATATCGACCCGACTACGCGCAAATAAAACGTGATGTTGAGGCGGCAATCGCATCATCAGACCCTACCGTAAAGAAGGCGCTAAATGGCGTGAGGTTTTCGTTGAAGGTGCTGGCAAGTGAAATTGAAATGGTAAAGGAAGGTGAAAAATGACTGAGATAATCAAAAAAGGTGATAGCTATTGGTATGGTGATATTGAGATGGAACCGACACCCATCTCAAATAACACGCGCTGTTCAGACTGTCCGATATATATGCAATGCAAAAAAGAGCTTAGGCTCGGGTGCAGCCTTCTAGTCGGCAGAGAACACATT
>Ga0207997_1002121_pt1 | contig 10141 bp, 20 predicted proteins | sample AntAceMetag02UKN_FD_184777 | JGI IMG/M metagenome (GOLD analysis project Ga0207997, IMG submission 184777) | Saline lake microbial communities from Ace Lake, Antarctica - Antarctic Ace Lake Metagenome 02UKN (SPAdes) (version 2) | ecosystem: Environmental > Aquatic > Non-marine Saline and...
AAGATAAACAAGGAAGGAACACAAAATGACAATACCAAAGAAGGTTGAGAGGAAAGAAGAAGAACTTATTGCTAATGGAACAATGCACCAAGCAGAACGAGAGTTATCTCGAAAGATTGGTTGGAATGAACGACACGACATAGCCGAGAAAAGGAATGAAGCTATTGTTGAGGAATTAGAATTAATGAAAATAAGCAGGCATTTTGTAGATAAAGCTTGTTGTGGAGATTTCTCATTAGCTTTTGATTTGGCACAGAGAAAGATAGACAACCTAATCCAAGAACTCCAACCACCAGAGCAATCGCCAAATGAGGAGGGATAATGATAAAGGTACGTTGTGTAAAATGTGATTGTGAGTTGCTAACGCCTGGAGGTATATTATTTAGTCCGCCTAGAGTTGAAGTAACTGTAATAAAAATGCACTTATGCGTAGAATGTTATGCTGAAGTATTCGATTTTATACATGAGCCAAACGAAGAACTTAAAAGTGAAATGAAAGGAAAGGGTGTTTAATGACAATATTAGCTTATCAGGTAGTAATTGTTTTACTTTTGATGTTCATTATAATATTGGCAAGACAATTAAAAGATGGTAAATGAGGAACTTAAACAAGAAATGAAAGGGAGAGGGTTATGAATGATGCAGAACTATTCGTAGAGATGGCAGTAACAGCATTTGACGTTGTATTTTGGTTTATGATCTGCGTTCTTTGGTTTGGCGTACTGTGTGGTTATATTATAATCTTACTTGAAAGAAGGAGAGAAGAATGACAATGGAAGGCGCTTTAATATGCTGGGTGATATTTCTCGTCACTATGACGATGCTATTTTTTGATAGCCTCGACAAGACCAGCAATAAATACCTAGACGATTGTGAACGTAAAATGGATCTCGATGCAGAACGAGGAAAAGACAAATTAGAAACGACAAAATACAAGGAAACATGAAACTCAGAAAATACCAAGAAACCGGAGTACAGTTTTTAAAAGAGAGAAGATTTGCATTACTGGCCGATGATATGGGGTTAGGTAAGACCGCTCAAGCGATCAGTGCCTTAGAAGGTAACCAGAACATCCTGATCATATGTCCAGCTTCAGTTAAATACCATTGGCAAAAACAATTAATGATGTGGAAGAGTATTAAATCAAACGTCATTAATTCTTCAAAAGAATCAATCGCTAACGATCAAGGAATCTCCGTCCACATCATCAATTACGATCTTATCATCAAAGATCCTATATTTAAGCAGTTAATGAAATTTCATTGGAAGTACATCATCTGCGACGAGGCGCATCGCCTCAAAAACACCCAAGCTAAACGTACCAAAAAGGTTTTATCTAAGAAAGGGCTGCGTGTTAAAGCGGATAGAATGTGGTTTCTTACCGGAACACCGATCAAGAATAGACCGATTGACCTTTACCCAATGTTAGCCTCGTGCGCTCCTGAGACCATTATTCCTCACACCAAATATGTAAAATTCGCATTTAGGTTCTGTGGGGCTTTTATGGGAAACTTTGGTCTGGATGTCTCTGGAGCGTCTCACGAGCAAGAACTAAATAAAAAACTAAAAGGTTTTATGTTACGCCGGGAGAAAAGAGAAGTTTTAACTGAGCTTCCGGACCGCATAATGAACCTGATAGAGATTGATTGCACCAAAGAAGTCCGAGCAAAGATCAAAGAGATAGAAGATGAGACAATGGAACAAGCCGGAGATGACGATCCTGCTAACTTTCAATTAGGAGAGATAGCTAGATTACGTCACGCGATGGCTCAGTATAAGATCGATGATGCTGCTGATTTCATCCGGGATGCCCTGGAAGAGGTAGATAAGATCGTTGTTTTCTACCACCATAAGAAAGTCGCAGCAGAGTTGAAAAACAAACTTCATAATATTCAGAGTGTGTGCGTAGATGGATCCTGCTCGAGTATTATGAAACAAGGGATGGTAAACATATTCCAAGACAGGAAGGAGGTAAAGATATTCTATGGCCAGATCCAAGCAGCAGGTGAGGGAATCGATGGACTACAACAAGTGTGCTCAACGTGTTTATTTATTGAGCCTTCGTGGTCGCCCACCGATATTGAACAGTGTATTGGCCGCCTTGAAAGAATTGGCCAGAAGGATGTAATAAACGTCAACATTATGATCATCAAGAACACGATTGAAGAGAAAATGATGGAGACAATGGAGTGGAAAGAAGGAGTACACAAAAAAATAATAACCCAAGAACACGAGTACCGAGCAGAGCTCGGGAATAAGGAGAGCAATATGTATTTAGAAGAAAGAATTGAAGAGTTGGAAAAAAGAATCGAAGTGTTAGAGCATGGTTCAGTAGCAGAGTTGACTAAAGAGTTAAAAGAACCAAAGAAAGCGTCAAGAGCAAAAGAAGTAAAGAAGGAAACAAAAGTAAAAGAAATAACGCTTGATATGTTAAAAGATCGTGCGTCAGATGTTTGTGAAGCTAAACCAGAAGGCGAAGGTATGGGGCTTTGTAGAGCTGCTATTGCTCGTTGTGGTGGACCTAAATTAGCATCGCTTGAAGGAAACCAGAAGTCTATGGTTAAATGTATGGATCTGTTTGACAAGATCATTAATGAAGATCTTGACCCTAGAGACAACGCTGATGCAGAGGGAGACGATCTGTAATGGCAAAGAAACCGATAAAGACGAAAAAACTACAACACTCGAGGCTGGGCGCGTCATCTTGTGAGCGATGGTGGAACTGTCCTGGTTCTGTTATGATGACGGCCAAGTACCCAACTAAACCTAACAAGTTTATGGCAGAGGGTACAGCGGCTCACGAATACGCAGCAAAATTCCTTGAAGGTAAAAAATTCAGAATCAAGGAAGTGGAAGAGGTTGATGGTTTTTGTATCCCAGTAACAGATGAGATGATCGAGTATGCAAAAGAGTATGCTCAATTCTTCCGGGATATGATGACGCCAAGTAGTTTACTTCTAGTCGAGAAAAGAATAGAACTCATTGAAGTAAACGCGGTACTTTTTGGTACTACTGACGTTGGCATTGTCATTCCTTTTAAGAAGATCATCATAGGAGATTACAAATACGGCATAAACAAGGTAGACGCTTACGAGAACAAGCAGATGATGTATTATGCTTTAGGTCTTTACTTGCAGTATGACGCCGAAGAGATCGAGATGATCATCTATCAACCGCGAGCCGGAGAGCAAGGGCATATTACATCACATACACTAACCGCAGCGCAGATAGAAGAGTTTAGGGAAGAGCTTGACAAGCGAGTCGTAGCAGCCCTATCTAAAAAAGCTAAGTGCGTTGCTGGTGTTTGGTGTAAGAAAACCTATTGTCCGGCGATGGCCATATGTCCTGCAGTAAAAGAAAAAATCAAAGAAGTAGCACGCCGCGATTTTGGAGAAACCCTACCTATAGTTGGAGAGATGGACGTAGCTCAAATACGCAAGGTAATTGAGTGGTCTGGTTTTATCTCCGAGTGGATGTCTAAAGTAAAGACATACGCTAAAGACATGATGTTACAGGGTGAGAAGATCCCTGGGTATAAAGTTGTTACCGGATTAGGCAACCGAAAGTACACGAGTGAAGATAACGTGATCAATGCTTTCGAGGCAAGATACGGTGAAGATCTTTACACTAAAAAACTCAAAAGTCCTGCTCAAGTAGAGAAGTTAGTTGGTAAAGGTAAAGTCGATGAGTTTTGTTTTCGACCAGAGACAGGATATAAAATCGTGAAAGACGATAATAAATCAAAAGCCGTTGAATTTGTAAAAGCAAAAGACGATTTTGCAAAGGAGTTGTAATTATGGAAAAGTTCATAAAGAAGGCAGATGGAAATATCTTAACACCAGCATTTAGAGTCACATTCCCGCACGTTTTTCAACCAAACGAGGACGGTAAATATGGGTTAGGTATGTTGTTTGATGACGACGTGGATTTTACAGTTTTGGAGAGGCTGATAAAAGAAACGATCACAGAGAAGTGGAGTAAAGGAAGACCATCAAAACTTATGTTACCTATCCTTGACGGCGATGATTCCGACAGGGAAGAGTATCAAGGTAAGATGTATATTAATGGTAAGTGTGGAAAGTATGCGCCGGGTGTAGTAGATCAAGCGCGTGCTGAGATCACTGATCCTAGCGAGTTCTATCCTGGTTGCTGGGCTAGAGCTGTTGTGAACTGTTACTCATGGACGTTTAAGGGTAAGGCTGGGGTTTCGGTTGGTGTACGTAACCTTCAGAAGATCAAAGACGGTGAACCATTCTTATCGAGAGTCAAAGCTGACGACGATTTCGATGATTACGAGATCAAAGATACGGACGATCTATAATGAATAAAATAGTCCATATAGACTTCGAGACACGCTCGAGAGTGGACATTTTTAAAGCGGGGGCGGGTCGTTACTGTTACGATCCGTCCACGCGGATCTTATGTACCGCCTGGGCAGTAGATGATGGTCCCGTCAGGGGTGATTACAGTGGTTTTATGCCGGACGCGTTTGTGGATCTCATTAAGCAAGGTTATGTATTCTGCGCTCATAATGCGTTGTTTGAATACATGGTCTGGGATCGCTTCTGGGGTAAACCTCCAAGGTTCATAGACACGATGGCTCAAGCGGGTATGTGTGGTCTGCCCGCCAGCCTTGAAAAATGCGCAAAAGCCCTACACCTAAAGTTCAAAAAAGATATGAACGGAAAATTTTTAATAAACAAATTATGTAAACCTCGCAAAGATGGCACTTTCTTTGCTGGCGAACCACAGGACAGAAGAGATTTTTTAGACTACTGTAAAACGGACGTTAAAGTAGAACGAGAAATATATCATATTTTACCAAAACTTAATGATAAAGAGCAAGAGCTTTATCACTTGACAGAGAAGATCAATGTCAGAGGGCTTTGTATTGATACTGAGTTGGCAGAGAAAGCTATGATCATCGCTGACGCGTTGAAGATCAAGTACAATGCGAGGTTGGTTGAGCTATCAAACAAAACTCTTTACTCTTTAGGTCAAGTGCAGCGCATCAAAAAGTTCCTTAACAACCGAGGGTTAGAATTAGAGTCACTTAACAAAGACTCGATCACGGAAGCGCTGCTTACTTGCGATGATCCTTTAGCAAGAGAAGTGATGGACCTGCGGTTGAAGTACAGTAAAAGTAGCGTTTCTAAATACGATAAAGCTCTGGCAGGCACAAGTGATGACGGCAGGTTCCGCAGTTATCTTATTTATCACGGTGCGAGTACCGGAAGATGGACCAGTAAATCTTTACAGTTGCATAACCTCCCAAGAAGTAGAGGAACAGTCGATACTAACACCGCGATCAAGATTATCAAGAAAAACACCGTCGAGGAATTTGACTTTCTCTATGAGAACCCCATGGTTGCCCTAACGGAGTGCATCCGAGGGATGATAGTGGCTGAAAAGGGCAAAACTTTACTTGTTGCTGATTATTCAGCGATCGAGGCAAGGGTTTTGATGTGGTTGGCTAAAGAGCAGAAGGGTTTGTCTGCTTTTAGAGAAGGCCGCGACATTTATGTAGAGATGGCCAAGGTTGTAGATTACAAAACTCCAGACAGGCAGTTAGGTAAGCAGATAATTTTGGGGAGTGGATTTGGTATGGGTGCTAACAAGTTTCACATCACCTGCCAAGGGTACGGATTGAATGTGGATCCTGATCTTGCAGAGAAATGTATCAAATCTTACCGTGGCACGTATAAAAAAGTACCGGCGTTTTGGCGTCACGCAGAACAAGCGGTCCGGAATGTTCTTCAAACGGGTAAAGGGTTTATCTTAGATGATATGAAATTCAACCGCGATAAAATGTTTTTGCGTATTTTCCTTCCTTCAGGCAGACCTTTGTATTACTTCATGCCAGGAATAGATGAAGATAATAATATTTTTTATTATACCCTGGACAGTCAAACGCAGAACTTTAAGAAAACCTACACCTATGGTGGGAAGTTGGTTGAGAACATCGTCCAGGCAACAGCGCGTGATCTTATGGCGTGGGCTATGTTGGAGCTGGAGAAAGAAGAGTTTCCTGTTGTGCTTTCGGTGCATGATGAAATTATTTGTGAAGTTCCAGAGATGTTTGGGCAACGGAAAGACCTAGAGATAATGATAGAAATAATGTGTAATCTCCCAGATTGGGCTGCTGGATGCCCTATCAATGCAGAAGGGTTTGTCACGGAGCGATACAGAAAATGAGCCAGGATAATACTAAAGGACACCTAAAAAAGTACACCGAATATATAAAAAATGTAGGGCGTCCAGTACATATTAACGAATTTGATGAGGATTGGGTTCCAGTAGGTTCTATCGCACGAAGACAATTAAAAGGGGCAGGTCTAGTGGTTGAAGGTCGGATAGATGGATATCTTTATTTAACAGAGGAGGGTAGGAAATAATGGGTGTTAAGGCACAGAAAACTGAGTTGGATGCAATACTTTATAATTTATTTGTACAAGACCCGTGTTGCAATTATTACCTAGAGGATAAATCAAGAGAGATAGACAAGTTAAAACGAGCTAAGGATTTGATACTAGAATCCTTTGTATGTAAAGAAGAATCTGGATTAAAGATAAAATGTAATATATGTGGTAAAAGCATTATACAGTCAGCTGCTATTCTATTACATCCACCTAATGATCAAGGGTATTGTAAGAAAGACCACATCTGTAATAGGTGTTTTTATAAGAAAGGATAGGGAATAATGGCTAAAGAAGCTAAAGTAGAAATAGAAGTGATCATCAGGTTTAAGAACGGCACTATCGTTCAAGAGCATAAGCATCTTATCGCGGATCATCTCGCATTAGCAGTAACGCGTGGTGCGTATCTGCATTTACAAACAGAACATCCTTGGCATGGAACAATGGTTCAAGCCGGTGTGGAGGAGAGATGAAATACTGCGGTTTAATTGTAGATGAAAACTGTCACGAACAAGACGGGTTTGTTTCTATTTTTGCTATGACAGTAGAGGCAGAAATGAAGATGCACGAACCGCGTTGGAGAAAACATATAGAGGATCTAAACCTTTACGGGGTAGCGATAGAAGATGATAAAGGTAATAGGATAGATCCTTTGTCCTTCACCTATGATAAACCTAACGCTGAGGGATGCTTATTTTATGAGGCACTAATGAAGTTTAAGAAAAAATTCTGTGAGGAGAGATAATGGTACATATAATAGGAGCAGAAGTAGAGAAAAATGTATACTGTCCTTTATGCGACGAGAAGTTTAAGCGAAGGAGAGTACAGTATCAAGGTCACATCACGACAGCTTTTTTCTGTCGGCATTGTAACATAGGAACGTATGAGTTTGACCCGGCGTTTAATAAGTGGCGTGATACAGATAAGGAAATCCCTTGCGCTAACTGCGGAACACCTCTCAAATGGTTCATACGGTACATGGATGGTTTCTTCGCAGCAGTATGCCCACGTAAAGGTTGTGGTTTTAGTATGCGCAAAGATTCCAATGTGGACTTTAATGAGAAGGGCGAGATTGAGTTGGAAGATTTTGATCAATCAGCACCAGAAGTAACTGAGATCAAGATACCAATCAATAAACTTAACTTAAACGAAGATCAGAAGAACATGATCCGAAAGAAGAGTAAAGAAAATGAATCAAAAAAGAATAAAGAAACTTAGGAGAGAGGCTCGGGCGTTTGCTAAAGTAGAAACAATACCCGGACCTTTTAAATCTTTTATGAAATTCGTAAAACAAGAGGCGCAAAATGAAAAAAGTAAACCCAAAGGCCAAAGACCAATCGAAAACATTAGCAGACGCCCACTGGAAGTATATCCAGGAACTATTAGAGACGCACAAAACGCTAGACGAAGTGATGGACAGGATTGAGTTCCATTATAAAACTGCATTTTTACATGGTTACGGCCACGGACAAGAAGATGCACTGGGGCACAGACCATGACCAAACAAAAGAAAACTAAACACAGAAAGAAAAAAGGCGTACAGCCTAAGAGGAGAAAAGCATGGAATATATTATCGGGATTGACCCGGGAGTTTCGGGAGGATGTGCGCTACTAAGGATGGACGGTGTTGTTTCGTCAATGGAAGTTTTCAAAAATAAAACCCCCATAGATATTTATGAGTGCTTTCCCAAAACCTCAGAAAATGTGGCTATTAAATGTTATATTGAAAAAGTACATTCCATGCCTAAACAGGGTGTAAAATCAACCTTCACGTTTGGTCAGAACTATGGGATGTTACTAATGGCCTGTTATGCGGTTAAGTACCGAGTGACGCACGTTCAACCGCTCAAGTGGCAAACATACCTCGGTTGTAGATCTAAAGGTGATAAGAATGTGACAAAAAGAAAGGCCCAGGAGTTATTCCCAGGCCTTACTATCACACACGCTATTGCTGACGCCCTTCTCATCGCTGAGTATGGACGTAGGCAAGAGCTATTATTACAAAGAACGAGTACGGTTGACGATTTATAATCCAAGACAGGTAAAAGTATCAGAGTCGCTAGTACAGCATTGTGAAAAACTAGCGTCCGGTGACTGTAAGATAACACAGTTATTATGATACTCAAAAGTCTGCGCAGTTGTAAGAACTAGATTATCAAGACCGGAATCAAAATAAATAGAAGCATCGTCACCCGTACCAAAAGTCAAAGCCGCATCATCAACTAAAGCGTTAGTTGTGATCGTAGCTTCGTTACCATCTGTAGTGACCGTAGACCCTACAAAATTAAGATCAACCACCTGCCCTTGACCGGTTCCATCCTGAGAGATTTTGCCTGCGACAGCAAGCCCGGACAGCGCACAAACAAAAAGAACTGCCAATAGAACACTGATTAATTTTCTCATTTCTTCCTCCTTTTTCTTCTGAATATTAACTTACACATCTTTAAATATATTTTAGCATAAAAACCCTTTAGTTCGCTGGGATTTCCTTCTCTTAATTTAATAGCTAGTTCATGGTCGGCTAAAGGATCCTTGTCACCTAAATCGTTATCATGCTCCTGAAAAGCCTCGTCCATCCAATCAATAGGCAGTGGACAGCTAGGCCCTTCACATTTATTATAAGCTCCCCCGTAGTTTCCATAAGAAGGGTGCGGTATTTTTCGCCAGTTAAACATTATCTTATCCAGTTAAAATCCGGTAACCAGGTTTTACCCTCGATCTCTGCGCCATTCTCGAACTTAGCGCTCCCGGACCCTTTTATTTTAAGAGTTCTTCCATCTTTAGTCTGTGTTGCCACCGTTGAACATCCGCTCAGTAATACCATCATTGCTACAATCATCATTCTTTTCATCTTTAAATATCTCCAGTTTCTTGTTTGACAGTTTATCTATTACATCTAAACATCGCTGAAACGTTTTCCTTATAAGCGTTTGATTCTTTGATTTCCTTTCCTGTTTAAGCAATGTGTTTACCAGGCATCCAATTGATTTCATTTCATGCCGGATTTCTTCGGGAAGCATTAAGTAATCTTCGCTGGTGAACATAAGACACCCCCTTTTTTAATCTTTTTCTATTTTCGTCTCAATTCTAGTCAACCTCTGCAATATTTCAACTTGATTTTTTGATATGCAATCTTTAATATCCGAATCTCTCTGTCTGCTAGATTTATCATTTGTAATAATATAGCTTGCCATTGTAGGCATTGCGGTAAAAATAACTATTCCGACTATGATGCTTATTAAATAAAGTATTGTTTTATTTCTACCGTTCTTTTCTGCCATTAGCTGCTCTCCTTAGTTGCTCCTAGTTTACCTATTGGTATGCTGTTGAGTAGTTCCATTAATTAAAAAACCTCACGTCACCTTTAAACCTCATATCACCTTTGAGTTTGATTATTGGGGATACTGAGCTAACATATTCATCTGCTCCTATATCCCAAGGATCAGTTCTTGTATCTCCATCAATATCTGTCGTAAATATACCACTCAAATCTGTGCCTTTATCTATTGCATCTGTATCACCTGCAACTAAATGGAAATCTCCATTTGCTGCATCTGCAAAAGTTAAAGAAATGCTATCATACCAAGTATTGAATTCAGGTGCAGTTGTATCTGAAGAAGCATTGTGTGTTGATGAAGATGAAAAAGTTCCCAAAAAATCAGCATTTGAATTATTGTATGAAATATTATTTTTTGCAACTATCGTGCTATCACCAGCCCAAAAAC
>Ga0207997_1002123_pt1 | contig 10140 bp, 11 predicted proteins | sample AntAceMetag02UKN_FD_184777 | JGI IMG/M metagenome (GOLD analysis project Ga0207997, IMG submission 184777) | Saline lake microbial communities from Ace Lake, Antarctica - Antarctic Ace Lake Metagenome 02UKN (SPAdes) (version 2) | ecosystem: Environmental > Aquatic > Non-marine Saline and...
TTGATTTATTTACTTTAGACATGAGAACCCAATGATTTCCTTCAGAATTCTCGATAAGTATAATTATACTCTTAAATTTGTTGTTAAAGATATCAATTGAATATTTTTGCAGATCAGTAGCTCTTATAATTGGGAGAGTTGAGCCAAAATATTTGTAAAAGTCAAAGTTACTTATCAATTCACGATTGTCAGGGCCTTTTAAGTATTTATTTAAATATGTTTTCATTTAAAATAAAAAAATAATGAAGGACGTATATTATAATCAAGCCGAGTTACAAGCTATAAATAGCGGTAAAAAAGAACAGTATCAAATTGAGCTACAAGATGTAAAAAGCGGTAAAAAAGAACAATTAGATGGAGGTGCATTCTTTGTACCTCTATTGGTCAGCGCATTATCTAGTGCAATTGGTCCATTAATTTCTAAGGCTATAAGAGGCGGTTGTAATACTGAAAGCGGATCTCCTTGTGATAAAAAAAATAAATATAAAAAAATGAAGGGAAAAGGTTTATTTACTGATGTTGGAAAACAATTAGCAAAAGAATTAGGGAAAAAAACTGTCGACTTTGCTACACAAAAAGTATCTAGTGCTATTAAAAAGAAAATTGGTGGAGGTAGTAAGAAATGTAAAACTAAGAAAATGCCTAAAAAATCTGATGCTTATTATGACAAAAGATCGATGAGGGGTAAAGTCATCACAAAGATAATGAAACAATTCAATATGGACTTACCTACTGCTAGTAAGTACATTAAAGAAAACAAAATTGCTTACTAGTTCTTTTAAAAAAATAAAAAATGATTTTAAAAGAATTTGATGAGAATTATAATTATAATTACCCAGAATTACATAGACAACGTGTAATCGACTGTCTCGAGAAAAAACAATCCGTAATTAACGATGAATTCTTGAATGATTATTTATTCATGTCTAATAAAACTGACCTTAATCCTTTAAAAAAAGACACTGATACTCAAACAGAAAAATCAGATACTAAACTTAAAGATAATCTTAAAACAGAAATAATATTTAATGATGCTCAAACAGAAATGTCACCTAAAATTAGTAATACCGTACCTGTAGTAAGTCTTTTAGGAGAAACTCAAATCATTAAATCTGGAGAAACCCCGACACAAACACCACGTGGTAAAAAGAAAAATCAAAAGCTTCAAACAGATATAAAATCATTGAGTGAAATGCCTACTCAAACAAGCATATCTACAGGTGAAATTCCCACCCAAACAAACAAATTTAAAAAAGGAACCAATAATCAAAGTACAAGTATCGATCAACCAGAAGATATATGGTTTGAACTTAATAGAGGCAATATGGAAATCTCTAACAATCAAGAAACTGAAAACTTAAGTAATCAAACCCAAATTGATAGTCCTAAAAAAGATTATTTACCTTTACCTTTACCTTTGCCTTTGCCTTTGACTTTGGATATAAAGCCCTCAGATAAGTCTTTTAAGCCCTCAGATAGTACTTCTAAAAAAGGAATTACTAAAAAAGGAATTACTAAAAAAGAATTAATTGCTAGCATCAAAAAAATAGAAAACGATTCAAAAAAAAAGAATATTAAAGAACGAAGGGTTAGCAAAGAAGAAAATTTAGATCAAAATATTCTAAATCTTCCTTCTTTCAAAGAATTGACTTCGGATTTTATTTTTAATAGTAAGGATCTTGAAAAGCCTAGAAAAAAAGGAGAGTCTAGAAAAAAAGGAGACAATTTAAATAAGGAACAACGATTGATATTACAACGATTGAAAAAAGAACAAAAAGACATATTGGCAAGGGAAGAAGAAAGAAGGAAAAATAGAATTAAACTCGAAAAAGAAAGGGAAAATAGAATTAAACTCGAAAAAGAAATTAGGGATAAAGAAAGACGTGCTTTAAGAGCTAACCAAGATAATCGTAGACAACTTTCAAGACCTGATGAAATAGATGAAGATGAAAGACCAATACGTAAGTTCGAGAAAAGGGCTAAAGAAAATATTCTAAATATTCCTTCTTTCAAAGAATTGACTTCGGATTTTATTTTTAATAGTAAGGATCTTGAAAAGCCTAGAAAAAAAGGAGAGTCTAGAAAAAAAGGAGACAATTTAAATAAGGAACAACGATTGATATTACAACGATTGAAAAAAGAACAAAAAGACATATTGGCAAGGGAAGAAGAAAGAAGGAAAAATAGAATTAAACTCGAAAAAGAAATTAGGGAAAATAGAATTAAATTCGATAAAGAAAGACGTGCTTTAAGAGCTAACCAAGATAATCGTAGACGACTTTCAAGACCTGATGAAATAGATGAGAGAAATAGAGATAAAAAAAATGAAAGACCAATACGTAAGTTCGAGAAAAAATAGTTAATAAAAAATTTTTATTAGTCAATATCATTTAATTCATATGCGCCTTTGTCATATAATATGATATTTGGGAATGTCTTACAAAATGTTGTTGCTCGAGAATTATTACGTTTTATCCTTTTACGTTGATCTCTTTCAAGGCCCATATGTGCTTCCATTAAATACTTTAACGACATACCTCCAAGTCCTGAACAAAAGAACGTTATACTGGAACATTCATTCAAAATCTTTTTTGTCTCCATACCCTTAGCAGGGAGATGCGATGTATATATACATGATGTTTTAGTATGCCTACCAGTCTCCAATATAATACCCAATATATTATTGACTTTTGTACGCATTTTCTTGTCTTGAAGGCAATCAATATCGTCAAAAATTACCATACTATCCTTAAAGTCATCAATGACAAAATCAGTTTCCAAGAAATCTTGGCTAAGATCAATCCTCATTAGATTTTTGAATTTGTCTAAAGTCTCATCAGATTTCAAAGACGAAAACAGATAGACAGGATTCTTTGGATATTTTATGTGATACTCGTACAAGTATTGTAAAGCAAAATAACTTTTACCAGATCCCGACGCCCCAGTAATATATAAGACATCTCGTTCTTTATTGCTTGGAATGAGTTGAGAAAATTCGCGTTCTTTCAATAAGATTTCTTTGAATCTATCTTGATTAGAATTATCAACATATACGGTATCGAGTGTCTTGACAACATTAGTATTGGTGAGCTTCTTTATTTTGAATAGAGGTATTCCAGAATTCTCAAGATTCATTTTATATTTTATTAAAAAATGAAAAATACTGAAAAAAATAACCCTAGAAATGATAAAAGTCTTCATGCGGGTAGTCTCAAAGTAGGCGAGATTAGTAAAATGATTGAGTCAAGTTATACAGGTGATTACAAAAATGTCGATGAATATGTTTTCATGCCTAATATTTCTACAATATTCTTGCAAGTATACAAAAATATTATGTTGAAACAGATTGTTGTAGTATTAAGAGGAAGTGTTGAAATTAAAGACTGGCTACTAAACAAAAAGCTTTGGAATGACAAGAAAGCCGAGGATTATCGTGTAAAAGTAATTAGGAACATTATAACTTTATTAAAAAAACAATACCCAGATTATAAGATAACTACCCTCGGTCATTCACTTGGAGGATTTTTGGCATCTTTGATGCCCGATCAAGTATTTGAGAGTATAGGTCTTAATAGTTATATACCTAAGAGTAAAATATTTGAAAAGATATCTGACAATGAATACCTAGTCAGAAGTGATGCTGATATTCCAAGTCTTTTGAATAAAGCACAACGGCGTAAAAATGTAAAAACTATTCCACGAGAAAGTATGGATCCTTTGAAAGAGCATTCTTGGAAAGTAATAAATAGGTTAGGTAAAGAAGAAGTAATTGGTAGAAAAATGTCATTATAAACATAATTTATTCTTAAATAAACTTAATCCAAATGGCTTCAAAAGAGTATACGATATATTTAGAATGCTTTCCTTGTTTGTAACATAAAGATCCCTTCTTAATTCACCTAAAATACAACCACCCATATTAACATCACTGACGTATTTAAGTTTCTTAATTCGCGCTTGATAATTATCATAGCTAATCTTCTTACCGCAGTAACGGACTTCTTTTTCCAATATAGAACCTTCATCACCGTAGTCATTTTCGATATAGTTTACATTATTTGAAAATTCATAGTCCCCAAGAATTTTTAGACGCTCAATCTTCTGCAAAGATATTAAATCAAAAGTTGTCGCTTTACCAACTGAATTTAAATTATATGAGACTCCAGAGGTGTCAACACCCATCAAAACATTACATATACTAATATTATCTTCAATAGAACTTATAAGTGTCTTAAACTGAGATATTGAACATTCAGGTTCTGGAGAATAAGCTGTGCCTCCCCAAATTTCATTCATAAAGCCATATGAATTAAATATAATCATATCGGCTACTGTGGCAATATCTTTTAATACATCGATATTTTCAGTGTTTGTCCAGTCATTCTTATTGTTTAGAGTTATAAATAATTCAATATCATTAATTCTCTTTATCCTCTCAAGATCACTGATTAATGTGTCAGGGATATTTTTTACACATGTAAGATTTAGAGCAACTCCGTCAGCTTTGTAAGCATCAACACAATTTATCAAAGATCTAAAGAACTCTTTATGTTGTATACCAATACATCTGTCAATAAGAGCCGAATTAGTAAAATCAAGAACAAACGAAAAGACAATTTTTAAATGGGGAAAACATCGACGAAGTGAATTAATAAAAGGTATATAAGTCTGATGACTTCGACGTATATCGGAATTACTTGAACCATCATTAACCTTGACTGCGCCATTATTATCAATTATAAGACATTGGAATATTAAATGTGTCATGTAATCCCAATGAGGATTTTGCAATGGGTTCAGATAATCCTGTGTAAATTCAGAAATACTTTCCATACTAAAAGTACATGCTATAATTTTCTTTGTATCAATATTAGAATTATCGTTATTTGTAGGAATGCAATAGTCCAAAGAATCAATTGGAAATAATTCATAATCTCTTCCATTGTCGCAATTTCTTCTCTGTGCAAAATCATTAGAGAATATAGATTTCATTAAAAATAAAAATTAAAATAAATTTTTAGGAAATGTTTATTCTAGCTACCCTATTATTATTACCGAAATTAAGCTATGGAGGATCTATTTCAATTAACACCCGTCCTGATCCCTCTGCAAAATGTTTTACTATAGGTCAATCTTTAAACCATTGGTGTGTTTATGATAGTGAACCCTTTAAAATTGGCGAAATGGACGATAGTATTTTAATGATGGAAAACGATGAAATGGTATCACTATCAGAATGTCAATATGATGCTGAATGGAATTTAAAAAGGACACAGACTCGTGAAAATAAGTTATCGAAATCGTATAAATTCAATGATAAACTAAAAGGTCCTGATGTATATATTGTAGATACTATACTAGACGAGAATCATGTACAATTTGAAGGTCGTGCTAAAATGGTGTTCTCAAATCAACCTCAAGGTTCTAGAAATTCACATGGCACACATGTTGCTGGTACAATAGGTTCACGAACTTATGGTGCTGCAAAGTCTGCACGTCTATATGGAGTGGAGGTTTTAGATTCTAATGGTTCTGGATCTTGGTCAAAAATAATCGAAGGATTAAGTTTTGTAAGCAAACATTCTAAAAGCAGTGCAATTGTAAATTTATCATTATCAGGAAGATCGAGTAGAGTAATTAATGAAGCTGTAAAAAGTCTTAAAGATCAAGGATTAATAGTAGTAGTGGCTGCAGGTAATGATGGTATGGACGCTTGTCTAAGTTCTCCTGCAATGGCTGATAGTGTAATAACTGTTGGCTCTATATCAAATGAAGACAAACAATCAGGTTTCTCTAATTATGGTAAATGTGTTGATATTTTAGCTCCAGGAGAAAATATACTATCAACAGCATTCGGCGGAGGTGTTATGTATATGAGCGGAACATCAATGGCTGCACCTTTAGTTTCAGGAATTATTGCGAATTATGTGGCTGAAGCTAATTGTGGAAATCCTGAACATGTAAAGGAACATCTGTTAAACTATGCCACATGGGATAAATTAAAAGATCTTAGGGGTAGCCCAAATGCATTAGTTTTTAATGAATATGTTGATGATAAACAATGTTCAAATTCAAATGACAAGAGTTTACTTACTAACTTATTTAGCTATTTATATATTTTTAGGTATACATATTCATTAATCAAACAATAAAAAGCCTTTTTTGAATTCAAAAAAATAAAAAAATGCTACCTACACCTGCACCATCAAATGATACTATACCGATTTCTAGCGATCATATTTTTACAACGTCTACTATTACATCAATTGCGTCAGAACTTATTTCAATTAGTAGTGATGAGAATAATAGTAATCGGGATAATAACAGTTTTGATAATTCAATGTCTCCTATACCTCCAAATACCTCAATAAGATCAGAAAATTTAGTAAGAAGATTAGATTTTTCAAAGTATGTAAAGTATGTACCAAAGAGGGGTGAAATCATATCAAAATCTCCAATTCAAAGTTTTGAAAGCGATGATGAAATTTTTAATTTTGACGATGAAGAGAATAATGAATTAGCTGAAAAATTTGCATTAAGAAAATTAGATTTTTCAAAGTATGCTCGTAAGAAAGTTCACATAAATTCTTCTCCCCGACAGATTACAAAAATCAAAAAGGAAGAGAATAAAGAAGCTGAATTTGGTGAAATAGAAATATGTATATCATCGCCTATAAGGATGACTGAGCAACACGCCGGATGGATACTTAACAGAATGGTATCATTGTTCGATGCTAGAGCATCTAGTTTAGATCCGCTTTTGTTAATCTACCATCATTTGAAGAAGAACGATCGTTTTAATTGTAAATATGTCAGTATTGTACTTACTAAACAAGACAATTTTGGAGAAGCTAAGGAATGGAAATTGTCAATGAATATACATGGTCTTAACATTCAAGTCGCTAACGAAATAAGAAATAACTTAATTGAAATTGCAACAATAGTAACTGTACATTCTTATGAACCAATGGGTTGGAAAGGTAGCATTGCCTTTTGGAGGTCTTAATTAAAAATAATTAATAAATGCCAAAAAAAGTAATTAATCTCTATCACACCAGCTGGGCGACATATGCAAGGGATTTCCAAATAACTGACTTGATGAATCAAATCAAAAATGGTGCAACAGATGTTAGTTATTCCTTTTTTAACCTTAACAAAAAGGAAAATGGAGACTGGGAGATAAAGTCTGGTGACGAATGGTCTGATTTCCAAAAAACATTTAGAGGTAGCAATCTACCTGACGATAATTGGGAAGATTCTGACCAAAAACGTGCAGGTAACTTGGGTCAATTGAGAAAACTAAAGGCTATTTATGATTATAAACTCCACCTCTCTATTGGCGGATGGACTTGGAGCAAGAATTTTAGTTTGGCAATGAAAACAAGATCATCTAGACAATCATTAGTTCAAAGTATAATTGATTTCCTTGAAACCTATCCCTTTTTTGATGGTGTTGATTTTGACTGGGAATACCTTACCGATAACGGAGTAAATCACGGGAACGCTGGTAATAACGTTGACCCAAAGGATGCTGAAAACTTTATAGAATTCATTTATGAATTACGAGCTAGATTAATCGAAAAGGGTAGAAATGGTTTTATTTTGGGAATGTGTGCTGTAGCAGCACCGGAAAAGGTTGAGTTTCCAGTAGAGAAAATACATCCATTGCTTGATGAAATTAGAATAATGACTTATGATTTTGCTGGAGGATTTGACTTGAAAAACACTGCTCATCACACTAATGCTAGAAAGTCAAGATTTGGAAAGTGGTCAGTGGAACAGGCTGCTGATTATTTCTTGTCTAGAGGTGTACCAGGAAATAAGTTATTAATTGGGGTTGCATACTACTCTCGGGGTTATGAAGGTATAACAGAGTTGGGACAAGAGGCTACTGGAAACTCTCCCGACTTTCAGTTTGCCGAAGAGATTGGAATTGTTCCATACCACCAGCTTCCTTTACCTGGAGCTGTAGAGATTTGGGATGATGAAGCTAAGGCTCATTATTCCTATGACGCTGCCAAGAAAATTATAAACACATATGATACTGTTGATAGTGTAGTTGAAAAATGTAAAATTGTAAAGGAAAAGGGTTTAAAGGGAATTATTGTATGGGAATCTGCAGGGGAAAAGGGGGTTGTAGGAGCAAGAAATCTTACCAGTGCAATGAGTAGAGAATTAAATGGAACAACAACATCTCCAATGCCATCTCCTGTAATTATACCTCCTAAACCATCAACACCTGTAACTCCTAAACCCTCAGTACCTGTACCTCCTTCAACTGAAAAAAAATCTTGGAAAGTAGGAACATCTTTTGAACTGGGAGAGATTGTAGAGTATAATGGTAAATTATACAAGGCATTAACTAAGCACGTTGCACATTCACCTGGATGGACACCGTCTGCTACACCAAGTCTTTGGGTTGAATTACAGACCCCAACAACGCCAACTCCCGAATCATCTCCAACACCAACGCCAAAACCAAATCCAGCACCAACTCCAAAACCAAATCCAAAACCAAATCAACCAAAAGAAAAATCAATAGAAATTCTGTTGGAGAATATTTCAGACTTGATTGTCGAATATAGAAGAGGAGTTTAAATAAAATTTTTTTATTGGCAATACATAACTTCTTGAAGATGATCTGACAGATTCTCATGAATCTCTTTAACTTTTTTTAAAGCCCTTAATTTTTCTGCATAATACGCCATTAAATCTTTTGATGTTAAAGATTTTACTTCGAGATTCCCAGCCTTATTAAGTGTACACAACAATATATCAATTTGTTTATCAATTTCTTCCAACCTATTGAGGTAAATAGCTAATTCTTGTACATCCTTCATCGTATAATTATTTAGCTGATTAAAATATTTTTCTTTTTGAAAATATAAAAAGATGAAAATGCAAGAAATAAAGAAGACTGTTACCATTAAGGGAAATGATATGGATGAACCCATTCTTGCAAAGAGCGATAATAGATTTGTGTTGTTCCCCATTCAGTATAATGATGTAAATTAATATTTTGTAACTTTATTACTTATTAAAGATTTGGAACTTTTATAAAAAGGCTGAAGCGTCATTCTGGACGGCAGAAGAAGTTGATTTGACAAAAGATACCAAGGACTGGGAAAATATGACTGACGATGAACGATACTTTGTTTCAAACATTCTTGCCTTTTTTGCTGCGAGTGATGGAATTGTGAATGAGAATTTGGTTGAGAGGTTCAGCCAGGAAGTTCAAATTCCCGAGGCAAGATGCTTTTACGGCTTTCAAATCATGATGGAGAATATACATTCAGAAATGTATAGCTTATTAATTGATACCTATATCAAGGATCCCAAGCAAAAGAACTATCTATTCAACGCAATGGAAAATAGTAAGTTACTTAGATGTTTGAATTTTTAAAATTCAGTTCCTTGTATTCGCAAGAAGGCCAATTGGGCATTAAAGTGGATAAGCGACGAAAAATCTACATTTGCTGAACGTCTTATTGCCTTTGCGGCTGTTGAGGGAATTCACTTTTCAGGGGCGTTTGCATCAATATTTTGGTTAAGGAAGCGTGGAAAAATGCCTGGCCTTACTTTTTCAAATGAGCTAATTAGTAGAGATGAGGGTCTTCATTGTGACTTTGCATGCCTTTTGTTTTCTCACCTAAAAAACAAGCCTTCCTTGGAAACTGTACAGAATATTATTACTGAAGCTGTAGTCATTGAGCAAGAATTCATGAGTGATGCTTTACCAGTATCATTGATTGGGATGAATGCTAAATTGATGTGTAAGTATATTGAATTTGTTGCGGATAGACTTTTGGTTACTTTGGGATCTCCAAAGATTTACAAAGTTGAAAATCCATTTGACTTTATGGACATGATTTCACTCCAGGGGAAAACAAACTTCTTCGAAAAGAGGGTTGCAGACTATCAAAAAGCTGGCGTAATGAATTCCGAAATGGACAAGAAGTTTAGTCTTGATGAAGATTTTTAATTTAATAAAGGCGTTTTCAGTTAAAAGAGGCGTAACCCTAACCCTAGCCTAACCTTAACCTTAACCGATAGTGGTTCTATGGTCTAGCGGTAGGATTCTCGCTTTGGGAGTGAGAGGTCACGGGTTCAATTCCCGTTGGAGCCCCTTTTTTTCATCAT
>Ga0207997_1002124_pt1 | contig 10128 bp, 8 predicted proteins | sample AntAceMetag02UKN_FD_184777 | JGI IMG/M metagenome (GOLD analysis project Ga0207997, IMG submission 184777) | Saline lake microbial communities from Ace Lake, Antarctica - Antarctic Ace Lake Metagenome 02UKN (SPAdes) (version 2) | ecosystem: Environmental > Aquatic > Non-marine Saline and Alkaline...
CGTTTTTTGACAAATTATATATATAAGAAGTAAAAAGGATTGGATAGCTTGTATTAATAATTGATTTTTTGGGCTCTAATATTTTTTCTCTAAAGGAAAAGTCAAGATTAATGTATGTTTCATTGGAAAATAAAATAGATTTTGATTTTAATAAAAAGGTTTTTCCTATAAGTGTTTTTCTTGGTTTAAAACTTATTGTTTCTTTTTTTTCTATTTTTTTAAAGAGTAGAGAGATAAATTTATTAAATGTTTTTTCTTCCATTTCAACTGTAAAATCAAGGTCTTCAGAAAAGCGGGGAGAACCATAAATTAAACGTAGAGAAGTTCCACCTTTAAAAAATATATTCTGACTTTCTTTTTCTGAATAAAATTCATTTAAAAAGAATAATTGTAAATATTCCCTTAATATTACTGATTCATTAATTTTATATTTTTTGGATAAAATATGTATTTGTTCTTTTGTTATCATATATTTAAATATGTTTTTAATGTTTTGATAATTTTTAGAAATTGTTTTGTTTTAGGATATTGCTTTAAATATTTTTTTAATCTTGAAATTTTTATATTAGTAAAATCGCATTCGTCTATATTTATTTTTTTATATCCTTTAGAAGATAAATATAATTGATCTAAGAGTGCTTTTTCAGGATAAGCAATAATAAAATCGTCTTTTTTTTCATATCCCCAGAATAAATTTTTTTGTATATGTGTATAAGTAAATATTTTATTTTGAAAATATTTTTTAGCTGATTTTCTACTTGTTGCGCTAGAGATTTCATAAGGAAATTGAGAGAGTATTCCATAAAAATTTAAAGCGCTTTCAAAAGATATATAAGATGAATTATAAATAAAATTAGCAATACTAAAATCTTTAATATTTTTTTCCTTTAGTAAATATTTATTTTTTCCAATCCTTGATAAAACTCCAGCATTAATTAGTTTTTTGATAATATTAAACAATGTGCTTTGTTTTTTTATACCCAAAATATCTTTTAGTGTTTTAGTATAAAACAGCAAGAATTTAGAATCATATATTTTTTTTGTGATTGTCGCTAAATTGTATGTTTCCATATACTCTATATATTATGGAGTATAGGGAAACATGTCAATATCTATTATTGGGGATAACTTTATAAAAATTTATTTATAAAATTAACCTTTAAAATAGTTATTTATTAATTTTTAATTGTTTTTTTATTGATTTAGTATATCATATAATTATGATAAAAAACAAAAAAAACTTTAAAGTTTTGGTTACGGGCGGAGCCGGTTTTATTGGCTCCCACATAGTAGATAGATTAGTAGATGAGGGATATAAAGTATTTGTTATTGATAATTTATCAACTGGTAAAAAAGAAAATTTAAATCCAAAAGCAAAGTTTTATAAAGCAGATATTCAAAGTTCAAAAATCTCTCAAATTTTTAATAAAGAAAAACCAAGAATTATTTTTCATTTAGCGGCTCAAATTGATGTTCGTAAATCAGTTAAAGATCCAATGGCTGATGCTAAAATGAATATTCTTGGTTCTTTAAATTTAATTCAAAATTTTAATCGTATCAATTCAACTCCTAAGTTAAAAAAATCAGCTAAGTTTATATTTTCTTCTACTGGGGGAGCAATTTATGGTGATACTAATATTATTCCTACTCCTGAAACTCATATTGAATTACCGCTTTCACCGTATGGGATTGCTAAATTAACAATTGAGAAGTATTTAAATTACTATTTTAAAGTATTTAATTTGCCCTTTGTTGTTTTAAGATATGGAAATGTTTATGGTCCTAGGCAAAATGCAAAAGGAGAAGCCGGAGTTATTGCTATTTTTTGTGATAAAATACTTTCAAATAAACAGCCAATTATAAATGGAGATGGCTTGCAAAGCAGAGATTATGTTTTTGTTAAAGATGTGGTTGAAGCAAATATGACTGTATTTAAAAGAAATATAACCGGGGTATTTAATATTGGAACATCTAAACAAACAAGCGTTAACACTATTTTTAAAAAAATCCAGAAATTTATTAAATCAGACTATAAGGAAAAGCATGGACTAGGTATGGCCGGAGAGCAAAGAAAAAGCTGTTTGAGTTATAAAAAAGCTAAGAAAACATTTAATTGGGAGCCTAAATATAGTTTAGAAAAAGGGTTAAAACAAACCGTAGATTGGTTTGAACAAAATAACTAGACACTAAAAAGTATTAGGAGAATTTAAAAGAACAGCTTGTTTATAAGCAGTTCTTTTTTTAAAATTAGAAAATTTTTATTTTAAGCAGTTTTTGAAAGAGAGATTTTTATTTTGGGGTCTATAGCATGGATAATTTTATTTATAGTGTTTATAGTTGGAGATCTTTTCCCTGCTTCAATTTGTGCCAAGGCACTTTGAGATGTTCGTGCTTTTTTAGCCAATTGAACTTGAGTTAATTTGTATTTTTTGCGTAAAGCAACAATTTCAGCAGCAATTTCTAATTGTTCAGCTTCTTGGTTAACTCTATAATAAATGTCAGGGTCTCTTTTTGCTTTTTCCAAAATATATTTTTTGAAATTAGTATTAGGATGATTTTTAATAAAGGCTTTAAATTGTTTTTTTTCTTTTAGCATATTTATAAAATTAATTTATTTGTGACGGGATAAACATTCTTCCATATATTCTAATGCTTTTTTAGTTTCCTTTTTTGGCGTTTTTTCAGTTTTTTTTAAAAAAGCATGTAAAATCATTATCCTTTTATTAATTATCATGAAATAGAATATACGATGAGATTTCTGTCTGGTTTCAACTTTTAATTCTCGTAGTTTTCCTTTAATTTGACGCGAATATGGTTCTTGGCGGAAGGCTTGAAGTGTAGCCAAATTATACAAATAAGCTAAGATTTTATCCTCTGTTTTTCTGTTTTGGCTTTTTAGATATTCTACAATGGGACATTTTTTATTTGGCTTTTTGTAAAATTCAATAGTAAATTTTAATTCCATAAATAATGATATACCGAATTAGATATATTGTCAAGTTTTATTACTGTGGATAACTTGACTTGTTAAATAAGCCATTTAAAATAGGATATTTTAATGATAATATGGTAATTATATAAGGTAATTATAGTAGTATTATACTACAAAAATAAATACTAAGTAAGCGATTTTCTTTTATGGATAAATATAATTCTTGTTTTAATAATGTTTTTGTAGTACAATTAATATAAATATATATATTTAGAAACTTAGGACAATGAAATTAAAAACCTTAAAATCGATTAAAAATTTAAACAACAAAAGAGTTTTAGTTAGAGTTGGTTTTGATTGTCCAATTAAAAATGGGCGAGTAATTGATGATTTAAGAATTCAACAAGCCATGCTTACAATTGAATATCTAACAAAACATAAAGCTAAGGTAATTTTAATTACTCATTTAGGAAGACCAAACGGAAAAAAACAAAAAAAATATAGTTTAGAACCAGTAGCTAAATATTTAAAAAAAGAAATTAAAGATTTTAAATTTATTAAAACACCTCTGGGGCCTAAGTTAAAAGAACAAGTTGAACAGATAAAATCAGGCGAAGTTGTTTTGTTGGAAAATATTCGTTTTTATGACAGGGAAGAAAAAAATTGTTTAAGATTTGCTAAAAAATTAGCTGAATTAGGAGAGATATATGTTAATGAAGCTTTTTCAAATTCTCATCGTTTACATTCTTCAATCAATGCGATTACTAAGTATTTGCCGTCTTACGCTGGTTTTTCTCTTGAGAAAGAAATTAAAGTTCTTTCTTTATTTTTATCAAAACCAAAACATCCTTTAATTGTTTTAATTGGCGGTAAAAAAATTATTACTAAATTAAATGCAGTTAAAAATTTATTAAAATTAGCCGACCATGTTTTAATTGGTGGGGCAGTGGCTAGTAATTTTTTTAAAGCAGCGGGGCATGAGATTGGAAAGTCCTTTTTTGAACCAAAAATGATTAAAACAGTTCAAACTTTATTAAAGAGTAAAAAACTTATTTTACCTTTTGATGTTAAAATTTCCGCCAAAGGCGCCGTGTCCGCCTCTGGCGCGAGATCCGCCTCGGGCGGAAAAACAAAGAAAAGAAATCTAAATCTTAATATTGGAGATTTAAATAATCTGTCTAAAGATTTTGAGATTTTAGACATTGGTTCAAAAACGATAAAAATGTTTGAAAAATATATTAAAAGTGCTAAAATGATAATCTGGAACGGACCAATGGGCTATTTTGAAAATAAAGCCTTTTCTCAGGGAACCAGTTTAATTACCAAAGCGGTTTTAAAAAATAAGGGACAAGTAGTCATTGGAGGAGGAGGTACAATTGTTTCTCTTAAAACTAAAAAACAAAATTTAAAAATAAATAAAAACATTTTTATTTGTACTGGCGGAGGAGCCATGCTAGAGTTTTTATCAGGAAAAGAATTACCAGGAATCAAACCATTAATTGTTAAATAAATTATTAAATATTAAATAAAATAACAATGAATAATCATATCCCAAAAATTAAAAAAGTAGATGCTCGTGAAATATTAGATTCGCGAGGAAATCCCACTATTGAGGTTAAATTAACTTTAGATAATGGTTTACAGGCAAAAGCAGGCGTGCCTTCAGGGGCTTCAACTGGAAAACATGAAGCCTTGGAATTAAGAGATAATGATATTACTCGTTTTTCAAGTAAAGGAGTATTAAAAGCTTGCCGTAATGTAGAAAGAATAATTTCTTCAGCTATTATTGGTCAAGAGCCCAATCCTAAAATAATTGATAAAATGATGATTGAATTAGATGGAACCAAGAATAAGAATAAATTAGGAGCAAACGCAATTTTAGGAGTTTCTTTGGCCGTGGCCAGATTAGCAGCCTTAATTAAAAATCTTCCTTTGTATAAATATATTAGAGAAGAATATGAATTAGACAGGGTTAGAGATGAATATGTTTTACCCACACCAATGTTTAATATTATTAATGGAGGAAAGCATTCTGATTCAGGATTAGATGTTCAAGAATTTATGGTTATCCCGGCTGGAAAAACAAGTTTTAGAAAAAAAGTCCAATTAGGAGCGGAAATGTTTAGTGCTTTAAGAGAAACTTTGAAAAGTCGTGGTTTGAGTTTTGCCGTTGGAGATGAAGGTGGTTTTGCTCCTAAACTTAAAAAAACAGAAAAAGTTTTTGACCTTTTAGTAACTATTACTGAATTTACTAAACATCGCTTGGGAACAGAAACATTTTTTGGCTTAGACGTAGCCGCTTCTGTTTTCTATAAAGAAGAAATAAATAAATATTTATTTGAAGGCAAAAAAAGAAGTGGTGATGAGATGCTAAAAATTTATTACAAGTGGTTTAAAAATTACCCTTTAATTTTAATTGAAGATCCTTTTGCCGAAGATGACTGGACTATGTGGCCAAAATTAACAGCCAAAATTAATGCTTTAGGTTCAAAATTAGTCGTGGGTGATGATATTTTTACCACTAATGTAGAGCGCTTTAAAAAAGGAATTCAGCTAAAAGCAGCTAACTCAATTTTAATTAAATTAAATCAAATAGGAACTTTAACAGAAACGATTGATTGTATTAATCTAGCGCGTAAAAATGATCATCAGGTTGTTATTTCTCATCGTTCCGGGGAAACCAATGATGATTTTATTGCTGATTTAGCCGTTGCGGTTAATGCGGATTTTATTAAAGCTGGGGCACCTAGCAGGGGAGAAAGAGTGGCGAAATATAATCGTTTAATGGAGATTGAACAGGAATTGTTCCATATTTCTTAGTCTTAGCGGCTGGAAAGAGAATAATATATATTTTTATGGCTAAAATTAAACAAATTTTTGCTTCGGAAATTTTAAATTCACGAGGCGAACCAACAATTCAAACAAAAATAGCTTTAGATAATGGTTTGAGCGCTAAAGCCACAGTTCCAGTTGGAACGTCTAAAGGAAGACATGAAGCAATAGATTTACGCGACCATAATCCTTTACGTTATAACGGACAAGGCGTTTTAAAAGCATGCAAGAATATTCAGGACATCATTGCTCCAGCATTAATTGGTGTAGATATTTCGGAACAGACAAAAATAGACGAAATCATGATTGGTTTAGATATCACACCTAACAAATTTAATTTAGGAGCTAATGCGGTTTTAAGCGTGTCTTTTGCTTGTTGTCGGGTTGGTGCTATAAGTAGTAATTTACCATTATATAAATACATTAGAAAAAAGTACAATACAGAAGATTTTGTTGATTATAAATTGCCAATACCTATATTTAATATGATTAATGGAGGCAAACATTCGGATGACAGATTTGAAATTCAGGAATTTAATGTTATTCCTTTTAATGATTTACCTTTTAAAGAAAAATTTCGTACTGGTGTGGAAATTTTTCATTTACTTAAGAATGTTATTAAAGCCAGATATGGTTATTTTGCTACAGTCGGAGATGAGGGCGGATTTACTCCAATCATCACCCAAAATAAAGAGGCCTTGGATTTACTTCAAGAATCCGTTAATAATTCTTCTTATAAATTAGGAGAGGAAATTTTATTTGGGCTTGATGTTGCGGCCGACGGATTTTATAACACACAAGAACGTAAATATATTATTAAGGGAAAAAAAAATACTACTAATGACATGATTAATTTATATAAAGAATGGGTTAATAAATATCCCTTGGCTATTATTGAAGATGGTTTAGCCCAGGATTCTTGGTTACAATGGAAAGAACTAAAGAAAATTCTTTTAGGTATTAACCCAGAGTTTTTAATTGTTGGTGATAATTTATTTACCACAAGTATAACTCTTCTTAAAAGAGGTATACTGAATAATTCTGCTAATACTATTTCTATTAAAGCTAATCAAGTCGGCACTTTAAGCGAAACAATTAAATGTATTAATTTTGCTCGTAGAGCTGGATACAAGATTATTATTTCTCATCGTTCCGGGGAAACCAATGATGATTTTATTGCTGATTTAGCCGTTGCGGTTAATGCGGATTTTATTAAAGCTGGAGCGCCAAATAGAGGTGAAAGAGTGGCAAAATATAATCGTTTAATGGAAATTGAAGAAGAACTTGGATTTGTCAGCACTAAGGAGTAAGCGCTGTCGCGCGGAGCTTGAATTTCCAAGCTCGCCCCAGATAAAAGCTTTGCTTTCGCCTGAGGGCTCGCTAAAAAATATAAATATGTCTGAAAAATTAGAAGACAAAAAACAATCAGTTATTTTAATTATTCTTGATGGTTGGGGAATTGCTCCCCCTAACAAGGGTAATGCTATTGATTTGGCTCAGACGCCATTTTTTGATTCTTTACTTAAGAAATATTCACATACTCAACTTTGCGCTCATGGTCAGCGTGTTGGTCTACCCAAAGATCAACCAGGCAATTCAGAAGCCGGCCATTTAAATTTAGGAGCGGGTCGGGTCATCAAAGATGATGCCGTCTATATTACAGAAGGGATTAAAGACGGAACTTTTTTCAAAAATCCAGCTTTCCTTGAAGGAATATTACATTTAAAAAAGAACAGATCAAAAATTCATTTAATGGGATTAGTTACAGAAGAAAGCAGTGCTCATTCTTCGCCTGAACACTGGTTAGCCATGATTAGATTTTTAGATGACCAAGGAGTTAAAAAAGTTTTTTTACATCTTTTTACTGATGGGCGTGATTCTTCCCAGCATGGAGCAATTCAGATTTTACAAAGATTTAAAAAAGAGGTAAAGAATAATCATTACCAGTCTAATAATAGAATTGAAGTTAAAATTGCCAGTATTGTTGGTCGTTTTTATGCCATGGACCGCACTAAAAAATGGGAAAGAGTTGAAAAAGCTTATGATTTACTTACTGTTGCCAAGGGTGAAAAAGCTAATAGCGGAGAAGAGGCCATTACTCAGGCATATAATCGAAAACAAACAGATGAGTTTATTAGTCCAACTGTTATTGTTGATGATAAGAAAAAACCATTAGCCATGATTAATGATAATGATTTAGTTATCTTTATGAACCTTCGTTCAGACCGGGCCAGGGAATTAACCAAAGCCTTTGTTCAAAAAGAATTTAACAAGAAAAATCCAGGGTCATTTAGAAGAGAAAGATGGCCCAAAAATTTATTTTTTATTGCCTTAACTGATTTTGGTCCCGATTTAGACAGTATTAGGACGGCTTATCCTTCTAGGGAAATAAAAAACAGTTTGCCAGTGGTTCTTGACGGGATTGAGCAATTTTATATTGCGGAAACGGAAAAATATGCTCACGTCACTTTTTTCTTTAATGGAGGTTATGACCATCCCGTGGCCGGAGAGCAAAGAGTCCAGATTCCTTCGGTTAATGTTATTAGTTATGATTCAGAACCAAAAATGAGTGCGAATAAAATTTGTAAAAGAGTCTTGCAAGAAATTGATAATGAAAAACCAGATTTTATAATGATTAACTTTTGCAATCCAGATATGCTGGGGCACACGGGAAATCTACAAGCGACTATTCAAGGAGTAGAATATCTTGATAAAAAATTAACTGAGTTGATTAAAGTTGCTAAAAAAGAAAAATACCTTACTATTATTACGGCCGACCATGGCAATGCCGAGCAAATGATTAATTTAAAAACAGGAGAAATTGAGACCACGCATACAATTAATCCAGTTCCTTTTATTTTAGTTTCTCCCAAAGATAAAAAATTTAAATTAAAAAAGGGCGGAAAATTAGCAGATGTTGCTCCTACTATTTTAGATTTAATGCATATTAAAAAGCCCAAAGAAATGACAAGGGACTCTTTAATAGAATAAAATTAATGAATAATATATTACCAAAAGTACAACCAGTTGTTTTAATTATCCTAGATGGTTTTGGGATGGCTCCACCCAGTCAGGGGAACGCCGTGGCTTTAGCCAAAAAACCAATTTTTGATAAATTAACAATGCTTTATCCAACCATGACTCTTCAGGCTTCTGGAGAAGCAGTTGGTTTATCCTGGGGTGAACCAGGCAATTCAGAAGTTGGTCATTTAAGTTTAGGCTCTGGGAAAATAGTTTGGCAAAATTTAGCTAGAATCACCCAAGCAATTACAGAAGGTAGTTTTTTTAATAACCAAGCCTTTTTAAAGGCAATAGCCCATGTTAAGAAAAACAAATCAACCTTGCATTTAATGGGGCTGGTTTCTAATGGTTCTGTTCATTCTTCAAATAACCATTTATATGCTTTGTTAGAAATTCTTGCTAAAAATAAACTAAAAGACGTGGCTATTCATGCTTTTTTAGATGGGCGAGACACTCCTCGTGATAGTGGCCATGGTTTTATAAATGATTTACAACAAAGAATTAAAGATATTGGTTTGGGTCAAATTGCTACTTTATCAGGAAGATTTTGGGCAATGGACCGAGACAATCATTGGGAAAGAGTGGAACAATCTTATTTAGCCATGACCAAGGGTTTGGCTGAAAAGGAATATAAAGATCCTTTACAAGCGATTGACGATTCTTATAAAAATGAAATTTATGACGAAGAATTTAAACCAGTCGTTATTGTTAATAAAAAAGGGGAAGCTAGGGCTAAAATTAAAGAGAATGATGCCGTTATCTTTTTTAATTTTCGTTCAGACCGGGCCAGGGAGATAACCAAAGCTTTTGTTTCAAAAAACTTCAAAGGGTTTGCCCGAGATAAGATAAAGAATTTATTTTTTGTCACCATGACAGAATATGAAAAAGATTTACCAGTGGAAATAGCTTTTTCTCCAGAAATTATTACTACTTGTTTAGCAAAAATATTAAGTGAAAATTCTTTAGGACAAATGCACGTTGCTGAAACTGAAAAATACGCTCACGTTACGTTTTTCTTTAATGGGGGACAAGAGACGGTTTATCCTAAAGAAAAAAGAATTTTAATTCCTTCTCCTCGGATTGCTTCTTATACCCAAAAACCAGAAATGTCTGCTGTTGAAGTAGCTCATCAAGTCCTTTGGGGAATTGGCAGTCAACAATATCAATTTATTGTGGTCAATTTTGCCAATCCTGATATGCTCGGTCATACTGGAGACGTCCAAGCCGCTATTAAAGGAATAGAAACCTTGGATGAACTTCTGGGTCAGATTATAGATTTAACCTTAAAGGAAAATTGGGTGGCCTTGATTACCGCTGACCATGGTAATGCTGAAGAAATGATT
>Ga0207997_1002127_pt1 | contig 10123 bp, 18 predicted proteins | sample AntAceMetag02UKN_FD_184777 | JGI IMG/M metagenome (GOLD analysis project Ga0207997, IMG submission 184777) | Saline lake microbial communities from Ace Lake, Antarctica - Antarctic Ace Lake Metagenome 02UKN (SPAdes) (version 2) | ecosystem: Environmental > Aquatic > Non-marine Saline and...
TATAGACCGGTAAGGACACATACCATACCCGTCTAAAGTTGATTCCATCTTACCGACCCACCAAGTTCCTAAGGTTTTATTTTCCAAGATGTAGAAAATTGTTGGTCGGTGACTCATCTATGTATACCCGAGAAAATAATCGTCACCCGAAGGTGATTGTCCTGGGTATTTTCAAAAAAGTAACTATTCTCGGGACTACCCCATCCTAACTTTTATTTATTCATAGATGGAAAGTTTAAGTATACTATATACTTTTTCTCAAAAATAATAATAAGTTGAAAGGTAGTAGTCTCCTAAAGTGTTACTTTTTAGGATAAAGAAAAAATCATAGTATATGTAAGATGGAAGAGGTCACTCTACCCGCCCCACCAGAAGGGTTTAAATATGCACTCATCAGGGATGATGTAAACACTGTAAGAGGTAAAGACCCATCGGAATTAACTTCAAGACAACTGGCAACCCTCAGGTATCGTGAAAAGAATAGACAAAAATTAAATGAGAAAAAGAGAAAAGATTATCACGAAAAACATAAATAAAAAGTTTGTCAATCTCGGGACTACCCCTCTTCAACTTTTATTTATTCATAGATGGAAAGTTTAGTATACTATCTACTTTTTTTTTAAAAATATTTATAAGTTAACTAGTACTAGTACCGAAAGTGACAAACTTTTTGGGATAAAGAAAAAAGTCTCAGTATATGTAAATGGAAGAGGTGACTCTGCCCGCCCCACCACAGGGATACGAGTATAGATTGATGAAGAAAAGACCAAGACAAACGGTTAACTTGAATGAAAGAGACCCATCTGAATTGACACCAAGACAATTGGCATCCTTAAAGTATAGGGAAAAGAATAAGGAAAAGATAAGTGAATATCGTCGTACATATGAAGAGAAAAAGAAATAAAAAGTTTGTCAATCTCGGGACTACCCCATCCTAACTTTTATTTTTCCTATAGGATATACTTCTTCATAGAGTTCAAGTTTAAAAATTATTATAATAATAAGTTGAAGTGTAGTAGTACCGAAAGTGATAACTTTTTTAGAAACTTAAAAACCCAAAACATAACACTAGTAATGGCCACTCTTGTTAAGTTTTTGTTTGCTCCCCTTGTCCCAAACGCGCGAAAGAAGAGACCGAATAGGTCATCCCTTCTCGATACCCCACCACCCCCAGTTGATACGACTAAACAATGGGAATTTGGGAGTTATTGTTGGAAAGTAACGGTTGAGGCTTTGGATAAAGATGGTCTCGTTGATCGGACATTTATTGGCTATAGTCAGAATATGGATATAACGAAAAGAACCCAGGTTGCGTGTGATCGTTTCAAGCAATCTGGAACTGTGTGTGGAGAGGTGCAGATGATGATGAAAGGTGGTGAATGTGATGAAGTTATTTTTATGAAACAAAAGACTGGTGTTATGACCACCCTTTGATACTGATGTCACTTTCTTGACACCATGGGTACACCTCCTCCTCATGGGTACCTATGAAGTTTAGAGCGATCATACCAGATTCGATACATTCATCGCATATGGCTTTATTATCGTCTATTATTAGACCGATGTTTAGGGCACGACAAATATCAACTTTATTGACTTCATTCGGGGTGTAACTATTTGTGAGAATGACATCATCGAAGATTCCTGGGAAGAAATGATCGACCCACAACTCTGTATCCTTCCTTACAACATCTTGGCGACCCGTGACAATGTACATCTTCTCGACATTGTGACGGAGTGACCACATCGCTCTTTGGGACCCCTTTATCGGTTTAAGAACTTGAAAGTGTCCAGATTTATAAAATTCTCGAACCATTTTTTGAGATTCTTCTTCTGTGACATTAAAAATATCCCGATAGACGTAACTGTATTTGGGTGTATCGGTTTTCTGAATACCAGACTTCTGTTTGTGATACCGAGCCATGGGATTGAGAAATGCGACAAGAACTTCATCGATATCGATTGCAACTCTATTCATTTATTTATTATAAATATATTTCATAATCTCTAAATAATAATATATCAATGAAGTATATATGGGTCTGGGGATTTCATCTGTGGTGAAAATGACATCCATCGTGGGTAAGAGGTTTTTATATATAGGAAGGAAACATGGTAACAAGTCTATATCAGCACGTGTTTCCCCATATATTATCGATATTTTGAACAATCCAATACTATCATATGATCATATCCATAATATATGTAACATGATGGTAGAAACGGAGTTACTTGCGGGTGTGATACGCTTCGTTTCTGTAATTATGTCCATAAAAAGATTTATATAACTCAATAATTAATTTCTCAACTTTAAATAGATGTCCTCATTACCCGTTGTAAATTATGGTAGAATGGAGCGACTTAAAATGCCAGAGAGTGCAACAGTGTCTATGAATCTAAATACTTTTTGTGTTATTTTAATTGTTGTATGTTTTTTGATGATGTACAAGCGATCGACAACGATCAGTCAACGACGTGGGCAATCTTATATTTGATACACTTATCTGGGGATAGATAGATGTCCTTCTTCATCAGTCGTTTAAACTTCCTCTCAGGAATTTCAGTCTTTGACATATACATATTCTTGAGCATCTTCATAAACTTTGCAGATGTCTTCATCTCATTGCGAAGATCTTGGAAATTACCCCAAAACTCGGTAGTAAGTTGGTGAATCAGAAGGTATGCATTCTTCCCTATGCGACGCTCTGAACCACCCAGGAATACAAAGGTAGCTGCACTACAACAGGAACCTTGGGCGATGGTGACGACCTTGACCCTAGAGCGTTCTAGGACATTCATCATGTTTAGACCAGAGAATATGTCACCACCATCACTCATGATGGATATACGAATTTGTGGTTCGTACCCAACAAGTTCCGCCTTCTTTTTCAACATATCAATTTCAAGTTTCTTGAACTGTAAAACAAATTCTAAGGCATTTTCACGATCTATGTCACCATAAAAGAGAATTTCATTTCCGATAGTCTTGACACTGTCGTTGATTTCAATTTCTTTTTCTTCATCTGTCGTAGGCATTCTTGAGTGCCTTCTTTACTCTAGTTACATCTCTCGATTTTAAGCCACTTCCGACGGCAAGGTGATTGATAACATCAAAATCTTGGGGTGTAATTTTATAGCTTATCATAGGATCTAAGTCTCCTTTTTCTGCATATTTCTTTAATAGGCACAATTCCTCTATACCCAACCCCATCCTCGATTTCTTCTTGATTTCTTCAAACTTTTGTTTACGCATCTTATAGTTTCCAAACTTTGTCCAACAACTCCCTGGTCTAATCTTCTCTTTTTCGAGGGGTTCCCCAAGTGCAGTCTTTGGGATCGTGAGGGCATGTATCACGAAGTATGGCATGAGGTTCCATTCTCCATGTGCATAAATATGGTTATCGTAGAAGTCTGCATCCGAAAAGGATCGCGACGCACGTACAAAGTCTATACCAGTAGAGTCTAAGTAATTTTCTTGGAAAATGTCCCATATGTGTCCATGTTCAGAAATACTATCATATATCTGAATTGGAGAAGGATCCGTCAAAATTTCAGCGATAAACTCTTTAGGACTTTTGAAATCATCCATCTCATCATATCCCTCAAGATAGGTGAAAAAGTTACGAATATTCCCTTGAGATCGGATGGCTGCATCCTGTACTTTATGACCTGATTCATCTGTCAGTGTCATTAGAACTTCTGGTTTGTGTCGGGGAATAAACACTGTCTCAAATTTTGGATACATACACATATTAGTGCTTGTGACAAGTAGAGAACCACGGGATAAACGATTACCATCTGACACCTGTTCAATTATAGGTTTAAACACCGGGTCGTAATCCTCAATAAATACATGCTTGGTTGAGGGTTTTATAAATGGTAGAAATAGAGATTTACTTTTAAGATGTTCACTCTGAAGTTCTACATGATTCAGTCCCTGTAATACTGCCCGAAGTACATATGTTTTACCTACACCAGATGCACCACAAATGAACACATTCTTCCTTTCACTGATGTACTTACGAATAAGTTCAATTTGTTTCGTATGAATTGTCGTTACAATGGGATCTTTTTTTTGCCCCACTACTTTAATGAAAGAATCCATTGATGATCTTACTAATCAGGCCATAGATTTGGTGCTCGAGAATGACGCACTACATAAACGTATCGTAGAACCTTTAAAAAGGAAAATTTTACCATACGTTGCATGTGGAATTCTGACCAATGTGGTCATGTTTATTCTGTTGGTGTACCTTGCTCGACGTCTGTCTCTTCTTCCTCTTCTTCCTCTTCCTCTTCCTCCTCAATAGGAGGTGCCAAGTACTCACCAACTTTCTCGAATGGAGTATTTTTTGTTATAGCTCGGATAGGTTCTATAGTTTTTGGTAATTTTAAGAGTGGAATAGGACGCACATTCAATATCTCAGGTCTTGTAAATACACCTTCTATTGGATAGTCTTTCTCAAATGTTTTCAATATTTCTTTGGGGATTGGGGGGGACTGTTCCAGCAGACTTTCGTATATACCTTTACATTCGTTCACAAAAATGAGACCCTCCTTACTACGCTCGTCACGGGGGAGAGCCAACTGGAGGCGAATATTCCTAGAAAGCCCACCGTGACCTAAAGCACTCGTCCTGTGGTTCTCCATGAGTTCATTGATTTTCAGGAATTGCATGATTGTTGCGATGAGACCAGCTATGAGGTTCATACCACCAATAACTGCGGGTACTCCACCCTTTATACTTTCTGGAAACGAACTTTGTGCAAAGTTTGCCGTGCCTGTGATTGTCGAAAGAACAATTACAGGTAAACTGAAACGCAGACTCAGTTTTTTATACGTGAGAAAAGCTCGGTGGTGCATATACCGATAACATGCAGACGCCTCACCCCACTGGCGAAGTACATTCTCGTGGTACTCATTCCACATTTCTGCCATAATATTATCTTCGGTCATCTTATAGTAGATGAATATAATATTCCTAATTCATCTCATTTTCTTGTTTGGTATTCTGATAGTTCCATTCATGAATAATCAAAAAAATTTAGAATTTTATTCGATGCTCATACCATTCATCTTCTACCACTGGTCAGTGAATGATGATACATGTGCATTGACACAGGCTGAGATGTTAGTGACAGGTAAACATAAAGAAGAAACATTCATGGGACGTCTCGTTGGACCTATATATAAAATGGAAGACACTGAAGTCAATAAAATGACAAAGACCCTCTTTTTCGCACTTTGGGCATTCGTACAATATCGTTTAGGGCATTTTAAAGGATTTGTCGAAGATTTAAATAATTTAAAGCTTCACACCAAGATGAAAATATAGTATGGATACTAAACTGTGTAAGGAAATCATCAGTCTAAAGAATGCGAAGAAGTTGTATCAGACAACATATGTAACAAATTTAGAAGAACTCCAAGTAAAGCTTGAACGTCTCGACAATCAAATTGACCGATGTGGATCGGATGTAAAGAGAGAGATTCTCGAGAGGCAACGAACATTATATGAAAATGAAATCCAGAATATTGATGTCAATATCGAGAACACGACCAAGTTTATCGATAAAAAAATCGAAAAACTTGAAACACAATTAAATAAGGAGAAGAAATCAGTTGAGTATAACATCGATAAACTCAAAAAGGCACTTGAAAGGAGGAATGTGAATGAAATATTTGATATGTTTGAATGTGTTTCAAATGCACTCACCACTCTCAACGACGAAGTTTCGCGTACTCCTGAACAGCCTTGAGGAAGTTCTTGTCTCTTCGTATCTTGGGGTCGGCGGCGATAAGACGAAGAAGAGCAGCTGTAGGTATAGTAGGTTTATTCCCAATAGGTTTGGTCGTCTTCTTCAATTTTGTCTTGGCGTTCTGAAGTTGCTTTACTGTTGGCATCTAATATATCTATATATAATTTATTGGTGAATCACCAATATATTTGAACTTGTCAAAAAAGTGAACACAAGACCTAAAATTATCAAATATAATCATACACAACGCATCAGCTATATCGTGTTTCAAGAATGGTTATATCCTTCATATATCTATCTCAAACATTTTCCTTAACTATAGTATATGAAGAACAAACAAAAGACTCAGCTCATGGGGGTCGTACTAATCGCATTGGTAGTATTCATCGTGTATCTCATACAAAATCCTCGAGTTGTTAAAGTCCCAGTAAAGGTTCCTACGATGATGGTACCTCCTAGACCAAGGCGGTCCCAGGAAGTTCGTCATGAACCCGAGTTTAGGGGACCCCCTATCAAGAAGTATAAACCCGGTCAAATGCAACAGATGGGTATTTTAGTGGGTTCAGGTGAGACACTCCCCCTCTATGGTAAGGAAGTTCGGGGAAGACGTGATCGCTACCACTACTATACAACTACGGGTGGTGAGAACCTGTATCCAATTTCCGTGAGTCATAATTCGCGTGAATGTATGGAAGACATTGGGTGCCAGGAACTTTATGGAAATGAAACAGTGACCGTTACTGGTAAAACTGGTTCATTCGCGATAAAGATGTACCGCACAGATGATTTTTTTTAAATACGCTTTTTTAGGTCTTTTACCACATTAGCGGTTGTAGAACTGCAACATGAAGAACTGCAACACGCTATCGCGAGCATTGGTGGTGTTTTGAAAGGCATCTTTATAACACCATACACTACCAACATGGAGCACAGTATACTCACTATGTTCGCAATAAGGTATTTAGGATCCATAGGTTTATCATCTCCTTTTAAGAGACTGAGACCTGGCAAAGAAAACACAAGTCCCATTTATATTACGTCAACAAAAATTATTTACCATAGCATATTCTCTCCTGTGAAATCCAGTCATAGATGAAATTTTTGCCTTTTCAAGTAAAAGTTCCTTAATTGTGTCCTCATCGAGATGTTTTAAGAACTCTCTCTTCACCTCGATGCCGTCAAGTTGATGTTTCTCCCGTTTACCCTGTACATATGGCCATGTGTGTTTTCTTAGTGATGAAACATCACCTTCGAGTTGTCTTATTCTTGGAAGTAAAACTTTGTGAATCAATATTTTAAGTTCATGTACCTCACTCATCTTAACCTGTTTTTACAATTTATCTTTATAATAGATTTTCTCAACATCTAATAGGGATGACTCCAGAGAAACGTCAATTTCTTAAAAAACTTGCACCAGGGGTGCGTGAATTATTGGATTCAAATCGAATAGGATTAGAACCTAAAAATGATACTGAAAAATTTATAAAAAGACAACTACTCAGTCATAATGGTGATGGAACATATGAATTGTCTATCGGTAAGTTTAAAATTGCTATGGGTGTGTTGGATGATGAAATACTGTATACGATATTTATGTATTTGGACACCTCAGGTATCACAATACGACGTGTGTACAGATATATGAAATTGAACGTACTCGAGTTTTCTGATATGATCGTGGATGAAGATATTGAAACCTTTTATGATTTTCTTAGCTATTAGTATATGCAATATAGGGATCTCAAAAATAAAGCAAAAAAGTTAGGTCTTCGTGTCACCAAGACTGTTCAGGGTAAACGTGTAAAACTTACAGCCAGGGAACTTCGTGCCAAGATCACCATGAACTTTGAGAATAGTGTCAAGAATGCTCAAAGAGTTATTCGTATTTGTCGAACCGTCGTTGTTCCCATAACTAGTGCTCCTCCACCACCTCCACCACCCCGAGCCACTCGCCCCATAGCACCTGGTGGTAATACTCGTGCTAAACTTTTAGCTGAACTGAAAACTGCTTTAAAAAAAAGAGGACTGAATAAATAATGAATCTTGAAGAGGTAAAGAAAGTTTTGGTAGAATGGGAGGGTGACGCATATGAAGTCATAAAGAACTATGCGATACAGATGCGTCGGAATGATAATGAAATCACGGAAGAATTCGTAGAGCAGTACCTCGGTGAGGAACTCTATGAACGCCTTGGAACGATGATTCGATTTTTTAAAAAGTTTGAAGAAATTAAATTAAAATATAATTATAAAATAGAATAAGTATGAAACCTGCTACACTACTCCTCATGCTTTGTTTTTGTTCATGTTGTTCATCATCCTCTTCAGCAGCCGTCTTTTTCGCTGGTCTGATTCCTAGGACTGGACCTCACTTCAGGAAAGTGACGGGAATTGGGGATTTAGTTGCGCAGGCGCCATTTATAAATACTTTTTATAAGGGAAGAACTGGTAAGAAAACTGATAAGGAAAATAAGTTACAGGTGGAGAACATTCGTAAATCCAATCCAGATGGAGTTGCAAAATTTTGTGCTACTGTTAATAAAATAAGAGCTACTAGAACCGCTCCTCCTTACAACCAACCTGGAGAGATACTAACTATTGGAGGTATGAAAAAAGGTGGGACTATAATGAATGAAGCGATGGAACCATTGGGTGCGTCAGTAAACTACGTTGAAATAGCCGCTAGGGAATTTTGTGGAATGTGATTCCAAACCTCTTAGACATGAACTTCTTGACACCCTCAAAAGATGGATAACTCCAGAGATACCAACGTGACCAAAAGCCAGCCCCGTTGATACCACTTATTCCCCAATTCTCTGAGAAGCTGTAGTCTACATTCAACATCCTGTCCTGAATTTTCTTGGGGTCTCTCTCTGCTATGGTGCGTTTAGGTACTCGTCCACCGTGGCGGAGTACATAGGAACGCATACGTGAAGGATTCTTGTGTTTGGTGTAGTCTGAATACCCACTGGCACCAAAGTCAACAGTCCTGCCGTCTTCTAAAACAGCCCTAAATTTCTTTTTAGAGTTAGGGCTCTTGATAATTTTGACGCGCATACTTATATTTTACTAACATAATTTACTTGCACGCCTGGCACCCATAGGCTTCCTTTTGGGGAAGGAAGAAAAGGCGCTCGGGACCACGCTTCACACGGTACATGTGATCGTATACATGGAGAAGGGCGACGGTCAGCGCAAGGCTAGACACGACGACACCATTAATCTTGCGAGAAGTCCAGGCATACCCAGCGATAGTCGCAACGAGCATGATTTGGACGATGGTCAATACGGGAAGATTGGGCATCACGAAACGCTTCTCGAGAGTGTTGACTTCCTCAGTAGGGGCGGGGGTGACAGCGTAGGTATCGGTACCGTATCCAGGCATTTTTATTATCTACCGAGAAAATAATGTGGAGTGTCCTGTTAGCTTCAGCGGGTCTAATCCTTCATGACTTCCTGAAGTCTCCGATAGATCTACTGTATTTCAATAACCCCCGACGACCACTGATTGGAATTCGGAATGCCCTCCTGGATATATTTCTTTACGCATCTAACTATTCAGTTCGAGACTATCCAGGGTTATGGCTCATTAAGTTGCATCACCTAAAAATTCGAAAAGAGTTTGAAAATGTTTCAAAGACTGTCAAGAAACATATGTTCCATGACTTGGACCCTTGGTTTGAAAAGAACGATGACTACTATTTCTATAAGGTTGAGGACTTCCCTGACTTGAAAAAACTCGTCGATCTAATTCCCTCAATTCATAAAGAGACTGCATTGTTTGCAGTTATGGATGGACCTATGGCTATCCCACCTCATAGAGCTGAAACCAATTTATTACTACGATATCATCTTACTATAAAGGGTGGGGGTGATTGCACACTTTATACCGAGAGAGGTCCACATCAACATCGTGATGGTGAAGACTTTTTATTCGATCACGCGAGATACCATGAAGTCACTAAAACTGGGAGTGATAGGCGGGTCGTACTCATCCTAGATGTAAAAAGGTTTTAGAGATGCTTACGACACACAGCTACATACATATCACTCCCACCTATGAGTTCTAGACGTTGATCTTCTACAATCCTCTTAGTGAAAGGTCCTAGAGTTCCGTCGTTACAGCGCATACAAAGTGCCGAAAGTTTAGTGACATCACATGCGAGTGGTATGCAGTCAATAAGTTCACCAAACTTTTGCTGAAAAGAATCGGCATCAAGACCAGCCAATATGACAGACTTACCCACATGTAGACAACACTCAACAAACTTTTTGAGATTAGGAAAGAATTGTGCCTCATCTATGGCGACGATATCAGCCATGTCAAACTCATCTCTATTCATAAGTTCAAATAGGTCAAACACT
>Ga0207997_1002132_pt1 | contig 10115 bp, 22 predicted proteins | sample AntAceMetag02UKN_FD_184777 | JGI IMG/M metagenome (GOLD analysis project Ga0207997, IMG submission 184777) | Saline lake microbial communities from Ace Lake, Antarctica - Antarctic Ace Lake Metagenome 02UKN (SPAdes) (version 2) | ecosystem: Environmental > Aquatic > Non-marine Saline and...
TTCCCATAATGATTGTTGTTAGAATTTCCGTGATTGTGTTGGCAATCATTCAGAAGCCTCTTTTTTCTTTTCCCATTTGTCGGGAGTGTGAATGCGAACTGTTTGAATTATTGGCATTACATCATCACCATTACCAGGCTACAAATTGACAAAACTGCTCCGATTAATGAAGCGTATTTGAATACTCTTCTGGTTATTGGTGTTGCGTAATCTTTGTAGTTTTTGAATGCACTGCCTTTAGAACCATAACATTCCAAATCGTTCCATTCCAAAATATATCCACTCATAATTATTTCACCTCATTTCTTATTGCACCTTACTTGTTTTTTGAAGTTAATAAACCTATCTGTCAGTTATACATAACATCAAATATAAGAATTAGAAGGAGAACAGGGCAGTAAGGAAGCTACCCATGTAAGCTCTTGCGGAAACCCTGTTCTCCAACGGTGTGCCATAATTTGCCGCAAGCATTTAAAGAATTCTAGCAGGTTCTGCTTCTTCCTCTTCTTCGGTTTTTCTTCCCCATCGCTTTTTTGGCTTTGGAGCCTTTACTGTTGGTGCTTCGTATTCTTGTTCTACAATGTCTTCAACAGCTTCGTCTTCAGGAACTTGTGCATCTTCCTTTGTTACTTCTGGTTCTGCTGCTTGAACTTCTTCTGTTTCAACCACTTTGGTCTTAACAGTCTTTACAACTGGCTTTTTTGCCACAGGCCTTTCTCCAAGCTTTATCATTAAATACTTGATCTTGTCCTCGTGTTCTTCTAATAAAGCCTGTACTTTTTCAAAATTCTTTCCAGTCTCGTAATCCATTTACTTACCTCCCTTTTGTCTTTTTTGTTGTTTCTTCTTCTAATTCTCCTTCTATTCTTGCATCAATTTTGTTCAAAGTTCCTTTTCTCTTGTAAGAAATGTTTACAAGTTCGTGGTACTCATCCATCATTTCGTCAAAATTGATGGCTCTTTTTTCAATTTCTTGTTTTAGCCTTTTTAGCTCGTATGCCGATTTTACGTCTTCTATTGGTAGAACTCCTCTTATTAGTCTCCAAAACCAATATGCCATAAGCATAAAGAATATTGAAAGTGGAACAACAAGCAAAAGTGAACCAATGCTGTATATTATATTCATTTATCTTTTCACCTCCGCTATTTTTTTGTAAATTTTTCCATAAGCAATTTTTCGTTTTCCATAATAGTCCTTTGTTTTTGCATAAAACAGTCCTTGTAATAAGAGCTTTATTTCTTTTTTCTCAAAGCTTTGGCTTCTTTTGGCAACTCCGTCAATTTCAAACGTTAAAACAAATTTTTCAATCATTTACTTTTCCTCTTTTAAATAGCAGTCTATGCTTGCTTTCCAACCATCTCTTTTGGCTTGTGCTAAAAAGTCTTTTACAACGGTTTTTTTTAGTTGGGGAATTAACTGTTTTGCAACTGAGTCCATGAAAGCATTTATTTCAATAAAGATTATTCCTTCTTCCAAGAAGACTTTTGGTGAAAGCATTTTTGCTCCTGGGTTTTTTCCCATTTCTTTCAAAAAACCTTCTTTGATTGAAGGAAACTTTTGTTCAGCAGCAGCCTTGTCGTGCATATCAATTTTGACAACAATAACAGAACTCATTTCTTTTTCACCTTTTTTTTGTTTTTGTCAATTTGTATCATGTTAGCAACCATTACTACTCCTAAGCCCATTACTAGCATTAAGATTTCTGCGGTTGTAAGCGTTCTTAGCTTTGGCATAAAAATTAGTAAGTAAAAAAATATTATTGTAAAGCCTGTAAAAACAACGTAATTGAAGTTTTGCGAAAATTTCATGGCATCGCTTCCCTGACTGTTTCAGCTACCACAGCAGGAACAGTTGTTTTTCTTATTTTTGCTTCTTCTAACAATTTACCGTATTCTTTGTCATTAAAATAAGTAGTAACAGCAGGCATATACTATTATTATAGTATAACATCTTTTAAGGGTTTTGGTTTAAAAATGTAATATGGCGTATGACACTAATTTAAACAAGCTAAATTACAATTCTGTCTTATGCGACCATATGCTAAAAATTTCAAAGTCGGCAGAAAGCATTTTTGACATTCCGCTAAGTACGGAAAACATGACAAACCTTTCAACACCAGATTCAAGAATGCAGACCTTTTATGCCCAAGTTGTTCAATTGGAGAGTTTTTTGTATGGAACAGATTTGTCCAAATACTATGCTCAGGCAACAGGTCCTATTCACGAAGAATTGCGAAGAAACCTAAGTTCTGACATGAAGACTTTTTGGAAGATTCAAAACATTATTCGAAAACTGATGCAGGAAGCTAACAATAAGGGCCTTTTGTTTCCTGAGAGAAATTTAAGCAAAGACGATGATGATGAGGAATGAAGCAGATAAAAATTCCAAAGGTTGTTTCTAAGCATAGGCAGGCGTGGCTTTGGAAGCCTGTTTATAACCGTTTGCATAAATATAACAAAATGTATTCAGGTGTCTTCGTGGGGGAGCCAGGCAGTGGGAAGAGCTACTGTGCGTTGGCTTTGGCTGATTTGCTTGATCGTGGAGAAAGTGGAGAAAGGCGTTTTTCTATTGATAGGGTGTGTTTTTCTGCTTCACAGTTTGCGGCTCTTGTTGCAAAAAAGCTTCCTAAGGGTTCTGCCATAATTATTGACGATGCTGGTTTGTCGCTATATAGCCGAGAGGCAATGACAAAAGTTGTAAGGCAAATTTCAAAAGTCTTTCAATCCATGCGTTATAAGAATTTGCTGATTTTTTTGACTTTGCCTTCTTTGGGTTCTTTGGACAAAGGAGTGCGTGAATTGGTTAATGGTTATTTTGAACCTTTGGAGATTGATTTTGATATTGAAAAAGTTAAATGTAAGTATCATCGGTTGCAGGTTAATCCTAAGAGTGGTAAGATTTATTACCACAGACCTGCAAAGATTGTTCGAAGCTTTTATAATGACGGTTATCCAAAGATGGCTGATAAGATTATTGATGACATTATGATTGATAAGCCTCCTATTGATTTAATTGAAAAGTACGAGGCTGCTAAGAAGATTTATTTGGACAATTGGAATTTGGTTAATTTGAAGACTATTCGTGCAGAGGAGCAGGAGAAGAAGAAGCCTAAGGTTAATGTTTTCAAAAAATATTTGGACATCGTTAGTGCTGATAGGGTTAAATATACTGGTATCTCTAAAGGGAAAGAGGGCATTGAGCTTACAAAGATAATGAAGTACCACCCAGAGTGTACTGCGTATACTGCTAGGCTTGTTTGTCGTTATATCAACAAACAGGCTGATGGCTTGTAGGTGTTTCACAATTTGAAAATAGTTATTAGTATTTAATTTAAATTGTAATTGTTTGGCTTGGCTTCGTGGTTATTAGCCGACAACGAAGTAATATGCTTGCGTTTCGTTTTCTCCCTAGAAAGCGAAACCTTTTAAAAGGATTTTGTATTCTAATGTAGTAAAGAACGATTGAGATAATTGAGGTTATTATGTATGGTATTAATGGACTATAAGGATACAAAGAATCACCTATGTTCTATTTCTGATAGAGAAAAACGTGCTTTGTTTTGTACTATTTATGCTGCTATGGCTCGTGAGGGTGAGGTTGTTAAGCCTAGATATGGAAACAACAAACCATTGCAGGCTGAGGATATAGAAGATTTTGATAATAGGCTTGAGATAACTATTAGGTCTGAGAAAAGCAAGCGTGTTAAAAAAAGAGATCGATTTGGAAACCTTTTGAAAAAGCCAAATGTGCATACAATTGCTCCTGCTGAACGTATTATTCCTATTTGGAAGAATCGTGAGAGTTGGCTTACTGATATTATAGAAGATTGGTGTAATTTTAAGGAAGCAGGCCCTTTGTTTCCTTATTCTACTCGGTGGGTTGAGTATCAGTTTAGGAAGTGGTTTCCGGATATTGTTTCTAATAGGGGTTCTGATAAGAGTGGTTCTTCTCACACAGTCCATTGGCTAAGAGGTTGGCGTTATACTCATTATCGTAGAGGCGAAATCACTGGAAAAATTGTTGATTCTAAAATTGCTTCTTTGTTTGGCGGTTGGGTGTCTTCTGCTGTTCCAGAGAAGTGTTACGATTTTTCAAAGATTAAAGATTTTTATGGAGAATTGGAGAATGTTTTTTAAATGAGAGGAAAGGTTACTGCCATACTTTTGGAGAAAATGAAGGCTGATAGGCTTTCTGGTGCAACCTATAAGCAGATTGAGAAGCGTTATGATGTAAGTCGTTGGGTTACTATTCACTATTTGAAAAATGTAAAGTGTGGTGAAAGTGTTTCTGATACGTTGTGGCGTAAGGCTGAGTTGAAAGGTCAGCTGTTTTTGGAAGAGAAAGGTTTTTCGCATATTCTTGATTTGAATGATATTAGTCCGCAGAGTTATTTTGATTTTTATGCAGAGAAGGGTTCTGATAGGTGGCTTGTGGATGTTACGATTAATGAGAGTAAAGATATTGTTGCTAAGAGTTTGAAGCTTGTTGTTGGTTTTCGGTGTGCTATTTTGTATGTTGGGCATGATTTGAAAACTTTTAGAATGGTTGAATTAAAAGAGGTTGAGTAGAACGAGTGATTTCTTCCCTTCTCACAATGCCGACATTAGGCGTTTGGAGGCTAGGAAGAGAAAGTTGGAGGTTGAGAAGAATGTCTAAGAAGATTTTTTTTAATATAATTTTAGCAAATATTGCTGTTGGTTCTATTATTTCTTTGTTGTTTTTGCTTGGTTTTCAGACTGGAGTTATGTGGCCTTTTGTTTTTTACAATAATCATTTGTTGTCTGAGCCTTTGAGGTTTGTTTCAATGTTTCTTGGTCCTTGTTTTTTGTTAATGAGTTTTTGTGTTTGGCGTTTTGTTACTCCTCTTTTTGTTAAGTTTTTTAGGGAAGATTTGTCAAAGTTTTTGGAGGAAAGGGAATGAGTTCTTTAGAAATGGTTCGTTTGCAGTTGCGTGCTTTGGAGTTGAAGCTTGGTGTTGAGAGGGCTGGGCATCGTTTTTGGTTGTTTGTGTTTAATTGGTTGTTTTCTTTGGTTGTTGTTGTTGTTGGTTGTTGGTTTGTTCATTTGGCTGCTTTTGTGTTGGCTGTTATTTTAGCTTTTGTGATTATTATTTTTGTTAATGTTACTGGTTTGTGGAATGGGATGGTGGAAAAGAGATGAAGATTTTAATTTTGCGAGGAGAAGATGAGGAAATATACAAACAATTTAAAAGTAAAAAGGATTTTTTGAAAACTATGAGATGGTTTGATAAAAGATTTCCAGCTTGTTGCACGCATGGATTACTAAAAGAGGCATCTAAATGATTTCTAGTACTGCTGGTGTGTTTGTTGGCTTGTTTTGGGTGTGTGGTGGTATTGCTTCTTTGTTTGTTAATGGTTGGGGTGGTGTTTTGGTTTGGTCTGTTATTAGTGTTTTGTTGTTGTTTATTTTGTGGGGAAAGAAGAAAAGTGAGTTTGATTGAAGCCCAAACATTTTCTTATTGTAATCTTGATTTGCTTCGGCTTCTTTGCTTTAACTTTCCTAAATCCTTACCCATTTGGTTATGACAGTTTTTATTATTTGAATGTGGTTTGTAATTCTGCTCCGTTTGTTGTTGGGGAGTTGCCTTTGAGTGTTGCTTTGTTTTCTGTGCTGCCTTGTAATATTATTTTGATTAAGTGTTTGTTGTTTTTGTGTTGTTTGTCTGCTTGTTTGTCTTGTTCTTTGCTTGGAGAACATTTTGTAAAGGATAAGGGTTGGTTGGCTGGTGTTTTTGTGTTTTGTTCGTTTGTTTGGTTGCAGAGTTTTTGGGCTTTTGAGAATGAGGCGTTTGCTTTTGCGTTGTTGTTTCCTGCTGCTTGGTTGTTTTATTCTGGAGGTTATGCAAAAAAGGCTTTGGCAGTATTTTTAAGCATTTTAGCTTGTGGTTTTTGGCTTGGTAGTAGCCTAATGGTTGCAGTTTTTGCCTTATCAAGCATATTTACTGCTATTCCTTTAGGTTTTGTTGCAGGTTATTATTTTAAGACAATAATTGCTAATCTTACCCCTACCCAAAGCCTTCAGGAAACTGCTCCTGGTTTTGGTTTGTTTTATCAGGGTCTTTTGTTTGTGTCTTTGATGTTTTGGAGAATTTTGCCAGCTTTATTTGTACCAATAACCTTTTTTAGTTTGGTTGCGTTTATTAATTTGCGGTTTGCGTGTTTTGCTTCTTTTTTCTTAGCCATTCTTGCAGCAAAGCAGGTGAGTTATGCGGGAACGAGGATGCTGCGAGCATTGCCTTATGTTGGTGTTGCGTTTGGCGTAATGTTTTTTGTTGCAATGTTTGCGGTTCTTCCTCCTACTGTTCATGAAGTTGAGGCTGTTCAGTTAGCTGTTGTTGAGGCTGATGGTAATATGGTTTGTAATCAGTGGGGTTTTGGTCATATGGTTGAGTTTTTTGGTGGCGTGGCTTCTGATAAGGGTGGTGGACAACAACAGTGTGTTTCTTGTGAGAATTGTGTAATGTTGTCTTATGAGTGTCCTGAGGATTGTGTGCAGTTAAACGAAGCAGATGTTAATTTAACGGTTAGTGTTTGTCGGTGTTAATATTTGCAGGCAGGTGGGGGTTTGGGTTTCTACCTGCCTGCATTTTTTCTTATGCTTTTGTAAAAAACATAAGTGTTTTTTTTTAGTAATCTTTTTTTGTTCCTTGTTGTGTTCGCATATTAAAGTTTGTTTGTGGGCGTGGCTGTTGTTTGCGTGTGATTACGCTTCTGAAGTTTGAACCAATGCAGCCCATTTTATTACTTCCATCCTCTTTTTGCAGCATATTTTATTAAGCCTTTTTTTAGATTTACTGGTGTTTTAGGTGAAGCAATACTTGCCATAACTGCCTTTTTTGAAATTTTCCTTTTTGCCATAATATCATACCTCCCTTTTTGTTTTAATTATAAAGTCCTTCTTTTTTTCTAATTTTTGCAACCGCTTTTGCTACTTCTTTTTCTTCTCGTCTTTTTGCCTTTATTTCAAGCTTTCTAAATCTTGCACGCCTTTTGGCTTCTTCCTTTTTTTCTTTTTCTCGTTTTTTTCTTGCTCTTTTTCCCATTGCAACAAATGGATTCTTTCTTTTTCTTCCCATGTCATTCCTCCATTTTAACAGTTTCCTCTGCCTCTTCCTGTTCTTGGTCCTTTTCCACTTGGGCCTGTTCCGTCTCTGTTACTCATTGTTTTCAACCTCCGTTTTTTATATTTTGTCAAATTGCATTCCTTTGCGTAATGCTTCGCCACCTTTTGAAACTTCTTTTCCTGTTTCTTCAGTTGCATCTTCTAAATCTTTTTTAAACTCTTTTACTCCCATTCGCTTTCACCTCCTGTCATTTTACTATTGGAACTCCATTGTCTAATGCAACCTTGCGTATCACTCCTGCTGCTATTCTGTATTCTTTTCCAAACTCGCTTTCTTCCGTTTGCATTCTTCCAATTGGGCCTTTTCCTTTCCCTACTCCAAGACCTCTTCCTTTTCCTTTACTTCTTATTTTGTCTCCAGGACAACCCATTTCGTTCACCTCTTTTTCTTTTTTCTTCGTTTCTTTTTTGTTCCGTAAATCATATCCATTCCGCCAGATGATGCTTCTGACATTGCTCCTGCTGTTCCTATTCCTACAAAGCCTGAAACGTCTCCACCTAAAGCAACAGGGTCTCTTGCGTGTCTGATTAAGTCTGTGGATTTTACTGCAACAGCTCCTTTGAGTGCAAACTTGCGAATGTCGTCTAATTCATATTTGCTTTTCTTTTTTCCCATTCCTTTTTCACCTCCGTTTTTGTCTTCCTCTTTCGTTTGAATGCGTTATTTCGTTTAAGAAATATAATGCTCTTGTTTTTTCGTAATCTTGTCGGTAGTGTGTTGCGTATCCTGCCATGATTTGCTTATATTGTGTTGTACTCTTGGCTCGTGATAGTCTTTCCAACATATCTGTAATTGAAGTCATTTTTTGGAAAACCCCCAAAAGAACAATGCAACAACTGTTCCAATTGCAAACATTGCAATCCAGGCAATTGTGTCAAATGCAGCAATTCCTCCTGAAACTCCTCTGAATACAAAAATCATTAACAAGCCAAGCATTACGCTTGGTATTGCTTGTATTTTTGCCAAGTGCATTCCGTATAAGAAAATTAAAAATAGTAACAGGGTTGCGATTAGTTCTCCTCCTGTTGCCATTGTTATTCCACACCATAGTATTTCTTGTAGTTTTGGGTTTGCTAGTTCTGTGCAAGCTGCAAGTAAGGCAAGTGTCATGGCACGCTTCCTCCTAATGGTGTTCCAATTGCTGCAAGGATTAAGTAAATTACTCCAACAATTCTTATTATTACTAAAATTGATGAAATGAATAATGCAATGCTTCCTAGTCCGTATGGTGCAAGTATTGCTACTAGCTTTATTTCAAAACCGATTGCAAGTTGTGCAACTGCGTTTCCTATGTATCCAAAATCTATTGGTCTTGTTCCAACAATAGCTGATTGAAGAATATAGCTTGAGTTGTCATCTCCTTCAACAAACACGTTATGGTCTCCTGTTAGTGTTGCTAGTGGAATGTCTGCGTCTGGAATGTATGTGTCTCCGAATAAGAATATCATTCCGTTAATGCAGAATAATACGAATGTTAGAAGCACTGCCATTTCAAAAAACTTTTTTAATACACTCATCCTAGCTTCCCCCAAGTGTACATTGAGTACATTACTGTTGCAAATGCAATAAATGCAAATATTATGAAGTCAAACCAGCCAAAGTAAACACACATTCCTAGCAAAATCAATCCAACCATTGCTGTAAAGAAAGAGTTTCCAACCGTTTTTGATGCTGCAAAGACTGCTATGAATACCAAGAAGAACGAAACTATTGACGTAATAATTTTTGTTCCTGGTGGATTTAGTGCTTGTGCAGTTATTCCTAATCTGTACCACAAATTCCACTGATAGTTGTTTAGTTGAACCACTTGCCAGTAAACGCTTGTAGCAGAATAAACGTTTCCGTCAACTGAATTTGCATCTATTCTTACAAAAATGCTGTAAAGGTTTATGTTGTTGTCAAAAATGCAGGGAAGTCCTGTTATTGAACTAATTGAAGGATTTACATTTAGGTCTATTGTAAATGCTACTGTATTTCCGTCTGTCCAATCTGCTGTAAAAATGTTGTTGTCGTACAAGCAACCGTTTGTATCATATATTCTTATTTGCATTGATTGAAGCGTTTTGTTTTGTAACCAAATTGCTGCATTTATGTCAATTGTTCCATTAGAATTTTGTAGCAAAAACAAATTTGTTGGAAGCCATTGTACAAGTAGTCCTCCAATTGGTTGTGGTGGAATAATTGTTGAACCAATATTTAGTCCAACTTGGTATGTTAGAGAAGCTGCTGTTGGAACAATTGTTGCTTCGTGAACAAGAACTCCTGCATAATAAAATAGTGCAGTATATTCTGTGTCTAATAGTAGTGGAATTGTTGCTGTTCCTGCTGCATCTGTTACAATTTCTTGAATTGCTACTCCGTCTGCTCCTGGAACAATTCCATTAATTACTATTGTAACGTTTGAAAGAGGGCCTGTTGTTGTCAAATTTGTTACGAAGAAAATAAAGTTTCCTGATTTTGAAACCGGTGCAAGGTAGGGCTGTAAAGTATAAGAAGCCATTGCTTCCGAAAAGCTTATTGAATATTGTCTTGGATAGTATTCAGCTAATACGTTTGCGTCTACTGTTATAACAATTGGGGTTGATTGAAAGGGAACATCAAATCCGTTCAAGTCAATCATGTCATCAAAAAATCTTACATCGTGGTTTGTTGTAATTTTTACAGAGTAACCAATTGTTGAACCAACCACAAGGCTTGGAATTACCAACCCAGTGTCTTCGTCTATTGGTTGCAAAACAATTATGTTTACGTCATTTGCTATTTGAAAGTTTCCGTCTGAAATATTAAAATCTGTTAAACCGTTTGTATCTGTTACTAGTCCAAGTATGCCATAGTTTCCATCTACTATTGAAGAATAATTCCAAGAATAAGAACAACTACTTGGCGTTGTAAAATCTTGGTCAGGACAATATGCTGCTGTCAAATTTAAGTCTTTTACTATTACAGTTCCTGTTCCTTGAATTATACTCT
>Ga0207997_1002135_pt1 | contig 10103 bp, 8 predicted proteins | sample AntAceMetag02UKN_FD_184777 | JGI IMG/M metagenome (GOLD analysis project Ga0207997, IMG submission 184777) | Saline lake microbial communities from Ace Lake, Antarctica - Antarctic Ace Lake Metagenome 02UKN (SPAdes) (version 2) | ecosystem: Environmental > Aquatic > Non-marine Saline and Alkaline...
AACCGCAATCAGAAAGCGAGGGGCTGAATGAAAAGATATGGCGCAACGTGGGGCAGAGGTTTGATTAGAAGAAACAAAGAACATCTCATTGGCCTTTGTATCATGCTATCAAAGCAAATGTTGAAGCGTGAGAATGAGGTCAAGGAATTAAAAGCAAAGATAAAAATACTAAAAAACAAATAATTTGACAACATGCAACATCAGCGTACTGTAGAAGTTCACATCAAAAACGATAAGGGGATCGTCATGGATTTAACTAAAACAAAAACAACTGGAAACGGAGTCTCGGTCGCAGTGCATCAACACGACCCCGCGCCCCTTCGTGGTAGCAGTGTAGCTGCTAGTGGCTTCCCAGTTTCCTTTGAAGTATTCAAGCTGCAAAAAAATGGCAAGTGGGGGAAATTTGATAGAAACATTTTCTTAGACATGAAGGCCAAATCCATTGTATCCTCATCATTCGTCGTAAAAGCAGCCGACACTTATTATTGTGGAAGCGATACTATCTATAAGAAGCTAGTAGACAAGGGTGAGAACAGGGGATGGATGCACGACTTGATAATTGATAACATAAAAAACTTTGATGAAGGATGGCTAACAAAATCAATCAGAGAATTGATTGCCATATAGCAAGGGGGCATTATGGTTTGGGTAGCAAACGAAGTCTTATACACAGAACTACAGCAGCAGCTAACTCTCACTGATGAAGATCGAGAGTCGCTTAAAGTCAAACGTGGCTTTACCGATGCAACAATAGACAGCTTAGGTTTCAAATCAGCGATAGCTTCTAACGGTGATATCATAAATTCGATGACTGATAAGCACGGCATTAAGCCAATGTTCGAGTGTGGTCTTATCGAGAAGAACAAAGCACCGTCATGGCAGTTTACACAATCAGGTCTTATCATAATACCCTATCTCTATTCAGATGATAGGGTGTATTTTTATAAGTCGCACAAGAGGGCAGGGCTAAAGGACTCAGGTGTGATGCCATACTGTAACAAGATAACTGGAAGCGTTGACGATGATACGATTGTCCTGTGCGAGTCTGAATTTAAGGCAGCAGCCATGTATCAAATGGGGTTCAAGGCTTTAGGTCTTGGAGGTGTAGCATCATTCTCAGGGAAGCACCTAGATAGTTTAGCAGCAGTGCTACGAGGAACAAGAAGAATAGTAATTTTATTTGATACAGAAGTGCAGGACGACCCGTCGTTCTCTAATTTTAAAGACAGTTATAAGAAGCGATACGCACAATATGTATGGTCGTATATCATGGCTAAGAAATTACATAACTATCTTAACGATGAGAATTATAAATGCATAGTCGAGATAGCTTCATTACCAGAAGAATGGATGATAGACGGCAAGGCCGATATAGATAGTTGTGTAGCGGAAGGTAAGGGCAGGGAAGATTTTGAACTTATCGTTCGTGATGCTCTATCACCAGAAGCCTATCGTGATTGGATTAAAGTTGACCACCAGCATTTGCCTTGGGTTAGACGTAGGATGCAAGCAGCATTTAAAAATAATAAGGTGTTCGAGGAAGGTGGTTGTTTATATACTTATGTGACTAAAGGCAAAAACACTTATACCAAACAAATATCTAATTTTAGAATTGGCCTGATAGCAACCACCAAATACAAGGGAAAGATTTTTCGTGATGTTCAACTCATTAACGAATTCGGGGATAGGAGTAAGTCTTTTCATTTGGAATCAGGGATTTTTTCTAGCATCAGTACGTTCAAGGAGTCGTGTCTTGGTACGGGTGATTTCTTATGGCGTGGCAACGAGCAGGATTTCAATAACGTGGTTCAAGCTATGTTCTTAGAAACCGAAGCTAACCCAATAGAGTTAGTAGATTATGCAGGACGTTACGAAGAAGGTCATGCTTGGATGTTCAGTAACATGATGATCTTCGATGATGGTGATATCATAAAATACAACGAAGACATAGACGCTTTTGCCAAAGACGATAAGCTGTATCGAGTGCAGTGGCAAAGCAACGACCCAACGAGCAGGGTCAAATTGTCAGAGGAAGAAGTGGATGTAACTGATGTGATAGCCAAGATAAAGGGAGCGTGGGGAACTTCGGGAGTGATAGCATTGGGCTATGCAATAGCAACCATATTCGCTAACCCATATTTTGAAAAATACAAGTGCTTCCCAATAGGACTGTTTCATGGTGAAGCGGGTAGCGGCAAGTCAACGCTATCTGATATCTTAGCTCTAGCCCTTGGCTTCCCTATGAACAACCCAAGTTTGAATATATCCAACACAACCCAAGTTGCTATGGCTCGCAAGCTAGCATTCTATTCATCGATGCCAGTGAGGTTCGACGAGCATAGGCAAGGTGATAAGAAGATCGAGGCCAAGTATTCAATCCTTCGTTCGTTCTACAACAGACAGAACTCAGCAAAGGGAACTCGATACGGGCAGAACCAGACGTTCGAGGTTGAGGTAAGAGGGTCTTGTATGATTATAGGTGAGCAGAAGCCTGATGATTTTGCTCTGCTTACCAGATGTGTTCCGGTGTATTTGAGCAAGAGCGATAAGACCCTTGCCACATTACGCATGGTCAACGACTTGTTGAGTCAGGGTGAGAAGCTATCGAACATCTCGTATGGAATCTTAAAAGACTATAAGAAGAACGTAACTAAATTCATGAAGAACTGCGAAGATACAAGGCTAGGTCTGGCAGCCATGAACAAATTGCACGATGTCAATTTCAGAGCCATGCAGCATTTCGCTGCGGTGCTTGCGGGGTTGTCTATAATAATGACGGAAGAAGAACTCCTAGAGTGCAAGGATGATATCATAAATACTTACTTCTGCTACATCGAGCAGCAATCGACAGAGACAGTATTGCTTTCCTTCTTAGAAGATTTAATGGTGATGAAAATAGATGGAGAAAAGACTGAGAATTACGCATGGTATGATATCAACTCTAGCAATGGAGTTATATATATGCCGGGGCTATATCAGATGTGGTCTAAATGGAAGCGGAGCAGAAGCGGAGTCCAAACACCAGTGCCACAAACGACCATCAATCAATACCTGCAATCGCAAACGTGTTTTTATAAAAAAGTAAAGCGTGTCTTGCCTAACGTCAGGAACACACAACGATTGATAACAATGGAATTTAAAATTACTCCGCAATTACCAGAAGCGTTGAGAATTTTATTCGGTAGTCCTGAAATGTCTAACGAAATAATTGGAGGCAATAATGGAGAAGATAATTCAAGTAATAAACGAGAAGATGGCTCAAGGGAAGAAAGTTTTGATTTTCACGCAATCGATGGAGCTAGCGAGAACATTTCTGTATGACAATCCCGGCAAGTGGACGGCCTCCTGCAATGAAAAGTTCTGGCCTATGGGAACTACGTTAGATCACAGCGGTAAAATAGAATGGGTTAAAGGCAAAGCCCAAATAGGTTTTGATTGTATCGGAACTGATATCATATTCACCAAAAGACCGTGCCTAAAGCCTAGTCCCGATTGGGTTATTATCCAGACCCACTTTGATTCACCGATAGTCAGGTTCGAAGAACACGTTGACAGTTACATCAAAGGCTCTACGCTATTTGCTGACGATCCTCAACGATACAGTAACATGATATCAGTGCTTTCAGATGATGAAAGTTTGGACGATGTTTCAAGAGACATACGATACGTTACTAGCCATCAAGTAGTAATCTCTAAACGATTCTGCGATCCATTAGACCTAGCACCGCTTCATAACGTCAAGCAGGTAGTAGTGGCTAAGTCTTTGCTATGGGATAAGATGCCTACTATATTCCAATGCCAATCCATTATGGAAGCGTTGTCAATGGTTCGTACCGCTGTAGGCAAGCGTAGCGCAGTAGATATCGAGTGGATAGGCCGACATGCTATCGTCAACGCGTTCGCTATCCCTAGAACTATGGAACTTCTTGAAGCCATGCATTGTGTAAGACCTATGGTGGTGGACAACTCGACGGTTGTGATCCAGAAGAAGGCTCCATGCCCTGCGACCATAGAGTTTGGTAAAATACCAGAAGGCACGTTCAGCCTAGAAGTTATCAAGAAGATGCTGGGTGAGGATGCTCTTAAATTCCTAAAGTCATACGAAGGCAATGGTTTGATCTTCGGGTTTAACGACCAAAAAAAGACGTTCTACTTGCCTAAGAAAGCTGCTGATAGGGAGGCTTATAACAATGCCACAGGAACGCTGATAGACCAGACACAGCGTTGGAGCCAGATAGTTGATAATGCCAAGTGGCTGAACAATATCCTGCATGAGAGCGTCCGTAGGTTGTATAACTCGCATGAGGTCTACATGGCTGATGATAGCATGAAGAAAGTGGAACGGATCGGGGAAGTAGTGAATATTTCAATCTGATGGATCAATCATAATTTCTAATTTACGGATATGGTTATCCTTGGCTTCGCTGTTATATATGATAGGGCGTGGTTGCGTCCTGCACCAACAGCCTATGGCGTTGGCCTTATCGTCGCAAGGTTCACCATTATCGAAGTAGCACTGCTTGAATTCTACTGGCTCAAGTCTTGGTCTTGGAGGAAGTTTCCTGCCTGTCAGCATACCGTGATAGCATCCTGCCAGCATCGTCAGCAGTAATATCGTCAGAAAGAATCGTGTATACCCGTTTAGCATGTTCAACCTCGCGTTCTTCCTGCTTCTTCTCTGTCTTGATGAGTGTGTCAACGGTATGAGCGAGGGTCTTGGATTGCTCGTCCTTCTTGCCCTTGAAATAAGCGACAAGAAGGAGAGCAACTACAATCACGAAGACTGCAAGTACGACCCAAGGTATCATGTTTATTTCTTCGCTTTCGCCTTCTCTTTACCGATATCAGCAATTCCCTGACCTACGATAAAGGCAATAATTGGTGACAGTATCGCCATCGATACTTCAATCGGAACGCCCAAGAAATACATTACTACTTGAGCAATCACGCCACCAATCGCCATCAGAAACTTCTTACTTTTGAAAATCCCCATTGCTACCTCCCGATGCAGATGTAAGAGACTGCCGTCATGGCCGATATATCCGTACCATTGGGAGCTTCGCCAGCCGTTCCGCCTGCGGTTGTGTGCGTATGTGTTGCAAGTGCCGAACCAGCGAACGTGGCCGCACCAAGTGTAACGATCTTATATGTTCCACCATCTGTTACAGGAGGAACGCCCTGACAAGTCAACACTGCTGGCGCACCTACGACAATCGTGTTCGACAAGATAAGGACGGGGGGTGAAGACGCTAGACCATCAGCGATAAACCACATGCCCGATGCTGTATCAACTGCTGCCATTGTTTGATTATCTGTCGTGGTGATATCTTGTCCTGCTGTTACGAAGCCTGTACCGCTAAACTCTGCTACGGCTAAGTCCAATGCACCGGTAATCGTACCCGCTGGCGTTCCACCTGATGTTGCACCCGTGGTTCCTGATCCACCAGCCGAGAGATATACTTTCACGCGACCACTGGATTCGATGTAATCAAGCATGTATCCAGCAGTAGGCTCAATAATCATTGCGTTTACTTGAGTGAGGCCAAACTTCGCAGGAGTGATAACATCACCACCCAAATCCTTAGCATACCCGGCATTATCAAATGCCATAGTGCCAAATGATATTGTCTGCGCGCCCCAAGACTGTGTTAAGATTGTAGTGCTTTTTGTCGGTGTTACGAGTGACATGATACCCTCCCTTTATTTAGTTGTTTTTTCGACAAGTTTTCTCATAGCTGATGTTGAAGATGGGCCGCCAGCAACTAACTTCAGGACTTCCCATATATCACTTGTATCAACCCTACCTCGTTTGCTACCATATCTTATTTTGCCGTCGTCGTACAGGACTTTAAGGCCCTGTGCTGTGTTCCTCATCTGTGCTCCCGGCCCCCAAGGAGTAAGAGCACCAGCGATATCAGTTACGGCCTTGAAAACGTCTTGTGTCACGGGTTTGCCAGTAACGAACTTGTTATAACCAGCATCAATCAGCTTCTTAGCAGCCTTGAACGGCTTAGCCTGAACAACACCGAACCTGCCGGGTTCTTCTTTTCCCATATACTTCTGTCTGAACTGCTTAGAGGGAAGTTGCATTGCCAATCCCGATAAAGGATGCAAGCTAAGTACCTCAGAGAACAAGATACCGAACGCTTGAACGGGGTTATCAGCTTCCATAGACCTTACAGCAGCGTCATATGGATCGAAAACGACCCTGTACCCGAAGACTTCTTCGGTGATATCATTGAACAGGTTGCTAGCAACAGCCATCTTAGCAAGACTGAGTGCGGATGAAGCCCTGCTTGCACCGCCACCTTTCTTACCTTTAAACAAATCTCTGCCAACGTCCATCAATAGCCTACGGAAGTTGTTTATCTCAAGGGTAAAAGGAGCAGCTTGTCGCCCAACGGAACTGTTGTAAAACGCTGGCCTGTCTATCGTGCTACGCGCTCCAACTATCTTGCCTATTTCCCTATCGGCGTATTTCAATGGATTGGTCTTCCCTAGCCTCTTGCCTTGTTCAACGAGAGCGTTATATATTGGACGAGTAACTAGGCTCCTATCATTTATATTAAATAATTTTCCTAATACACCAATGCCCTTGGCTCCTGTTTTGCTAGCTTCGTAATCATAATATCGTTCTGGCCCAAAAGCACCCTTCTCCATAGTTTTTGTTTTTTTACCTAGCTCCCTGAAAGTGCGAAGCTGTCCCTTGACCCAATCGACGGTGCTCAACTTTCCAGCAGCACCAGTGTAGGCAGCGAAGTTGGTGAGCAAAGGTTTTGCGGAAGAAACTGTATTTTTTATTACCGTGCTGCCAACCTTCTTCACGTTGACATAAGTATTCAAGCCAGTTTGCCCTGCTACGTCGCTGATAACATTCTCCACATGAGCATCGAGAGATGTTTTCTCCCTGCTTAAATCTCTTATCAGGTCTTTGTAGAAAGACTTGGTATTAGGAAGAACCTTCTCATTGTGACCAGTTTTCCTAACTACGTTATCAAGAGCCGAAACCATCGTATGTTTCAATGGAGTCATGTTCTTTTCCCAAGCATGCTGAGGAAGGTAATTCAAAAAACCTTCCATAGCACCAACGTCTGTTGGTAGGTTAGCTGTACGTTTTTTATAAATCGATTGCTCACCCGTTCCGTAGGTTTGCGTTGTATCTCTACCAAGAGCGTCCCTCATACCTTGAACTATTCCACTTGGCTCGCCCATGTGTCTATAGAAATTCTTTTCAGGTTTTATAGGGGCTTCGCCTCGTGCAACTCTAGCTACGTTTGTTTCTTCTATGAATCTATCATATGTATTCCTAAAAACTTTATCAGCAGCCACTATCTTATCAGCATTGACCTTTCCTACTTTCTTGACAATCTGATCGTACGTCATAGTTTTTTCGCCATGATGCCTTACAAGCCTCGAGTTCTCTTTGCTGATTTTAATCCCAATGTCTTTGAGAGATTTATTTATAATAGCAGGTTCATTAGTTATGTCTTTAGCGTAGCCTTTCTGCGCTTCATAAACCTTATCGAACGTCTGCTTGTGGATTTTACCCAACTCGCCCTTCTGCTTGCTGCCTAGTTCTTCAAACCCGCGAGTACGGTCAATCCTGCTCGTTCCCCACCTCGCCTTGATGTCAGCCTTGTTCTGCTTCTTTAATTCTGCATTGCTGTATTCTTTAACGACAGGTTTATCAGTAACTACGTCACTCAACTTAGGAGCAACGGTTTTGGCTATGCTAGGTTGTTCTATAGTCTTAGGTATCACGGTCTTAGAAACATCCATTGGAGATACTTCTGGAGCAGGAATTGGCTTCTTGCTAGCAGCAACAGTGCCTACGTTCTCAATCACATCTCCTGCTGTCTTGCCACCTCTCTTGGCTAACTCTCGTTGTACGGCTCTACGGCGCATGCGCTCGTTTAGCGTTAAAGGTTCGTTAGAGAAAGAGCCACGACGCTTACCAAATAATTCGTCTACTAGGTTTAAAGTTGATTCGCCTTCTAAGCGTGCCTTCCAATCATCAGGAAGTCCTCGCTGTTTTACCTCGTATTGAGAGATAGCTGCGTCGTTAGTAGGGACGCGCTTGCCTTGACTCTTGCGAAATATTTCAGTTTCCCACGCTTCTTCGATAGCATCACTTATGGTAGCATCTTCAGGAAGCAATCCTTCTTCTACGGCCCTGCGACGTAACTCATCACCAGTACGCCTAAAGTCACCTGTTTTCTTATGTCTACCTTCGCCCTTCCTAATATTCCTAGCGCCCATCTCCTGCATCCTAGCTAACTCGCCTCCGAAACCTTTATCAGCAGCTATGCTTAGGCCGTCCATGTCATCAACTATTTTTTGGAAAGGGGTGTCATTATAAGTGGGCCTCTCCTTAGGGAGCATGTTACCTTTTTCAGACAAGATTTTACGCTTGACCAAATCGGCAACGTCCTTATCACCCATCATGATTTCTTCTACAGGGCTTCTGCCTCTGCGCCCTCCATCATTAACGACCTCCAGCGGCTTACCTTCCCTGTAAATAACTTTTCTCTGTCCAGTTCTAGGCATCTCCATTGTTTCAGCAATTCCGGGAGTACCACGCACTGTTCTTTGGAGTGAAGGTTTCCCAGCAACAACACCATCTGGATTACGGCTTTCAACCTTCTCAGCCCATTTAACTGCTTTGTTGGCTTTTTCGAAATCGTTAGATAACCTGTTTCTTACTTTTTCTTGAAGCCTTTGTTCTTCAACTTCAAGTCTTACCTTCTTGCCTTGAGCATGTTTTGCCTGAGCATCTTGTATTTGTTTTTGCGTCTTACCTTTGACCTTCTCGGCCATCCTAGCAGCTTCGTTCTCTATATTAACTCTCTTGTTGACCTTCGCTGTTTCAAGGTTCTTCTTGTATTTAGCCTTACCGTGTTTAACCATACCACCAACCATTGCTGCCTGAGATACAGCATCCCAAACATCACCACCAAACTCAGGCCACTTGCCATGTACCGCATTTACAATAGCATCTACACTAGACTCGTATGAACCAAAGGCTAAATCTGGCCCATAAATAGCCGAGACAATAGGAGCAACAACAGGAGCAGCCGCCACAGTAGCACCCATGATGCCTATGTTCTTTGGAGTAACAAGACCAACGGCTGTATCGACTCCTCTATCTACAAAACCACCAGTTCCGGGGCTAACGTCACTGACCTTCTTAACAATCTTATCACTTATATCCCCTCTCGATACCAATGATTCATCCAAAGAAGGAGCGATACGGTTAACTGCTTTGCCGAGAGAATTTACGGCGATAGCACCGGGAGTTGTATTATATATTTCACGGGGAGTATTTCTAATTCCTTCGATCATTCCGCGCTCTTGCCGCCTCTTTGATTCATCTACAACCGTGTCCCATATTTCTCCGGGTCTAGACACTGCCTTTTTAAGCCCAGCACCAACGCCTTCCTTTGTAGTGTCCCACGCCTTACCAGCGATATTGGATACCCCTCTACCAATACGATACGAGTTTTTCTCTGGAGCGTTTTTCCTGACATGCTTGATTATTTCGTCGGGGAGATAGCCATAGGACTCAGCACCAGCAAAATCAAAGTCGTACCTGCTTTTGACCTCTTTGTAATCTGCTACTATGTCTCGTTTTTCTTTAACCATGCTATCACCTATCGAATTCGGATAAATTAGGACGGCCTACCTTACTCCTAATGGTTTGGTAGCCATCTTTATCTGAGACACTAACCGTAGGGTCTAGCGGTTTATTCGTTACTGGCCCTCTGCGCCTAACAAACTCACCAGTATCACGGTCGATGCCTTCACGAGTTTCGTATGAAGACCCACTACCACCACGAGACTTAGAAGCTATCCATTTACGGTAGCCTTCATCTGACCCGTATTCATCCATCAACGCACGAAGGTTTCCGGAGCCATTAGAACCCATAACTTCCAATGCTTGTGCTAGGTAATCTCCAAATGGTATGTCTGTCTTGCCGGAATTATAGTCAGACTCGTAATTCATACGAGCCATCTCGTAGGCTTCACGCATGGTTTTATCAGACGATACGTTGCTAAGCTGCTTCTGCCTTTGCGCTGCCATGTCTTGCCTGTCAGATGCATTT
>Ga0207997_1002137_pt1 | contig 10097 bp, 14 predicted proteins | sample AntAceMetag02UKN_FD_184777 | JGI IMG/M metagenome (GOLD analysis project Ga0207997, IMG submission 184777) | Saline lake microbial communities from Ace Lake, Antarctica - Antarctic Ace Lake Metagenome 02UKN (SPAdes) (version 2) | ecosystem: Environmental > Aquatic > Non-marine Saline and...
AGGGATTAAAGCAGGGGCCGTGGGGCAGCCGTTGCCCATGGACAGTGGATTGAATACGCAGGTGTACGCCTTCCCGCAGGAAGCACTACCGGATAGCCCACTCAAGGCTGGCATGATTATGCTGGACGAGAACTTCATGCGCGGCATGCCCAACGTGTTCCAGCAGTTTGCTGCGGATGAGCCTGATGCTGTAGCCAGTAACAACGAAATGCTCGACAAGCCAAAGCTGTGCGGTACCTGCACGGTGCGGAAGGATGGCGTTTGTCATAATGCGCTTTCTCTATATGTCGGGAATTCACGTGACGACAACGAAACCTGCCTCAACTGGAGCGACTTCGTGATCAAGATTGAAGCGGCCAAGCCCGATCTCAACGAGGCCCGCGAGTTTGTGGCGGCTTCGTTGCCGGAGGTGCCTGAGAAGCAGGGGCTATGCTTCAACTGCGCCCATCCTACAGACAGCGTTGATCCCATGCTTGACCAAAAGGTCTGCGGAAACCCGGAGTCGCGAATGTTCAAGAGGCCCATTATTATGACGGCTGGTTGCGATGGATTCAAGCTGCGTCCCGGTGAGCCGACGCCTGAGATCATGCTAGACGGCTCACCTGTTCCAGAAGGGCAGAGGGCGGTCACCATCATTAGCCGGGATACGCTGGATATAAAGGTATCGGATGCCGGTCAAGCCCGCCCCTATACCCGTGCTGAGTTCATCGCGGCGATGGATGGCGGCATGACGCATCTGGTCGAAAAGTCGACAGGCGAGGTTATGGCTATTAGTCTACTTAATCGCCTTCCGGACGGGAAGCACATTGAACTCGCCTCGTTGGCATTGAGGCTTTCTTATCGCGAGGTTTTTGACACTTTAACCAAACTCGACGGCTCAATCGTAGGAGTACACGAGACCCAATGACACACGGCGAACAGCAATCGCATCTAGCCAAGAGCCTATGGGCGGTGATAGAACGGTTCCGCAAGGAATACGAGCTGACCTACATAGATGCAATGGGCGCCCTCGAGTACTTGAAACTGGAGATTGGAAACGAGATCAACGGGCAGCGGAAGCCGGATGAAGATGGGCTGCATGAAGGCGACTGGCTGTATGGAGATGGGCGCTGAATAACAATTTAAGGCTGGTGGCAACGAGATAGCGATAACGCAGTGCTTCTTGTACATTGAGTTGAGTAAATGGAACTGGTAAGTATTCTCTCAGTGAGGTAGTGCCGGAAGCGTTGCTCGCGGGAACCTCACGCCAGCCGAATTTGAAAGGGAGAAGATGAACGACTTTAGAATCAGACGAGCAGGAACGAACACGCCGGATACATTCGGCGAGCAGAACGTATGGGACAGCCATCTGCCCCCGGTCCTGCAATGGCTCCTGACCATATCGGAGGTGGTCAAGATATGCCTCGGTGATGATTACGCGAAGGAGGTAGCTCCGTACGAAGATCACATCATTGGGGTCCACAAGGGCGAGGGCTGTAGCTTCCTGGGCGCCTACAACAAGATCCTCGGGCTGATGATCGTTGGCTGCGCGAGCGATATGCAGCTCCATACACTGACCGCGGTGGCCATGGACTTGGCCGAGGAAGAGGACGATATCCTCAATCCGGACGCAGTTGACTACGGGCTGGACGTCGACAACGTAAAGAAGATATCCTTTGACAAGCCCATCGATCTCGACATTTCGAACAAGCAATGGAAGAAGGCCGTGAAGAAGGCGAAGCGACAGGGCAAGAAGCGTGAGCAACGCCGTGCGCGGTTGGCTGTGAAGGAGAAGAGGGATAAGGAGGCAAGTGATGGATAAGGGTTGTTGGTATATTACGCAGAGTTTGAGCGGCAGTCAGGATGACGGGTTTGCTCCGTCGTTTGAAGTACTCGAGACCGAGAAGCCGCTGGCGTGCATGGCAGACGCCGAGCGCGCGGCAAAGAAGCTCGATCTTGAGGAAGGCACCTACGATGTGATCTGCTGCAAGGACACACTGGAAGTCAGCAAGGTTGAGCGTACCGTGGTCGAGCGCAAGGTTACGCGCAGGACTTCGGAACCGGAGGAACCTGCAGAGGATTAGATTCTGAATTAACGTGTCGCAACAAAGATGGAGGTGAAGAATGATTGAAGGTGGATACTCAGACACATCAAAGCCTATACCGGAGAATTCACCGGTAGCGGGCGCCATGGACAGGCTGGAGAAGGCCATTGCCGTGGCAGATGAAGAGGCGCTCAGTAGCCGGCGCAGTTTGGAAACCGTTATGCGGCCAGCAGAGATTGACCAGGGGGCGCAGCCTGGCACCGCGCAGCAGGAAGCATCGCCGCTGGTAGAGCGTATCCATTCCTTTGCGGATGACGTAAGCCGAATTACCGTATTTATGGAGCAAACTCGAAACATGGTGGAGCTGTAGATTTTAATTGGGAAGCCTGGCAAAAGCCACGCCGCCTCTTCTGCATATCGCAGACCGATCATAGAGGCGGTGATATGAGCCGAGATCAGGCAGCGGTTAAAGAGTGGTAAAAACCTTGTTCCACTGCGACCGGCGGTCTGTTGGATTCAGACTGCAATACGGCGCTCCGCTAGGGTAGGCTTCCCATGATTTTTGATATATAGCAGGGTTGAGAAGCCTGGTCATCTCTCCGGTCTCATAAGCCGGCACGCAGCGCAAGCTGTTCACGGGTTCAAATCCCGTCCCTGCTACCAATTTATGTATGTACAATAAATAGGAGGCGATATGAAGATTAGACCGCTGGGAATGAGGGTATTGGTTAAGCCGGAAACACAGGAAGCGATGGATGGTGGGATATACATACCAGAAGCAGCTCGCGAGAGTGGCCAGATGGGGGTGGTTGTCGCGTGCGGTACCGGCGCCTATGATGAGAAGGGTAAACCGATTGCCTTCAATGTGACCAATGGCGACAAGGTTCTTATGCCGAAGTACGGTGGGACAGCCATAACGATCGAGAAGGAAGACTATCAGATCGTTCAGGTCGACGATATTCTGGCTGTGGTCGACTGACCTCGCCAGTCTAGTGACCCGTAGCGTAATGGTATCGCGCCCGTCTCTGGAACGGGAGAATCCTGGTTCGACTCCAGGCGGGTCAACCAAGCGAAAGGAACGAGAATGGCTCTGAAGATCACAACAAAGCACAGCGGCAAGGAATGCCCGGTACTCAATCTAGCCGCCTCCTGGTGCGTCGACTACTGTAAGCACCTGACTATCCAGAAGGGCGAAGTTGTTATAGACGGCAGCGCATATCCCGAGGTTATCATGGGCATGGCGATCGCCGAGGTAGCCAAGCGCAACGGCCACATGAAGGCCATCACCAAGCGGGTGAAGTCGAATCCCAATGGCCAGCTCTGCCACCAGTGCAACGGCAAGAGCTCAGTCACATCATTGTACGCATTTGATCACGCTGCGGAGATTGAGCAGCAGCTACAAATCTGGAAGGGCTGGACGGAAGGACCGATCTTGTTATCAGGGAAAACCACATGAATACTATACATACTGGAAATACCTCCCTCGAAAACAGTAAGCCGTCCGCTCCAGCCCCTTCCTTCTTTGACGAGCCACCGGAGCTACGCAAGAGCAGTCAGGAGCATAAGGACTGCGTCTACCTCTGGTGGGAGGATCCGGAACACCCGCTGACTGGCACGTACTGGTTGCGTGCTGGCGTCTGCTGGCCGATCTACAGCGATGGGGTCAATGCCTTGCCATACGGATGCTCGGTCCTTGTGGGCCAACGTCTGTCCAATAAGCAGTTCTACGTGTTCAGGGAGGACACGTTCTCAACCATGGCCAATGCCAGCGATGGCGAGGGCAACATGCTGCCAGGCTTCGAGAAAGCGGCTGTCGATTACAAGCTCCTGTTTAATTGCGAGTACTTCTTCCACATGCACCCCGATCACATTCACCGTAAGTATCTGCTGCAGATGATCCGGAACAAGGACCTACCAGCGAGAACGATGTTCACTCCGGTCCCATGGGGCGACACCCCAGCCGAAGCCGAACAGGTTATCTGGGAGCGGGTAGGGGCCGATGACATGCATTACCGGAGCGGTGGCCTGATTCACAAGGGTATCATTGCGCGGGCCTCACCTACAGAGCGACCGAAGCAACCGCCGCCTGAGTTCTGGGCATTGATGTCTGCATTGGCTGGTATGGACTGTAATCCGAGGAGAGGATCGTGAAGAATAAGATTCCAACGACAGAAGAGATTCGAAGCATGGCCTCCGACGATTTTCGACTAGGTCATATGGCTTATCGTTGTGAACTATCGAGCGATGGGCTAAAGTTTGAATCGCGATTTTGTGAGCAAACAGATATCTCTGACGCAATGTGCTTGGCGCTTGCTGCGTGTGTATTAGTTCACGGGTGCCACGGTCCAGAACTGGTGGTCTGGAGAATTGGGAATGTTCTCGGCCCAAATCAGGCTTCTGATCCGCTGGGGAGGTCGGGCTATGTGCAGTGGTTTGCTGAAGGACCCCAGGTTCCTGCCGATGCCGAACGGTTAATGATGTATTTATCAGAGGACCACAGGCGCGATGTTATGGCGCAGTTTTGTCCTGGGTGCGGGAGGTATACTGGAGATTCTCAGTGTCACTGTATGAATGATGTATGACGCCAAGCCCTGTCTGTTTAATATTGACAACGCCTGCCTTGAGTGTTGCGCGTCCAAGCGCATACGCTCGAAGCAATGGTTGATACTTGACAACAACCCGCCGCCTGTGTTATAGGTTGCGCGTGAAGTAAGAAACTAATAGAGCAGGCAATTTGAACTATGTAATCCCCAGAGCAGGTTAATTGTGAAGCCTTAAATTTATAGATCCCCGATCGTTGACCGGTGAGGCCACTTTGTGTCTCCGTGCATTACTGTACGGGGGCATTTTCTTTTGGAGCTGATATGGGACGCCAAAGCCTAAACACCGAGAGTCTCGAAGGGTTCTTAACTGACCGCCTTACCAACTGGCGCACCAATCGTCAGGGCCTCGATAAGAAGTGGGAAATGAACTTCGAGATGTTCTCCCGTATCACCAACGAGATATGGAAGAAGGGCGAGGCTGGCAAGGAAACCGACACCGACGAGTCATGGCGATCGCAGACCTACTACGCCAAAGCCAAACAGAAGGCCGTCAGCGGCTACTCAATCATCATCGACATGCTACTCCAAGGCGGTCGACTCCCATTCATGCTCAAGCCCAGCCCGTGGTCTGAGAATTATATCGAGGATATGGCCGACGACCAGGCCGAAGAGATTGCCGACGACATCGGAAACATGGAACGCCTTATCCTGCAACAGCTTACGGATACGCGGGCCGACCGAACAATCATGCAGGAGGTAAGCAGCTGCGCCCGGTACGGTGAGGCATACCTGAAGAAGACCGTCGAAGAGATCACCCGCAAGGGATTCAAGAAGCAGGGTCCGCAGGGCGTTGAAGATCAGGGTCGCATGGACAGCGACAACTTCGAATGGTTCTACTGGGAAGACACGTTTATGTCGCCCGGCGTTGATTTCGTGCCAGTATGGAACATTGTGCGGGATCTCGAAGCGCAAGACCCGAACAAGGGAACCGGCATCTTCCACCAGGAACTCGTTGGTGCGCATTACATGCGTGGCCGCAAAGGGCGCCCGTTCTATCTGGATGACTCCATTGACGACGTACTGGAGATGGAGGATAACAACAAGACCTCCGAGGGGCAGGCCGCGGTCGACGTATCATGGCTCCCGCCACGGCTCCGGCACATTACCCATCGTCAGTCCACTATCGAAATAGCCGAATACTGGGGCCGAGCACCGCGCCTGCAGGTTGAGCGATTCGAAGAGGAATTGAAGCTCCGGGAGAAGAACAAGGGCAATGAGGACTTTGCCGTGCCGTTCATCACCCGGAACCAGACCGGCGAAGAGGAACAGGCTGGCGACGAAGTCGAGATCATGTGCGTATTGGTCCGGGTCGAGAAAGAGGAACAGGGCACAATCATTCGTTATTCCCGTCTAGATGAAGGACTTAGGCCGTTTCAGCGTGTTGTATGGGAAGAGGATCTTGACGAGAACGGCGGCATCGGGGTCATGGACAACTGCGCGAATACCCAGATCGCAGTCAACGGACTGGTCCGTGCGATCGAGGACAACGCCAAACTCTCCGGTAATGTGGTCGTTGGCATGAAGCGCCGTTACATTGAGAACCCAGAGGATATCGATAACGGACTGCAACCAGGCACGGTTCTCGAAATCAGCGACGATTGTCCGGACGCGCGCATGGCGCTCCAGTCCATAGAGATCAACAATGTCACCCCCGAACTCATGGCTATGCTCGCTAAGTGGGAAGACTTGATGGATAAGGACGCTCAGATCAGCCCTATCATCCAAGGGCAGGTGGAGCCCGGCCAGCAGACCCTTGGCGAGATCAACAGGCTTATGACTCAAGCAGGCAAGTATATCGGGGGTATCCTGCGCAACCAGGATGAGATGGTTATCGAACCGCTTATCGAATATTTCTACGAATACAACATGCTCGACCCGAGTGTTGATGCCGGCAAGGGCGACTACATCATTCAGGCTACAGGATTTACCAGCTTCCAGGCACGGGCCGAACGACTCACGAAGCTCCAGCAGCTTCTGTCTATGGCGCTGAGCAGCCCGGAACTTGCCAAGGAAATGAAGATCGACTGGATAATCGACGAGATGTCGAAGGCCATGGACATTGATCCCGACCAGTCCATGAAGAGCAAAGAAGATAAGGCCACCGAGGCACAGGAGCAGGCTGCGGCAGCAGCGAGCGACCCTGTCATACAGCTGCAGTTCCAGAAGGAACAGGCCATCATTGCGAAGACTGCTGCTGATGCGGCCGAGAACGAGGCCCATGCTAATGAGCGCATGGCGAGCATAGAGCTCGACCGTGAGACATTGCAGCTCAAGACGGCGCTCGACCGTGAGACATTGCAGCTCAAGACGGCGCTCGAACGTGAGAAGCTGCAGCTCGAGAAGGCGCAGTTGATAGCGGATATTGAATCTAAGCAGGTACAGGCAGCAGGGAGAGCGATCGATGACAAAACACAAAGGGGTCCGGATCCCCAAGCTCCTGACGGAGTGCGTACCGGATACAGCGGCTTGGTCGGAGCTCGTTAACCAGCAGCAATTCAAACCAGTGGCTATGTTGCTGGGTGCTGCTGAGAGGCGTGCGGACCATGAGATGGACATGATGGACACGCTTCCAGAAATGAATAGTGTTGACATTCGGCGAGATATTAGATATAGGATGGGCATGATCGCAGCATTGAGATGGGTGGCTACACTGCCCAAAACACTCGAAGCTACGATGGCTGAAAAGCCCACAACAGATTCGTAGACTACATCTGCGAGCCATGCCAGTGGACCATTCGAGTCCCCGAGCTACCGGTTCCAAACACAATCACAGGAGGACTGTTTTATGAAGAAGCTATTTGTGACAACCTTGGCGGTGGCACTTGCCATCACGGCCAGCGTATCTTTTGCACGTAACGAGCGTGGCGACTGGGATTACAGCGGCAGGCATAGCGTTGATGATCTCCGGCTGGGGAATACGAAGATAACTGCTACCGGTGCCGAGATCAATACCGCCTGTGACAAGAGCGCCACAGTGCAGGCTGTTTCCGTAACGAACAACCAGACGATCACGTTGTCGGCCTCCTACAGCAAGATTGCTCTTACGGGTATCGGGTCTGCTGATGACGGAACGAACACGATCACGATCAATCCTCTCTCACCTGCAGACATCGATGTAATGATCTACATGACTGTTGGCACGTCCAACCTCGTTAAGATTGCAGACAGCACTACGGTCATGGCGCTCGGTTCCGACTGGATCGGCGACGAGACTGACACGCTGAGTCTTTCCACGATCGCAGTAAGCAATGTGGTCAAGACCGCCAGCGCGGACAACTAAGAAACAAACCCGTTATAGGTAGGATTGAGACATGGCTATCGGAAGTGTAATGCAGAAGGCTCTGGAACAGGCTGAGAAGAAGATCATGGCGAAGATAGAAGCCCTGGTCATTCGTATCGTGAAGAAGGAAGTAGCGAACGGCAGCAAGCGCATCAAGGCTTGGATCAAGAGCGAATACGACGTCGTAGAGTAGCAGCGCAGCTCGGGAGTTTGTTAAAGCAGGGAGTTGTTATGGCACAGAAGAAAGACAGAGCCTTGGTTGGCGTGTGGTCGAAGAGTAAAAAGACTAAAGTCAAGATACCGCCTCTGAAGAAGTTTGTACCAAAGCTGAAAATGGCCAAAAAGATATTGGCTCCTGAAAAAGAATACAATTCTATTGGCGACAAGCCATCGACGGCATACGAAGGCGCAACGCTACGGTCCAAAAGAGATAAGTAGAGTCAGAGGCAAGAAGTCCCCGATCATAGGAGGTATAATGACAGTGGACGCAATACCGACACCAATTATTGAGGCAGAAGGCGATGTTCCGCTGACTGACGAAGAACGCGAGTTCAACGATGAGTTCGAGAATGGCGATGATCCGGTTATAGGCGACGATGCACCGGCGCCGAGGGTTGCTGAGGGCGACGAGGGGGCAGAGAAGCCACTTGTTGAGCCAGAGCCAGCAGAGCCAGTGCCTGAGCCTGTAGGTGGGATTAAGCCGCCTGTGGCAAAGGAGCCTGAGCCAGCAGAAGACGAGAAGCCAGCGGCGATTGAGCCAGTAGAAGAGACCGCGGCTGATAGGTTGGCAAAGGCAGCAGAAGAATTTGAGAAGTTACCGGACTTGGATGTTCCGGCAGCGAAACCAGTACCGATAGAGGAGCCAGTAGGAAAATCAGCGCGTGAGGTTGAGCTCGAGCAGCAGCTTGCCGATTCAAAGGCAGAAACAGCGACAGCCCAGTCCGAACTGAGGAATACGCAGGGTGACCCCATTGACCTTGCGGATCTACCAAAGGTTGACGACATCTTACGTAGGATGCCAGAGGGACCGGATAAGGATGCGGTCCAGAAGCAACTCGATGATTATCCGGAAATCGGAAACGTTACGCTGGTCTTGGCAAAGGCGATCGCCAGTATGCAGGCGCCGGCAGAGGCAAAGCCGGTAGAAGGTTCGGAAGCAGCGAACACAGAGCTGCGAGCAGAGGTTGACGGACTCAGGGTAAAGGCTGCAAAGCAGGAGCATTTTAGCAAGATTGTCAACGGCGGGCGGGATGAGGCAGGCGACTTCGTCAGAGGTCATTCGGACTTCTACGCAGTTATCGCCAGCCCGGAGTTTGAGACATGGAGTACAGAACAGACAGGCACAGTCCAGAAGATGCTCGACAAGGGCGACTGGAAGACCTGTATCTGGGCTCTGGATGCGTACAAGGAATCTGTAGGGAAGGTCGAGAACACAGCAAATGCAGGTAAGAACAAGAAAACGCTCGAAGGCCAGCAGAAGTTGCATGGCTCCAGTGTTCGACCAGGCGCACAGGGCGCCGGGAAGAAGGATGGGTCGGGCGCCGAACCTACGTTTGCTACCTCAGAGGAAGAATTTGACTACTACTATAAAAACGACGCCGACCCCGAGAACTAAGGACACGGACATGGAGTTCAACTCCGATGTCTCGGGTCCAACGTTCGATGTGAATATAGAGAAGCGGCAGCAGTGTCCGACGCCGGGCTGTAAACGGCTTCTGTTCTGGGGCGAGTTAGGAGTAGGCTCACGAATTTCAATAAGATGCAAGGGATGTAAACAGACGCACAAGTTTTGCGTCATCGGTTAGAAACGTAAGAATCCGCATAGAATCGCCAGTGGACCAACTGAGTCTCCGAGCTGTCACCGCGGGAACAGTAGCAGGAGGTATCAGAGATGCTGAATACATATGGCGATATTAGTCCCAGGACGGCTGCTTTCGCGGCCAAGATGTTGCTTGCGCGCGGCAAGCCACTGATGATTATCGAGCGCTTCGGTCAGTTTGATCCGCAGGGAAAGAACAAGACCAAGACGCGTAAGTACCGTCGGTACGAGTCGCTGGCCAGAGCAACAGCTCCGTTGGCAGAAGGTGTCAGCCCCGCTGGGCAGGCCCTGACTTACACGGATGTCACGGTAACCCTTGAGCAGTTCGGCGATGTCGTCAAGCTCACGGATGTTATCCAGGACACCCATGA
>Ga0207997_1002139_pt1 | contig 10096 bp, 12 predicted proteins | sample AntAceMetag02UKN_FD_184777 | JGI IMG/M metagenome (GOLD analysis project Ga0207997, IMG submission 184777) | Saline lake microbial communities from Ace Lake, Antarctica - Antarctic Ace Lake Metagenome 02UKN (SPAdes) (version 2) | ecosystem: Environmental > Aquatic > Non-marine Saline and...
AATCACTTATGATCTTTTGTCCTATTATTACTAAACCATTTGAACTATCCAGTAAATAGGATATATTCTTTATATAAAGTTTTCGTTTTTAGCGGTTGAATCGGGACAAAAATATCATAATTATCGTACGAGTTATAAACGTACAACTTGCCTTGATATTTTATACTTTCCGAGCTTTTTAAACCACTCAACCGCTTGTGTTTTTTTATCTCCGCTCATGTGTTTTAATATTCTTTTTTTGAATTTTCTTTGATCGTTGTATTTTGTGATCCTTAAATGCATATGGCCGTCTTTGCGGCCCGCAAGCATACCAAAACCCAAGCTCTCATGAATAGCATATATCAAGGTAGGCTCTGTTTTAACGCCGTACAGGCCTACTGTATGTCCTTTAAATTCTCTTATCTGTTGAATTGTGAACATGCCGGCTCTGCTGTAATGCTGTGCTATTGTTTGATCGTTCATATTGACGCCTCCCTTTGTTATGTTATATCATAATTGAAAGAGTATCATATCATAATTATTGATGTAATACAAGAGATATATTATATCAAGCGCTTGCAAGCTGGATCTATGCAGCAGGCGCAACAGCTCAAGCGCTCCAGGATCCGCAGCGCTCCAGGATCCGCAGCATACCAGGCAAGGCCGCAGATCTAATACTCAAGCGGTTGATCATTGACCTTTCAATTTTCGACCCGCACCCCCTATCATTTCAGACCCGGCATGATACCGTTAACCCGCACCTCCCTTTATTATAATAATATACTCTCGCTTTTACTTTCTCGGAGTCAACCGCTAACACAATACTGACAATACTGAGAGAACCCCCACCTATGGTATAGATGAGGAAACCTAGATACAAGATATTGTAGAAAAAACTTGACAGAACCCAAAAAAAATTATAAAATAATTTCAATAGGAGATTAAAACAAGTTTAATTGAATAAAGGAGAGAACTATGAAAGGCTTTGAAATTACGACAGAAGGAAAGTATTTTGCAAGAAGTGGAGTTATGGAAGGTGAGAGGATTCTTAAAGATTATAAGATCGTTTGTAGGCTACCGTCGATGAAAGCAGCATTGTCAGTTATTAAGAATAAAGTTCTAACTGCTGGACTGAAAAAGAAGTATGCGGATTATATTGCATATCAAACGCACGTTATCACGAAAGTGACTCCTTTGGATGATGAGTCTGCGAAAGATTTATCGAAAGCTGAAGTGAGTTATATGGATCGATCTGCTTTGCTTTCTTTTATTAAAGAGTATGCGTTACCGGTTGCAGCAAAATATTACCCAGGTCTTGCTGCTTTGAGAGAAGCTGTTAGTTTCTGTAAGGAAGATAAGAAAGGTTATCTGAAAAAGTTTGAATTAAGGAAAGATGATCTTGCTGCGGATATTGAAGTAGCTAGGATGAATCCGGAAATTTTTGCAAAAGAGAATGATGAAGAGGAAACTGAAGAAATCATTCTGGAAGAGATAGTTGCGCCAGCACCAAAACAAAAAAAGAAAAAGCGGTTGAACACAAAAGCTAATGCGAAGGTGGCGAAAGATCGCGTTGATGCTTTAGCAAAAGATGAGTTCACTGATGCTAATGAGGAAGATGAATTGTAATGATGGAAACTGAGAAAGCTCCGGCTGTCATAGAGAATTATTCAAGGGAACTGATTTGGGAAAACGGTATGCCTAGAGTTGTAGGTGTACCGATGGCCAAATTTGGGCGAAAAGCAGAGACTTCTTTGCGTGCGTTACTGCGAGAAGCGCTGGAATTTCCCTATGATGGCGATAATGCGAAGTATCTGGGGCTGACTAAGGGTGAAGCTATGATGATACAGTTAGTGGAAGAGGCTTCAAACGGTGACCCAAAGGCGCGTCAAGAGGTTTTAGACAGGGTTTTGGGTAAACCTCAGCAAAATATAAAATCATTAACCTTAAAAGGCTCAATCGAGAGCTTTTTGGACGAATTACCGCCTCCAGGACCGATGGATTACGTAGATGTGACACCATCTGCGGTTGAGGAGACAGTGGAGGATCTGTAGGTGCTGTGATAGAGAGGCTCACAGTTAAATGAGGAGTGGTGGAGCACGGACTAAACATCCGGAAATAAGGAACTAACAGCCTACTCTAAATAGGAGATAATCATGGAAGGTTGGTGGATTTACTTTGAGCAGTCGCAATAAGCAGCAAGATAGGTTTAGTCACTTAAAAGAGAACCTTTTGTACTTTGGCCGTACGAGCCTTATCATTCGTGATAAACAAGGCGCTATGCGTCCTTTTGTGCTCAATAAGGCGCAAAGGTATGCACACGCGCGTATTGAGGCTCAGAAGGCACGAATAGGCAAAGTGCGTGTTCTTTTGCTCAAGGGGCGCCAGCAGGGCATGAGTACCTATGCTTCTGCGCGTTTCTTCCATCAAACGGTATTTAATCCAGGCGCTACCACATTTATCCTTTCCCATCAAGCAAAGACGACAGGACCGCTTTTCGATATAGTTAAGAGATATCACGCCAATATGCCGGAAGAGTTAGCTCCGGTGCTAGACACTTCAAACAAGAATCAGATGAAATTCGCAGGCCTCAACTCCGAGTATACGGTAGGAACTGCTGGAAATGAGGATATAGGCCGCGGTTTCACGATTAAGCATTTACATGGTTCTGAAGTAGGTTTTTACGAAAAGACAGATTATTTAGAGACAGGGTTGTTCCAGGCAGTAGCAGATATGGCCGGAACAGAGATCATCCTTGAATCCACAGCTAATGGTATGAACAATATGTTTTACCGTATGTGTATGGATGCGTTGGCTAAGAAAGGGGAGTATGAGCTTATTTTCATCCCTTGGTATTGGCAGGAGGAATATTGTACACCTGTGCCGCCAGGGTTTGCATTAGAGCAAGATGAGATGGAATTGCAGGAAACATACGAGCTTGATAATGAGCAGTTGTGTTGGAGGCGAAACAAGATCGTATCTTTAGGTGCTTTGTGGAAGTTCCAGCAAGAATATCCGATGAACGTCATGGAGGCATTTATTGTATCAGGGGATCCTTTTTATGGTAAGAAGGCGGTATTCGAGGCAAGGAAATGTCAGATCACGGACCAAAGCAAACCTATGATCGGTGGGTTAGATTGTGCTCGTGTTAATGACCGAAGCGCGTTTACAATTCGCCAGGGGCGTCAGGTTCTTCATTTTGAAGCGCATACAGATCTTGTGGCTGATGGATTAGAACCCACGCAGCAGTTGATACAACATTCTATCCGGCTGATCAAACGCTTTCAGCTCAAGAAACTTTTTATAGATATGGCATCCGGTTATGGCGTAGTTGATGGGTTAAAGACGTTAGGGTACGGCGATATTGTTGTGGGTGTATATTTTCAACAAGGTGCATTAGATCCGATTCGGTGTTTAAATAAACGCGCAGAGATACATTTATTAGCGCGAGATTGGTTCGATGAAGGGCCTGTCAACATTCCGGATGATGACGACTTTTTTAAAGATCTGATGATTATTCCGAAAGAGAAGAAATCTCCGTCGGGAAGATGGGTTATGCCACCAAAAGCAGAGATCAGATCTAAGTACGGAGTTTCTCCAGACATACACGATTCTTTCATTTTAACCTTTGCGTTCCCTGTAAATGATGATACAATGAAGAAAAGTAGGATAGTGAAAGCGGAGGATCGAAGTGGAATAACGAAACGTAAAAGTGAATGTATGACATTAAACCGCATCCACGGTCGGAATCAACGATCGGGGAGCGTGTCTGTTTCTGTTAATAATTTATAAGGACACTATGAAAATCCGCAAAGCGCTTCCTGAAGATAGATTGGCTTTATTAGCTTTACTTAAACAGTTCCAAGAGGAATCTTTAAGTCATTTTGGAACAAAGATCGAGGATGATTATGCTTTAAGGATGATTGATGGTTCAATACAGAATAGTTTTGTAGCGGAGAAAGAGGGTAAAGTAGTTGGTGTGATGAGTGGTATATTTACGACAGAGTTAATAACGAAGAGGAAAATATTTCAAGAGACGATCTGGTTTATGGATAAGGAGTATCGCAAGTACGGTATTAAGCTATACAGACACGTTGAGAACTGGGTTAGGGAGCAAGGATGTGAGGCTATGTTAATGGGCTGCCTATCGAACAGTAAGTTTGATAAGCTGGTTAAATTCTATGAGAAGATTGGGTATAAACATTTAGAGAGTCAATTTATGAAAGAGCTAACATGAATATATTTAATAATAAGGGGTTTGTAGTCTCAGGGTTGGCAGCTATTGGTGGTGCAGTTTTAGGAGCTGGAGTAGGTACAGCGGCGGTAGCAGGAGTTACGGCTGGAGTTGTTACGGTAGGCACAGCGGCAACGGTCGGAGCATTAGCCGTAGGAGCGGCATATTCTGGAATCAGAGCCTTATCAGGGTCGGGTCAGCAATCGGCACGACAGGGCATTAATCCTATGACGGGGCTTCCGAACATAGGTGGAGGTCCAGGTGGGGTAGGAGTATCAGGATCATCATCCACCAGTAAAGGAAGAGCATTTTTAGCCGCAATAGGTGCACCGAGTAGAGGTTTTGATAAAAACCCAAATACTGCTCGGTCTTTTTTATCATCTTTATAAGGAGAAATTATGGTTGCTGTTAATAAGATCGCAATATTAAAAGAGCGTTTAAAGGACGGTAAGGTAGTAAAGCAGCATTGGAACACGATGTATCAGTTAGTTGGTGAATATGTTATGACGAGGAAGCAGAACTTCTTAGTTAATAATATGCCAGGTGAATTTTTAACAGAGCAACTATTTTCTTCTGCAGGACCAGAGGCCAACTCCACGATGGCTTCTTCTTTATTAGGGCAACTATGGCCTAATGGCGCAAGATCTTTCCGTATTAAAAGACCCAGAAATATCCCAGATTCAAAAGAAGTTAAAAAATACTATGAAGATATTACCGGTGTTTTGGTGGATGCGATGGATCACCCAGAGGGTAATCTTGCTCCGTCACTTATGGAATATATGGAAGATCAGGGAGCGTTTGGTATTAGTGGTATTGGAGTAACAAGAACTGATGATCCTTTCCAACCTTTGAAGTTTAAAGCTCACAACGTAAAAAATATGGTTATTGATGAGAATGAAGATGGGGTAGTTGACACTATCTTTATCGAGGATGAGATGTCTGTGCGTAATCTGGTTTCAAAATACGGAGAAGAAAATGTCTCTGCTAAGGTTAAGGAGAAGTTTAATAAAGGTCAGTATACTGAAAAGATCAAGTTTGTTCAGGTTATAGAACCTCGGCGAGAAGGAAGAGGAAGTTTTGGTAATAAGGGTCTTCCGATCGCTTCTATTCATTTTGAGTGGGATACAAATAAGATTCTTCGTGAGAGCGGTTTTGTGCAAATGCCAATAATCGTTTCTCGTTTTGCTAAGGCTATGGGGGAGATATATGGACGATCGCCTGCTATGAAAGCCTTACCAGCTATCTTGCGGCTGAACGTACTTTGGGAGATATTGATGAGAGGGTTGGAGAAAAATATGAATCCTCCTCTTTATTTGTTGGACAACGGCGCTTTGGGTAGCGGTGTAGTTGATACATCTGCTGGCGCGTTGAATGTTTTTCACACGACGGGTCTAGGGGAGAAATCTCCGATAGGCGCCATATTCGACATCAAGGATATTAAGAGTGGTTTTGAGTTAGCCAATGTTTTTACTAACGATATTACTAAGGCTTTCCTTATCGATAGGTTGATGGATCTGAATAATGAGACGAGAATGACATTAGGGGAGGCTCAAATCAGGAATCGACTCCGTGGGGAGGGCCTAAGTTCTGTATTTAAAAGACAAGAGACTGAACTGTTTAGTCGTCTTATTAAATCCTCATTCAACAATCTTTTAGAGATGGGATTGGTTGGGGTTATAGCAGGAACAGGGCAAGAAAGAGAATTATTGAATCAAGGAATTGCTCCAATATACATCCCTCAAGTTGTTGCTGAGGCAATAAGAAGAGGGCAGAAAGTGTACGACATACAGTACATTTCACCGGCTCATAGGATTATGAGAACGGAAGAACTTCAAGGTCTTACTATGACCGTAGATATGGCTTTAGGTATGGCCGCCGGAGGTATCCCGAGCACATTAGATGTTCTGGATGCTGATAGGATCATACGGGATATAGCGGATCTTGCACTAGCCTCAGAAGAAATACTAAATGATAGCGAAACCATAACAAAGATACGAGAGCTTCAGGCACAACAGGCGCAGCAGGCTAATCAAATGGCCCAGGCGCAAGTTGCAGCAGATGTTCAAATGAAAACATCTCAAGCTCAAAGTATGCGGGAAGGGGCATTAAGTGGAAGACCTAGCGGGTAAGAAACGCACGATCACTCCTGAGCGTCAAAAAGCATTGGACGCTGTAAGGACAATAGCAGAGACTCAAGCAGGGAAGATTTTCTTTCGGGCTCTTGCTAAAAGATGCTTCATGTTTGGAAGTACCATAACCGGAGATCCTCAAACGCATGAGATCAATCCGTACGGTACTTTTTTTAATGAAGCGCAAAGACGAGTATATTTAGATATTCGTCGAGACATCCCTAAAGGGATACGAAAAAACATTGAAGAAGGTTTGTAAAATTAAATTAAATAAGGAGAGACAAAATGAAACTATTCAAACTTTACAGGGAATTAGGAGCAGGGGACGGAGGGGGTGGCAAAGGCGATTCTATGTCCATCAAGGTATTCCACGGCTTAGAAGACAAAGAAGGGCGCGACCTTTTAATCGGGGATGTCATTCCAGCAGATTACAAAGAAAAAGAATATCTAAAAGGTATTGATTCTTTTGACAAATTATTCCAAGCGCACGACAATGCGCAGAAACTTATAGGTTCTCGACCAGCGGGTATTCCTGGTGAGGGGGCTAGTGATGAGGATTGGGCTAAGTTTCATAGTACGACAGCCCCTAAAGAAGCTAAAGATTACACATTGTTTGAGACAGAGTTCGGTAAAAAGACGGGTCGGGATGAGGCTTTTGGTGATCAAATGAAGGATCTATTTAAGGCGGCAGACGTTACTCAGAGGCAGGCAGATATTCTTGTTAAAGGGTATGATAAAGTTAGTGAGGGGTTACACGCTAAAGTGGCTGAAGCAAACACAGCTAGGGATAAAGAGTTTGATACTAAGATCGATGCTATGTATCCGGATAATAGAGAAGCAGCTATGAAGACAGCTAAAGATTTGATGAGTGCAAACATTCCTGATGAGTTAAAACCATCTTTAGAGGGTCTTTCAAACGAGGCTATGTTGCTGATCATGACTACCATGAACAGCGTCCACGATAAATACATCAAAGAAGATGGTATTGGTGGGGGTGGTGGTGGGGGTGGAGCAGATGCAGCCGGTATGAGAACAGAAGCGATGAAGATCATGCAGTCTGAAGCATATAAAGATTTCCGCAACCCTGGATATGATGATGCTCAGAACAAGGTTAAGGAACTGTATGCTAATATTGCGAAAGTAGAAGACGCGAAAAAATAATCTTTTTATTTGACAAGTCGTTCTAGTTTGATAAAATAAAAGAGTAAGAGCGGGTAGCGTTAAGGCGTCCGTGGTCAAGCCTACCTTACTGGCAACACGTCCGTAGAACGGGGAGCGTATTCAATTAATCGTTCAACTTTTTAAACATTGGAGAATAATTATGGCAGCTCAAATTGAAACAGCTCAAGTTATTCAGTTTTCGGACGCAGTGCATTTAGCAACGCAGCAAATGAAGGCACGTTTTGCGGGTCTTTTTCCTGTTAAGCAAATGAAGGGTAAATCTTATGCGTATGATGGAATTGGTTCTATCGAAGCTCAAGAGATTAATGGTAGGTTCAACACTGTTAATTTTAGTGATTTGCTAGTTACAAGACGTAAAATAGGGCGAAGACGTTTTTCACTGACTCTTCCTATTGATGAAGATGATGTAAGTAAAGTGTTAATGAATCAAGAAGCTGAATATGCACGTGCTTGTTCTATGTCTATGGCGAGAGTCTATGACAGAATCGGTATTGAGGCTTCAACAGCAGCAGTTTTAACTGGCGAAGATATGGATACTTCAGTATCTTTTGCGACAGATGGTGGAGCAACAGTTGATGCTACGGCTGGTTTGACGTATGAGAAGTTGTTAGAGGTCGTTCAAGGTTTTATCGATGATGATGTTGGTAATGATATGCTTGAAGATTTCGTTTTCTGTGTTTCTGGTGATGAGCATACAGCGTTAATGAAGGAAACTGAGTTAACTTCTGGTGATTTCTCTCGTCAGTATGCAGTAGATAAAGGTTCTGTTACTGAAGTTGTTGGTATAAAAGTGATTAAATTTGCAGCTAATGCTACTAATCCTATCCTTGGAGTTTCAAGTGGGGTTCGTACGAATGTAGCTATGAGCACAAGAGGTTTGTGTTTTGCTATGCCTAAGCAGTTTGAGATTAAGGTGCAGGATCGTACAGATTTGATCCAAACGAAGCAAGTTCAGGTAAACTGGACGTTAGGTGCTGTTAGGACAGAAGGTGTCTTAGTTAAGAGAGTCACGACTACAGACTAATATCTGTTTAATTTTTAGAATTTAATCTTTTTAAACCGGAGGTTTTATATGTCTTTTGATATTGTAGATGCAAAAGTATTAGCTGGTGAAGCTACAGATGCTAGAAAAGCCAGTGGTGTTAAGGAAACAGTGCGTTGTATCACTTTCGAAACTGCGGTAGCTGACGCAGCAGGTGATATTAAAGCATTGTTTAGGGTTGGAGCACATGAGATTCCTATCGAAGGATGGTTGATCAGTGATGCAATCGCAGGACTTTCAGAAGTTGATGTAGGTTTGTATAGGGATGATGAGTCTGTCGTTGATATTGACGCTTTAGCAGACGGGATTGATCCTAGTGCAGGTATCGCTTTTTCAGGCAGGTTGGATATTTTAGGTGCATTAGGTGTTCAGGAAAGAGGAGTTTTGTCTTTCTATGAGATCGCTAATGATGTTGAGACTACAGATGTTGTGGGTAATCTACCTAATGATTCTTATTGGGTTTGCCTTACTGTTGTTTCTGAAACCACAGCAGCCGGTACAGTCACCATCGCTTTGAAGACTCTTGGTAGATAAGTTTGTCCTCCTGAGTGGTTAGGTTAATAATAAGTGCGGGAAGGCGCACGTGAGTTCATCGCTTGCGTGCGCCTTTTGTTTATAGAGGAGATGATATGAGCAGACCTACAAGTGCGGTTGCGATATGTAATTTAGCATTAGATCTATTAAAAGAAAGACCTATTTCTAGTATTGAGGATCCTGAGAGTATACCTGAAGCTATTTGTGCGCGATGGTATGATGTAGATCGGGCTGCTTTGCTTCAAGCGTATAACTGGGGTTTTGCTACTAAATCCAGAGCTATTCCTCTAGGCACTATTCCAGATGTGGCTATCTATTCGGATGCCTATGTTTTCCCAAATGATTATTTACATTTAAAAGCTATTATTAGCCCTAGACAAGCTCTGAATCACTATGATTATAGTATTGAAGGAAACTTACTACTGAAGAATAATGGTGGAGCTAGTTCTTTAGATATTTGGTATATTTTTGACGAAGTGACAGTCACTAAGTTCTCCCCGCTTTTCACTGAGTTGTTTGCAGCTGAGTTGGCTTTACGTTTATCTTTTAAGATCACAGTTAAACCGGAGATTGTTAAGTTGGTCAAGACTTTAGCCGACACTCTTCGGCTTAGGGCATTAGCGAAAAATGGGCAAGCAGACCCACCTAGAAGATATGAGCAAAGTAAAATCGTTAATGCAGGACTTTTCCCTGCTTCTGCGCAACAAGTGGCGGGCAACTATTCATTTGATGATTACGAGATAGCTTAATATGGTACAACAAGCCCTAACTAATTTTTCTGGTGGTGAAGTCTCTCAGGATCTATTCGGTCGTAGTGATTCGGAACTTTACCGTAATTCTTTAAGAAGGATGCAGAATTTCTATTCTCGCGTGCAAGGACCTGCTGATTATCGCGGTGGGTCCAGGTATGTTCACCCTACCCGGAACCAAGAAGATTGTCGCACTGAGACTTTTAAATTTAATGATGAGCAGGTGTATATCCTTATGTTTACGAACCTA
>Ga0207997_1002140_pt1 | contig 10094 bp, 8 predicted proteins | sample AntAceMetag02UKN_FD_184777 | JGI IMG/M metagenome (GOLD analysis project Ga0207997, IMG submission 184777) | Saline lake microbial communities from Ace Lake, Antarctica - Antarctic Ace Lake Metagenome 02UKN (SPAdes) (version 2) | ecosystem: Environmental > Aquatic > Non-marine Saline and Alkaline...
ACCAAGTATCAAAAAAATCATCAACGACACTTTCATATACTGTAGTGTCAATGTCAGCATCTTTAAGATACTCAATCCCTTGCATAAATCCTATCATTGCCATTGCTGCAGTTCCTGGTTCTATCAAATCGTTAGCTACATCTGAAATCCTATTAGAATTTAATGCTCCTTGGATATCAGCCCCAGCCCACCAAGCACTCCAATTGGAATATTTTGGATTTTGATCTGACCAAGCACAATAAAGTATAAAATCCATTTCTGCCCTTATGCCAACTAAGGTTTTCATTTTTCCTACCAATCTAGCTTGAATATATTTCCAATCCTCAGACATTGTACCACCATAATATTCCCATAGCTTACTTACATTGTTACTAACAAAAGAAGTTGTATCTCCTCTTATGAAAGGCCAAAAATACCCAACACTATCATTGCGTGTAAGTGTAATATTTTTTATTGAAACATCATCTATACCAATCACTTCTGTCTCCCCAACATCATCTACATTAAGTCGCAAACTTCCATAATCATCTCCAGTTATTGATGGAGTACCCCCATCATCATCTCTAAGGTTTGTCCATTTTAATCCATCACCAGTGGCTGGAGTTTCTTTTCCCCACGTTACATCTAATGGCGATGCATAATGAGAAGTACTGCTTGAAGAAGTTGAACTTGAAGAAGTAGAACTTGAAGAAGAAGAGAGCGAAGAAGATGATGAAGAACTTGAACCAATCAAATACTTTGGAATCTTCCATCCATATTTTTGAAAAAGCCAACATAAATGTATTGGTTTCCAATTTTTAAATTTTTGAATTAATTTTTTCATAAATTTATTATTCAGCTTTTTGATAAATTCTATAAGCAATCCAATTAGAACCATCATAATAATCACTTAAGCTAGTTGATTGAACTCCATTTAAAGTAAATTCTGTATCAATAGCAGTCACATTATTTGAATCTAAATTCTCCCATGTAGTACTATCATAATTATAGATCTGAAGAAAAACCTCATAAGAAGAAGGAGCCAAAGAACTTTTCCCTATCCACTTTAATATAATAACTTTATTAGAACTTGCTGCTTGTTTTTTAAATAAGAAAATAGTGTATTCATTAGTAGCACACTGTTGTACATAAATATCATTATCGGAGTCGACCTTTGGATAATCAGTACAAATAAAATTTGTTTCTAAATTAGTATCATCTACTGGTAGATCTGATTCATCTCCTTTTGAATAATCTTTAGTTGCATCTTGGGAACAAGATGAACTTGAAGAACTAAATGAGCCACTTGAAAAAGAAGAAGATGAGCTAGAACTGGAAAACGAAGAACTAGAAGAACTACTAGAAAAAGAAGAAGAGGAGGAACTAGAAGAAAATGAACTGGAAGATGAACTAGAACTCAAAGAAGAAGAACTTGATGAAGAACTAAGGCTACTACTAGACGAGCTTGAACTCAGACTGCTCGATGATGAACTAGAAGAAAAAGAAGAACTGCTAGACGAACTAAATGAAGAACTACTCGAAGAGCTTGATGATGAAAAACTGCTACTAGAGCTAGAAGAGCTTGAAAGACTACTAGATGAACTAGATGAAGAACTTGAAAAACTGCTACTTGATGAAGAGCTTGAAAACGAGCTACTGCTTGAACTAGAACTGAATGAATTTGAACTAGAGCTACTAGAAAATGAAGAACTAGAGCTTGAACTAAAACTGCTAGAGGAAGATGAACTTGATGAACTTGAAAGGCTTGAAGACGAAGAACTAGAACTCAATGAAGAACTTGATGAGGATGAACTTGCATTTTCCTCACTATCAGCCGAACTAAATGCTGGTTCTGTAGCAACATATTTTCTAACACGAATATCGTCATAGAACGCAGATATCCCATAATGATTTTGTAGTGAAAGGAATCCTGAGGCTGTAGCATAATCAGTATCAGTAGAGGTCTTAGTTTGACCATCTACCTCAGTTTTCATCGTACAAGTAGTACCATTATCATAAACAGTTATTCTAAAGAGTAGCCAAGTTGATGTAGTAACTGGTGTTGTTCCCTGTGTTCCTACAAATCCCCAAGAGGCATAAGGTGGTTTCAAGTGAGAAACACCATTATTGGCTCTTGTATCCATTCTGTTCTTATATCCTGTATTGGCTGGATCAGTTCCTCCTCTAAATCCAACTTCTGCGATAGCATTTGCTGACAAATAAACCTTTCCTTCTAAAATGCCAGTTCTGAATGAAAACCCAGTAGAACCACTTGATTCCATACAAGTATGCCCATAAGGTGAAGAGGTTGAGCCACCAGCACACTCCATTCTACTGTTCTGTTCTGTAATTGTTCCAGATTCTATTCTTTTAACCCACTTAGTCGCATCAATAGAATTGTCATCAAAATCATCAAAAAATAGAAATGTATTAGCACCACTGGCTACATTTGTTGGACTTGTCTTTCCGTAATAACAATAAATGTCAACAGTTCCTGATTCTAAGCTATCAGCTACTTTTACCCAAATAGTCGCAAGTGCATTAGGGGTTGAGCCAGTTATACTCTCTACCCAAAATGGAAGTAGGGTTTCTCCATCATTATCTGTAAACCTTAAGTCTCCGCTATCTACTGCTGAGGCAGATTTTGTGGGAAATTCTTCTGAATGTCCTTCCACGTCAAACTGCTCTCCAGTTGCTCCTGAACTTTCTCCAACTAATAACTTAACTTGATAATCTGTTCCTGCTCCTGTCTGACCAGTTATAGTTATTTTTTTTCTATATGAATATCCAGTTAACCAAGCCATTATTTTGCTTCCTGATATATTCTAAAGGCAACCCAGTTGCTTCCATCATAATAATCAGAAAGATTAGTTGTTTGAGTTCCATTCAGAGTAAATTCAGTATCAATAGCAATTGCATCATCACTATCAAGGGTCTCCCAGGTTGTTGTATCTCTGTTGTAAATCTGTAAATAAACAGTAGAAGAAGTTGGAGCTCTATTGGATTTTCCTGTCCAACTTACTATAATATTACTGCTAGAACTAGCACCCTGATTTTTGAATAGAAATATGGAGTATTCATCGGTAGCACATTGCTGTACATAAATATCATCATCTAAAGCGACCTTTGCATAATCTACACAAACAAATGCAGTTTCTAGGTTTGAATCATCAGCAGGTAAACCTGCCACATCTCCTTTTGAATAAGATTTAGTTGCATCTTGAGAACAAGATGAACTAGAACTACTAATAGATAATGAAGATAAAGAACTGGAAGAACTACTAAATGAAGAAGAACAACTTGAAGATGAAGAACTGAATGATGAGCTTGAAGAAGATGAACTAGATGAAAAGCTTGAACTTGAAGAACTAAAGGAAGAACTACTGGAACTACTACTAGAAGAAAAAGAACTGCTACTTGAGCTACTTGAAAAGGAGCTTGACGAAGAGGAGGAACTCAAGGAAGAACTACTTAAAGAACTGGAACTTGAGGAACTTGCTACTGGGTCATAGGTGCAATAGATAGAAAGTTTCTCTTTATCTCTATCAATCGTTGTTCCCAACGGAGAAGTTGGAGAAGCATAATTATTTGCAGCTTGTTTTGCATAATAGCCCGCACTGACCCAAGTATATTTAACTAAAATATTGGTTGTATCTACTACAATTCCTAAATCATAATCTGTGGCAGCTCCAGTTGGAGATGTTGAAAAAACTGAATCAACCCACGCTTCAGTAGTAGTAACTCCAGCTGCTGCACCTATGCCATTTGTAAGAATGACTCTATTGCTGTAAGTAGCAATTACTCCTTTGAAATTACCAGTTCCAGAAGATATATCTACCCGTGCAGTTATTTTCAGATATGTCCCAGCTCCACCAGCATATTTAGCATAAAGGACATCATCAGCATTTATATATTGAGCACTAGGACCTGCTGTATCCCATCCGAAGAGGTCATTTGCTCTAATTGGATAAATAGCTGTGTCCAGAAATTCCTGTGGGATTTCTATCCAGTATTTACCATTTTTAATATCTACATTTGGTTCTAACCAAATCCATTTTCCTGTTGCATCAGATAGTTTAATCCTATAAATTATTCCGAATTGTCCTGCTCGGTATAGTTTTCCATCAATATAATTTTTTGGATTTCCACTATAATGTAACACATAACCTCCAATTACATTTTCAGGAGTCTCCATTAGAACATTACCATCTAGGTCTTTAACTTGCGTCTCGGAAACTACAATCTCTTTCTTAAACTCTTCTGAATAACCATTCTGGAATTCTTCTGTCAATGGTGGTTGCCTGAAAGAATCCAATCCTTTGCTCTGTAAAGAAAATTCTACTTTATTGCTCACTGGTTTCTCTTTTAAGGACCATACCATCTTGTGTCCACCTTCTCCCTCTATATAAGGATAATACTCTACATCTATGTTTCCTTTTGAGTAGATTATTTTATCACCTTCTTCTTTAATAGTTCCGCCAATATTATCTTTTAAACGAACACTAAAATTAACTTCATTATCCCATCTTTCTAATTTAATCTGGGGATAAAAATCTGGTTGTTTGTCATCACCAATAATTACCTCAATTCTATCTTTGGGGTCGTCTTTAGCTACGTGTTTCCAAGTTGTAGGGTTTATTTGTATTGGCATAATTTTGAACCTAGGTTCACTTAAACAAAAAATAGGTCTCACGACCTACTTTTCTGGGCGGGGGAGAGATTCCCAAAGAGAACCCCCGTCCAGTGACGGATTGACCACCCAAGATAGTTTCCTAGCCAAGGCAGTTTCCCCGCCCAGAGAAATAGGCTTGATGGGATCTCTTTTATCTTTTCTTTTTATTCTATTTTAATCTCTATTTTAATTAAGGTCAAGTTGTATGTCTCCAATCTTTGTGCTCAATTTTAATCTTATAATCCAACATTTTCTTAAAATACGAATACAACACTTCCATTGCTCCTACAGCCATATTGTCAGTATTAAATGAACATCCTAAATATCCTTCAGCACATCTATGTCTGTTATCTAATTGAGTTTCTCTCCATTTCTTGTGATAGTAGTGACCATGATAACTAAATATTGGTTCACCAAACTCTGACTTCAACAATCCTCTATCGGTAGTTACTCTTATATATGGCTTCAATAATTTTTCATTGGTTCCCAACCATGCAACATTTGGCAACAGGATAGTCTTGTTTTCCGCCCCTGCTTCAATCAGACAAATCGCCAAGGCATCCATATCTGGAGCCTTAAAGTCATGGTTTAGAAATATATCCCAACTTTTCTCAAGGGCTTTCCCCCATATCCTTATATCAAGGAATAACGGACAATTGCAGATATCAACTCTGTTATAATACCCTTTGGGAATAATCCATTTTCCATCTGCTTTATGATTTTCTTCGTCATAAACTTTATTCTGTTCTTTACTTACCCCAAGAATAAAACCTGTCTTGGCAGCAATTTCAAAAAACTGCCAAGGATTTCTTGTGAAAATTATATCAGCATCAAGAACATTAACTGCTTGATAGCCATGACCATATTTTGATGCATAATAATATCGTTTTCTACAAGTAACCTCGCTAATGCCACGACTTTCTTCAATCTCCTTTTCTTCTATATTGTGGTAGATAACATTATAATCTAGTTTATCAAATTGTTTTGAAAACTCTTCTGGTAAATGAATACCGACCAAATGGAGATCAAACTTATTACCAACATAATCAAGACTATTAAGCAATGCTGTTAGTTCAGGCAAATACTTACAATCTGCTGCAACAATATGTGCAAATTTAGTTTTTTCCATATTACTTTAAGTTACTTAAAAATTCTTTGACCTTTCCATCCTTATAATTCTTGATATCAATAGTTGCTACTTTTTCATGGGTAAAACGAGAAACTGGAATATCTTTCTCAAGATAACAAATTCTATCATGAGGCATTATACTCATCGCTGAATGATAAGGACCTGAAACAACCCCAATAAATGCTCTCGCAACTCTTAAAAGCCCAAACAAGGAAGGCAGTTTTGCCTGACAGTTTCTAACAGTACAATCAATAAATGGGAATACCTTATTTTCAGGATTATCAAAGACATGATGGTAATGACACTCGATTGGAACTAACCCTGCTTCATGTATTTCATTCCATATCTTATGGGCTACTTCTTCTGTTGGATTCGCAAGTCCAGGTAAGCATGTCAAATTAAAATGAACTGCAACTAATGGACTGGGAAATTCAGAAAGTTTCTTATGTCCACTTATTGGCTCAATTCCAATTTCCTCACGACAGCACAATTCCATTTTTGTTAACTTAGGATCAGTCTCAACTGGGAAATTAACTTGGGCAACTAAATCAAAATCATTAAGTTTTTGAGCTTCTTCTCTGCTATTCACAAAGACTGCATCAGGATAAATTACTTCTTCATCAAGTCCTTCTGGAAATGCCATTCTGAATTCAATATTGGGATATAATTCCTTAAGTTTATCAAGAACAACTTGAAACATTAACGAATCTCCAACTCCATGACCCCAAAATATAGCAACCTTTTTATATTTCCCTGTATCTAAATAATATTTTAATTTTTTTTCTTCTTTTTCTGGTTCAATAAATTGCATATTAACATGTTTTAATTTTTAGTTGATGATGTTTTCTCGACCTTTTTTTCAATTTTTTCTTGAGTTTTTATTTTTCTAATTCCCCATCCAACCCCTTTTCCGTGTAAATCCTCATACCAATCAAATTCATCAAGATGTTTTTTCTTGAAATTTTCCCAGACAGGTTGAAGATCCATTCCCTCTAATGGTTGAGGTCTTATGTCATCCATTACAATCATACCTCCCTCAGCTACCAAATCAACAACATTCTCCAAGTCTTTAGCTGCATCATCAACATTGTGACTTCCATCTACTAGAATCCAATCAAACTTATCTTTGTTAGTTTTCTTAAATTCAGGAACAGTTATTTTTGAATCACCTGTATAAAACTCAACAAAATTAGTCGGAATAGCAAGATGACTTAAATGTTTTTTGATTAATTCAGGAGTACATAGACCATCATTCCACATATCAAACAACACAACACGCATATCTTTGAATTCTACAAAACTAGAAAGAAGTTGAACTAAAGATGTGCCAGACCTTGGACCAATCTCCATTATCTTTTTTGGTTGGTGGCTTGAACCCCACCAAAAACCTAAATGATAAGTATCAAAAAACTCATCACCCTCTCTTTCAAGATGCCAAAGATAATTATGGATATATGTATCACGAGGAGTTACTCCATTCATAATCCTAAGATTATGAAAAATTATACTTGTTAATACTTTTTTAAGTTCTTTATTCATTTTTATTATATATTTCTTTCATCCAATCCAATGTTTTTTTAACACCAATCTCTAATGGTATAATTGGATTATGATCAAGAAGCTCTTTAGCTTTTTCTATGTTCGGCTTTTTGTTTATGATGTTATGAACATCTTCAGGCAAATAAGCAACGATACTATCATCTTTACCAAGTTCTTTCAAAATAATATTACTTAATTCTTCAACAGATCGATATTCCTCACCTCCGATATTAACAACTTCTCCTGAGATAAAATTCTCACAAGCATTAGCAAGAGTAGGAATAAAATCATCAATATACATAAAAACTCTGTGATAACCTTTATACACAGTGTATGGAATATCGAATAATGCCCTATAACAGAACAAACATACTACAGAGCGATAATCTGTATATCTTTCACCAGGTCCATAGGCATTAAAAAACCTAAGAGTCATTACTTGATTACCACATCTTTTTATAAAATTCTTACATTGTAATTCATTTACCCATTTTGAAATTGCATAATCATTCTCTTGTGGTGCTGGAGACATATTTTCTTTCAAAGATTCTGTCTTAATATCTCCATATATTTCTGAAGATGAGGCATGAACAAGCTTAAACTTAAGTCTTTTCTGAAGTTCAAGAATATTTCTTAAACCAATAACATTAGATTTCCAAACCTTTTCATAATATTCTTCTCCATTAATTCTTCCGAATTCAGCGGCAAGATTATAAACTAAATCAAATCCTTTTGATAAAACCTCTTCTATTTGCCGAAATTCAGATATATCACATCTAAAATATTTCTCGTCTTTTTCATGACTCAAATCACAACCCCAAACATCATGTCCTCGTTTTTTTAATTCTCTTACTAATGGTCGACCAAGTGTTCCATGATCGCCAGTAACTAAAATTTTCATAATTTAATAATGTTAATTAGTAATACATAATATTCGGCTCTTCTTCTATATATTTCTGTCTACTTATTTTTTCTTTTAAATAATCATCTCTCTTTGTCTCAGGTGTCATTTCATTAAACCAAACCATAAAATCCTTAATCGCATTTATATTTTTCTCAAATCTAGCTAATCTTTTGTCGTTTGCAACATCGCCCTTAAGACGCAAGGGAGTTTTTAAATCTGCCTTACCTCGACTAGGCTTCCACCACTTATTGTGAATGGCATGAAATCGTTTTCCATTTTCATTTACCATTATATCATCCTTTCTAATGTAATCAGTTTTAGCTAATCCAAAATCAGCATCCCAAAAATTTCCATCTAATGCTATGGTTTGTTCTGGCTTAAACAACTTACAAATACATCTATTCATTACTATCAATGTTGCATAATAATCATGAGCTTGCTCACTATCTTTAGATGTATCTCGACAATTTTTATTAGTGCCAGAATACCAACAATTAAGAAATTCTTCTCCAAACTTAGGATTAATAAAAGTTGGAAAATCGGCAAAATAACTTTTTTGTCTATTATCTACAAACTCAGGATCATCCCATGCCATATTTGTTTTATCTTTCATTCCAGAACGAACACGAGTCGCTGTAATTAACATATTCTCTTTTGCAGTTTTTTCAAAATACTCCTTTGTGTCAGAGCATATAAACAAATCTGCATCAATTATACAGACTGAATCATATTCATCTTTTAATGTTGCTGCATACTTAAGTTTAGAATCAAAATAATTACCACCAAAATTATCTTTTGGAATCCATTTTACTTTAAATGGAAAAGCTGTTTCACATCTTTTCATGTAAGCCATTTCAACAGGATCTTTTTCCACAGAATTAGGATAAAGAAGATGAACATCAGCATTTGTACCATAATACTTATTCGCATTCAAAGTAGCATTCATTGCAAACATGTATCCTGGACTAATTGTAGATATATAAGCGTATTTCATGTTTTATTTTGTTACATACCAAAGATTATTATGTATTTTTCTCTGAGGAAAAATGAGATCAACTGATTTCCTAACAGTTCCAAATTCAGCATAATCATGGCCTATTAATAATTTTTTGACCTTTGGAAACCATGCATTTATATCTCTTGTTACGCTTCCAGTATCATGGGCAGCATCAATAAAAACACAGTCAACAGAATTATCTTCAAGCAATTCGGCAGCACTTATAGAATCTGCTCTAATTATTTTCACATTATCAAATTCCTTGAATCTATCTTGACAAAATCGATATGCTATTTCCATTTCTTCTTGAGAATGTTTATTCAATCCATAATTCGTTCTTAACCAAATATCAATGGCATAGTATTTATCAAAATTATAATTATTGCATAAATATTCTGTCATATCACCACACAATACTCCAACTTCCACAAAACTTTTTATGCTAAACATTCTCATTAATGAAAGTAATTTTTCACCACTATCTTTGTCAAATTGCCTTTTTATTGTTGTTCCTGGTAACCCAGCTTTAATCTGTAGCATATTGTTTAATCAATTACATATTGCCACCACACACATCTGTCTCCACCTTCGGTTTCATCAGAAATAAGATTTACAAAACCAATCATTTTATTAACAGCAGATTTTACTTGAGATTGTAGAGTATCTTCAAGTCTAAGATAATCATGCCCACAAATCATTCCACCTTTCTTGACTTTTTGTTTCCATGTTGATATATCTTTACACACCGCATCAAATTGATGATTTCCATCTATAAAGACAAGATCTAAACTTTTATCTTCATACATTGTAGATGCTTCAACTGAAGTCATTCCTTTAACTTTCTCAAGTTTTCCCTCTAATTTTTTCTCTTTTG